>ENA-ORDP01000910-ORDP01000910.1-marine-sediment-metagenome-genome-assembly--contig:-NODE-910-length-17703-cov-2.438973_pt1 | contig 17703 bp, 12 predicted proteins | sample MGYA00248627_ERZ508539 | MGnify/ENA primary metagenome ERZ508539 (study PRJEB26208, sample SAMN05571518) | marine sediment metagenome | biome: deep sea; feature: Hydrothermal vent; material... | reverse complement strand
TTATCCAGTAACTCTTTCAAAGAATCCCTTAACTTTTACGAAAATGAGACGTGGTTTGCAAGAAGTGATTGGAAAAAAGGTTTAGCAGAAGTGACGCAATCAAGGCAAGCCCAGCCATGGCGTCAGCAAGATTTTAATTTAAAGGGATATTCTGTATTTGAAGAAGTTACTGAAAAGAGCGTCATAAGTAGAGGATCTAGGAACGCTATTATCAGAAAGGATTTTCCGGACACCATGTTCTGGAAAGCCCACCTTAAGACAGATAAAGAGGGTATCGCGAAAGTTAAAGTGAAGTTTCCCGATAGCCTCACCACCTGGAAGGTTACTTCCATTGCGATTACAAAGGACTCTAAGGTGGGTGTCTATGATCTGAAAGTGATTAGCAAAAAGAAGCTTATCGTGAGACTTCAATCACCCCGCTTTTTTAGGGAGAAAGATCGTGTTCTTGTGAGTGGTATTGTCCATAACGACATGGATGAAGATAAAACCGTATGGGTTCGCCTTCAGGTGAGTAAAGCCCTTGAGATACTTGGTGGATCCAATAAACTTAAAGATGTGAATAGGAGGAAGCTTGGCAGAAGATTGGCTCAAAGGGAAATAAAAATCCCAGGACACGGGAAAAAGCGTTTAGACTTCATGGTTCACGTTAAGGATATGGGGATAGATATTTTAGAACAGGGAAAAATGGCTAAATTATCTATCACAGCCCAGACTGATAAAGAAAGTGACGCCATGATGAGAACAATACCATTAATAGAGTATGGTGTGGAAAGAGTTATACGCCAGAATGGCGTATTGGACATGGCTAAAGATCGTAAGGAGGTGGCGATAACATTGGATAGACCCGAATCCTTGAAAGTGGGGAGTGAACAATTGATCATCACTCTAAATTCGGGGATCGCTGGCGTGATCATGGATAGTATACCCTATCTCATTCAATATCCTTATGGCTGTGTTGAACAGACCATGAGCCGATTTCTTCCGGCTGTTGTTGTTAGAAACACACTGAAAGGCTTAGGGATTTCCCTTGAGAAAACCTCTCTGGATCAAGGGAAAAGGCCTCAATACTTCTCTTTAAATCCTGTGTATAAGACATCCGAGATGAATAAAGTGATCAACAAAGGCTTAAAAAGACTTTATGACTTCCAGAATAGTAATGGGTCATGGGGCTGGTGGTCCGATGACCCTTCTGACCCTTACATGACATCTTACGTACTTTATGGCCTCTTCACGGCACTTAAATCAGGTGTGAAGGTGGATAAAAAGACTATCAAAAAGGGGATGGACTATTTAGTGGAGGAACTAAGCAGAGTCAGAGACAAGGATGAGACCTTAAACCATTGTAGAACTGATTCCAATAGAATCTACATGCTTTATGTCCTTTCTTTAGTGGATGCAAAACGCTTTATGAAGAGTGACTATATAAAATTACTGCTCACAAGGTATTGGGAGAATCGTGAAGACCTGGATATTGTCTCAAAAGCTTATTTAGCCCTCACCTTTCATCAGATCGGTGAAAGACAGAGGGCCAAGATCGCATTGAAGCATCTTGAGAACTTTATAGAGGTTGATCAGAAGAAGGAGACAGCCTCTTTTCATAACGATGATCCTATCACTCATTCCTATGAAAGCAGTATTGAGGGGACAGCCATCTCTCTGAGGGCCTTCTTGACAATAGATCCTAAAAACCCGTATATCCCTATGATGGTGAAAGGCTTGGTGGAAAAGAGAAAAGGAAGTCGCTGGCATTCAACGAAAGGTTCAGCCCTCGTGATCTATGCTTTAGCAAAGTATCTAAGCATCTCAAATGATCTTGATCCTGATCTCACAGTAGATATAAGCTATGGCAAACACTTCAAGAGGTCTTTCAAAGTGACTAAAGAAAATCTTCTAACCAGGTCCCGCCGGATAGTATTATCATCGAATGTTCTCAGAAAAGATGATCAGAAAGTGAAGATCAGGATAGAAGGAAGTGGAAAGCTATACTACACAAGTGAATATAAATATTATTCAAAGCAAAACCTTATTAAGGCAGAAAAAGAAGGTGTTGAGATTACAAGACGCTATTTCAGGCTTACCCCCAAGAAAGTAACTCGCTATAAAAGGCAATGGAACAGTAAAAGGAAGCGTTATCGTCTACAGCCTTATAAGGCTCTGAAGTATATCAAAAGAGTAATAAAGCCTGGTACGAAGATTCACAGCGGCGATCTCATTGAAGTGGAGCTAACTCTACGTGGGAAAGAGGATTTGGAGTATGTGATGGTTGAGGACTTTAAGCCGGCGGGTTGTGAACCCCTAGCCCTGAGAAGTGGATCAAGTGATCAGGACATCTATGGTTCAAATGTAGAGTTGAGAGATAACAGAGTCGTTTTCTTTATCACCTACGTTTCCAAGGGATTACATAAGCTACATTATAGGCTGAGGGCAGAAATACCCGGACGCTTTCATGTGATGCCCTGTCAGTTGCAGGCTATGTACAGTCCAAATATTCACGGGATGAGCAAGAGTTGGGTGATGCATATTTTAGAGAAACCAGGAAAATAGCGATTTGTTACATTAAGGTCTCACAAAGGCTTAGGATAGTATTGTTAAGTGTTCTAAGGGGTTATGGAAAGGGATAATTTGGAGACTCAAGCTCTATACCACTGCTATTTTCATATTTAGCTCTTTGGATGGCCTCATCCGTTCGTTTTAGAAAGCTACCTATCGTATCGTCCATTTTAAGTTGTGAGAGCCCAAAAGCTTTGTGGATCTTTTCTTGAGAGGCAAGAAGTTTTCTCAGTCTTATAGCCATTGTTTTGGCATCCTCTAAAATAGTGTCTGGTACAAGTATACCAAGCCTTGATTCACCAATTCTACTGATCACATCGCATTTATAGGTGTTTGCTGTTATAATATCAGCGATCTCTTTTAGGTCAGATTCCGTTATTTCCTTATTATCAGTATCTTTATCTGATAAATAAAGGTCTAATAAAATGAGAGACAGGGGGGTCTTGCAGCGTTTTGCCTTTTTTATCTCCCTGAATAGAGAGTGAGCAAACTTTAAGCGATTGTCTAGTCCAGTTAACGAGTCTTTTGTCCCATCAGTATTAAGAGTGCTTAAATCAGGCTTTTTTTGTATTTGTTCGACAAAGGATAGGATGTGTTTTTTGCATCCTGGAAATAATTTGTGATGAATCCAATACTTACAGAAGTATTTCTCATTTTCTTCTGGATTATAGAACTGAACAATATGTTCCTTGTCAGGTTCCTTTAAAACCTTTTTGAGCCAGGATAAATCCCCATTATAGTAGGGTATGTCATTGATATTGGATATAAAAGGTGAGAGGTCATTATGCTCTTTCCTAAAGCTATCCAAACAATTATATCCTAAAAATTGAAGAAAGGAATGATTAATAAAATCGATTTTATCTCCATCGCTGATGATCATAAAATCGGGACTCATATCCAGGATGAGATGAATATCTTTCTCAATGGCCGGATCCTCTTTTTTATGGAATAAATGACTTACATTCTTGCAAATAGCGATAAGTAACCCATCAAGATCGATGGATCTGGGGATAAAAGTATCGATTCCAATGGACATGGCCTTTAGAAGGAAGTTATCATTGTCAGTATCTGTGATTATGATGGTTGAAACAGTGTCTTTAAGTTTCTTTAAAGCCTCGATGCCTTCCAGATCATGATTTTCAGCCATTGAACTGTCTATAATCAATAGATCAGGTTGATATTTCTGATAATCCTTAATAAGCTTCTGATAGTCGTCACAGAGATATATGTCACCAATTTTATCTTTCAGACCATGTATTAGATCATTCGTAATGTTCTTGTCACAGCCTAGAAATAAGACACTGATAGTTTTTAAGAAATCTGTATCAATAAATAAGAGGTTCATGAGATAAATTGGCCTAGAACTTATTTTTTATTATAATATAACGAATCACAGGATTTTTTCTACTTTTAACCTCAGAAAAATGTCCGCTGGGAGTTTGACATTGAAGTTTATTCACACACTTTCTGATTATTTATCTCATAATCAAGAATACAAAAGGCTTCTAAAGGCCATTGAGCAAGAGGATGAGGCCGTAAGTTATAAGGTTCAAAACCTTTATGGCAGTTCTAAAGGCCTATTGGCCTATAAACTTTATGATGATCTAAGAAAAAAAGGTCAGAATATAGTGGTGGTGACTTCTACAACTCATGAAGCTGAAAGTATTTATCAGGATATAAAGTCTTTTTCCAGGAGTGATAGGGTTTTTTACTTTCCTCCCTGGGAGATTTTGCCCTATGAGAGCATATCTCCCTTCTATGATATTGTCCATCACAGGATAGAAGTGTTGCATCACCTAATATCCGATAAACCTTTGCTGATGGTGACTCCAATAGTTAATCTCATGAAAGTGATTATTCCAAAGGACGTTTTCAGGAAAGAATATCTCAATTTCAGTGTTGGTAAAGAGATTGACTACCATAAGGTAATCCAGATGCTGATTGAGTTGGGTTATTCTAAAGAGTATAAAGTGGATCAACCCGGGACATTCAGTGTGAAAGGGGGGATACTGGATGTTTTTCCATCTTCTTCTGAGGATCCCATACGTATAGAACTGTTTGACACTGAAATAGAGTCGATACGAACCTTTGATTCCATGACCCAGCTTTCTAAAGAGAAATTAGATGTCGTTGAGATACTTCCTCAAAGGGAGCTTATACTAAATGATGAAAGCATTTTAACGGCGATGGATCAAATGGAGGAACGTTTTAAGGGGCTTAAAACAATAGATGAGACCATCGAGAAGATCACCAATGGCATATACTTTCAGGGGATCGAACATCTGCTTCCCTTTTTCTACAATCGGAATACAATATTAGACTATATCAAAGACCACTCTCTATTTATCTTTAACGAAGAGAATGAAATAAAAAAGAAGAGTGAGTCGCTGTTTAAAGAATGCCGGACCCTATTTCATCAGAGTCACAAAGCCCATATAGTTAAGGCTAATCCTGAGGAGCTTTTTGATACTTATGAAGTCATCCAGTCGAGGATTCAAAAAAAGATTGTTATGAGTCACTTTTCCCAGTTCCAAAAGGGAGATACAGTATTTAATCTAAATGTATCATCGACTGATAGCTATATTGGGGATTTGACTCTCTTCAAAGATGAGATCAACAGCAAGTTAGAGGAGGGTTACAAAGTCTTTATCTTTGCCGCTTATGAAGGTCAGGCTCATCGGCTGCAGGCTGTTGCCAAAGAGCTTAAGCCAGTCCTTGATTTCGAATATATGAGTGTCACAAAGGGATCCAGTAAAAGTCACAAGAAGCTTTCTCCAACAGAGGATATAAACATTGGTAAGCTGAAAAGCGGGGTATACATTGGGGTTTCTGAACTGAGTGCCGGTTTTTCACTGCCTGAAGAGGGAATTATTGTTGTATTAGACCGCGAAATATTTGGTAGAAAGCGAAATTACTACAAGAAGCTTAGGAAAGTCTCATCCAGTCCCATTGAAAGCTATTATGATCTTAAGAAAGATGATCTGGTCGTCCATATCAATCATGGCATAGGCCAATACATTGGGATAGAAAGGATTCAGGTGGCAGGGAAGGAAAAAGACTTCATTCTATTGTTCTACGCTGATGAAGAGAAGTTATATGTACCCATTGAGCAGTTAAACCTTGTTCAGAAATACATTGGGAGTGAGGGGAGGAAGGCTCCTCTTGATAGACTGGGAGGAAAAAGCTGGGAAAGGACGAAAGCCAAGGCGAGACGGTCTGTTGAGGAGATCGCTCATGAGCTTATTGAGCTTTATTCGGCCCGTCGAAAGCTGCCGGGTTATGCCTTTCCTCCGGACACTGAATGGCAGCATGAGTTTGAGGCAGGCTTTCAGTATGAAGAAACACCGGATCAGTTGAAAGCGATTGGTGATATTAAAGAGGATATGGAGTCGACCCGTCCTACAGATCGTTTAATATGTGGTGATGTGGGCTATGGCAAGACAGAAGTGTCTATTCGGGCGGCGTTTAAGGCTGTGATGGATGGGAAGCAGGTTGCCATCCTGGTCCCCACCACAATTCTTTGTGAGCAACATTTCAGGACTTTCACCGATCGTTTCGCCTTATATCCCGTTAAAATTGAAATGCTTTCCAGGATACGGAGTTCTAAAGAGCAAAAGCAAATATTGAAACAGCTAAAGGACGGTGAGATCGACATTATAATCGGCACCCATCGTTTAGTCTCTAAAGATGTAAAGTTTAAGAACTTGGCCCTTGCGATCATCGATGAGGAGCAACGCTTTGGTGTGAAGCATAAGGAGGCCTTAAAGTCCTTCAGGAACCTCGTTGATGTGATCTCTATGACGGCAACACCCATTCCGAGGACTCTTCATATGTCTTTAGTGAAAATACGTGACATGAGTGTGATTGATACTCCTCCTGAGAATCGCCGTCCCATAGAGACTTACACTATGGAGTTTAATGATGACATCATTAAAGACGCGATTCACAGGGAACTGGATCGGGATGGCCAGGTCTACCTTGTACATAATCGTGTCCAAACCATAAAAGGCTTTGCCAGATATGTAAACACCCTGGTTCCAGAGGCGAGAGTCTGTGTGGCGCATGGACAAATGGAGGAACATGATCTGGAGAATATCATTGTCGAGTTCATTGGTCATAAGTACAATATATTGGTCTGTACAACGATTATAGAGTCCGGGATCGATATATCCAATGTCAATACTATTTTAATCGATCGGGCGGACTCACTGGGTTTGTCACAGCTCTACCAATTAAGAGGCCGTGTGGGAAGGGGTGATCGAAAGGCCTACTGCTATCTCTTCTATGCTCAGGACAAGCCCCTCACAGAGATTGCCCAGAAACGTCTTGCTGTGATTAATGAATATACTGATCTGGGCAGTGGTTTCAAGATTGCGATGAAGGATATGGAGTTCAGAGGGGCGGGGAATGTTTTAGGTATTGAACAAAGCGGGAGTATAGTGAGTGTTGGCTTTGAACTGTATTGTAAGTTGCTGGATGACGCAGTTGTCGAGCTGAGTACAGGGGAAAAGGCTTATGATACAGAGATATACGTAGATCTGAAATACGATGGGTATATTCCTGACGACTATATCCCTGATGAGAAGCAGAAGATAGAGGTTTATAAAAAGATAGCGGGGGCGATTAGTGAGGATGAGATAGGGTCTATCAAGGCTGAGTTGGAGGATCGCTTTGGCAGTCCACCACCTATCATATCAAACCTGCTGAAACTTGCTGAGGTCAAGGTGATTGCGAAATCCCTCAAGGTATTCTCTATTGTTGAACGGGGAGAGGAGGTGGTCATTGAGTTCAACGAGCATTCCATTGTCCGTCCTGAGCGAATCCTTATTTTGGCCCAGAAGTATAAAAATGCTTTACGCATCCATCCGAAGGAAAGTCATAAGCTCTATCTGAAGGTGAAAGCGGATTCCCTTGAAGGCAAAGTTCATTTCTTGAAGGAAATATTAAGTAATATAAAGTGATCATTCTAATCTATGATTGTAAAAAAACATAACTAAAGTGTTAATTATAGCGAAATTTCTTATTATTTTATACATTGTTAGGACTTTATATATTGGTACTATTATGGATAGAATAGAACTTGGCTCTAGGACAGCAAAAGGCGGATTCGCTAATGAAAAAGATATATGTGTTAAATTCAATAATTGGAAGGTAGATAAGGAGGCTCAAACATGGTTTAAGATATTGGGTTATGATATAGAGAAAATTGATTTTGTAAAAGCTATTCAAATTCCAGTAAGAATTAAGAAAAGTGAATTAGACAAGTATACTGTAAATATCGAAGTATATGATGAACTTATAAGATTTAAGAAAGCTGATATACAAATAAAGATTACTATAATTATTGGAAACATTTTGAAAATAGAGAATCTTTCCTTGAAGAAAGCTAATTCAGATGCTAATTACAACCAGATTGATAAACGATCTGTTAACACTTACCAAGAAATGTGGAGATTCGATGATGATATTGCTTTCTGGCTAAAACTCTTTACCGGTGAAAATAATATTAATTCATATCCTGGTCTTAAAACTAACAGAGAATTAAGAAATATGAAAAGGATATTTTTTGATGAAATGCCAGACAATAAAATAAAGAAAATTGTAAGGTTCTTTAAGAAAAACAAGATTCTTGTTGTAAGTGATTTATTGAAGGGGAGAGGAGGACTGTCTGCAAATTGGATTTTGGTAACGAAATTGAATAAATCTGATAATACAACGACCTGGATATTGAAAGATATTAATTATGCCATGAATTTTTTCGGGGGTGGGGAGATCAAAATATCACCAAAAGGAAGTTTATCAATAGGTAGGATTACTATGCAAAGAAAAGGAGGGACTCCTGATCCCACAAAGCTACAATTTAAAATTAAACCATGTGATTTATTTTTGGAAGGTTGATAATGAAGCTTAATAAAGTATATTTAGGAAATTGCATTGACTTAATGAAATCCTTTCCAGAGAAGTCAGTCGACTTGATTTTTGCTGATCCTCCTTTCAACATTGGGATAAAGTATGATCGTTATCAGGATAATCTAACTTATGACCAATATTATGATTGGTCACAGCTTTGGATGGAAGAGGCTTATAGAACATTAAAGGATAAAGGGTCAATTTATGTTGCTATAGGAGATGAATTTGCGGCTGAAATTAATATCCTGTTAAAAAAACTTGGTTTCTATTATAGAAACTGGATTATTTGGTATTATACTTTTGGACAAAATCAGCGAAAGAAATTTAACCGGTCTCATACTCATATTATGTATTTCACAAAAAATAAAGAAAACTTTACCTTTAACAATGATGAGATACGTGTTCCTTCTGCTCGACAACTGGTATACAATGATAAACGAGCCAATCCTAAAGGCAAAGTCCCTGACGATGTATGGCAATTTTCAAGGGTATGCGGGACATTTAAGGAACGCTTCAAAAATCATCCTTGCCAAATGCCTGAGTTATTGTTGGAAAGAATTATTCAGGTGAGTTCTAACACAGACGATTTGGTATTGGACCCTTTTGGAGGAACGGGTACGACTGCGGCTGTTGCCAAAAAACTTGCTAGACATTATATAACAATGGATGTATCAGAAGAATATTATAATCTTATATTGAATAGATTGGATTCCAATGAGAAAGGGCTAAAGCAAGCTGTTTCACACAACGAAGAGGTACAAATTAATCTGTTTAACGTTTAGTGAAAGAGGATTTTGTTATCGGACAGGGAGCCTCTTATTTAAGGAGGCTCCAATAGTTTAACTATTCAATTATTATAAATCAAAGGTGAAGCGCTGGCCAATCTCAATCCCTAGACTTTCACTGCCATGAGCACCGTTTTCATAGATGCCACTTATATAAGTTGGAAACTGTCCTTTTTTATCAAATGCTTTGAATAATAGGCTAGGACGGAAATAGAATCTATCTATGGCCCCATCCTCTTTAAAGAGGGTGTTGCGGAGAAACCCAGCCTCTAAAGTCATAGCCACTCTTTCATCGGCTATGTCATCATAGAATATTCCTAGTCCCACATAGATTTTTGTGATAATAGCATTGTCAACTATCTTTGTAGTGGGTTTTTCAGCATCAAAAAGACCTACTATGAAAAGCTTGGATCTCTGATTGAACCAGATATTGATCCTGGTACCCCCATTCAGGGCAAAGCCATCGGATCTTTCAATGTTCTTTATGGCTGTACTGGGGTCTGGGTCTTTGTTTTTGGCGTTTATTTGTAAGAACCGAAAGCCAATAAGAATGTCAAGAGTTAGTAGATCTTTGTCCTTTAAGGAGCCAATGAATTCTCCATCGTAGTTGATCGATAAGAAATAGAGGGGTACCCCTTCTTTATCCTTGTCTGATCGGCCAGAAAAGGTTATAAAAGATGTTCCTGTCGTGATAAAAAGGCCTTTAAACTTCATGTTGTTTGTCGACTCTACTGAAAACAATGGGTGGGAGTTCATCAAAACGATAAGACACAACGAGATTATTAATTGCTTAATAAATAGTTTCATTAAGCCCTCCAAATAGAGAATTATTCATAAGTTATAGAACTTATGAATCTCTAACAACGTTAGAGTCGATTAGAAGTAGATGGGAGAGGAATACTTGATCAATCCATCCCTTTAATCCTGTTTGCATTCGGACAGGTCTTACCTTTTTGGAGAGAGGCTAATAGAGACCTAACGTTTTTTTAAAGAACCTGTTGTGGGATAATCAATCTAACTGTCTTGAGATAAGTAAAATAGAGACTTCAATCAATTGGGTGAATAAAGACACTAGAAAAAAAAGGTGACAATGTTCCCATTTTTAGCTTTATTTTTACTAATATAAATTACATTCACAGATCTGAGGTTTCAGGAAAATGACTTTTGAGTCTCCTATCATTTTAGTATTGTTGCTTCTTATCCCTCTGGCCCTGTATTTGAAGTTCAAGACCTCGTATTTTTCTGGGGGACAGCTAAAAGTTTCAACATTAACTCTCATCAAGATGGCTCAAAGATCAACTCAAAGATTGTGGAGCCCTCTCCCCTTCGTATTAATGGTTATTGCATTGACTCTATTTATTCTCACTCTAGCCCGTCCTCAACTTCATTACAAGAGGATTTCCCATAGTGTTGAAGGGATAGAGATCGTATTAGCGATGGATATATCCATCAGCATGTGGTTTCTGGATGATGAGATTGGTGCTATGAAACGTGTGGGCCTTGACAATAGCTTCAATCGCTATGTTTATACCGACTCAACACGTAGGCTGAAACAAAGAATCCATATAGCCAAAAAGGTGATCACTGAGTTCATCGGCAAACGGAGTACTGATAAGATTGGATTGGTGGCATTCAAGCGTAGAGCAGTCACCCTAACCCCTCCCACTATGAAGCAAAGCTATTTGAAGAACCTGGTGAAACGTCTTAACTTGAGTATGATACGAGACAATGGTACGGCGATTGGTGACGCTTTGGGAAGTAGTATTAATGCCCTAAGATACTCTAAAACCAAAAATAAGGTCATTATTCTGATCACCGATGGCAATGATAATCAGGAAGGGCGAAATGATTATCCTGAAGGTCAGGAGAATCCACCCTACATCCTTAGACAGCTTGAAGCGGCTCAGTTAGCGTCTGATAGGAATATCAAGATATATACCATTGGGATAGGGGGGAGTGGGAGGGTGTTTTCGCCTCAAAACTTGCTTGAAAGACCGATTCTCCCCTATGAGGATTATGAAAATAGCATATACTTTATCGAGTATGGGACTGAGCAGATTAATGATAGATATCTTAGAAAGATATCTCAAATGACGGGTGGGGAATTCTATAGGGCGAACAATGAGGCTCAGCTTCAATCTATTTATGCGAAAATCGATAAATTGGAGAAGAGTGAGTTTGACGAGCGTTTTATCATCGAAAAAAATGAGATCTATCAGTATTTTTTATATCCCGCACTCTTTGTCCTGGCCCTTGGTGTTGGACTTAAATATACGCTTTTTCGTGTGTTACCCTAGAGGTTTGTATAAATCATCTAACTTGGAAGGATTATGATATTTGCCCATCCAGAACACCTCATCTACCTTATGATTCCAATTATAACTTTTGGAGTATACATAAGTTATCGCATTCTTAGAAAAAAAGACCTCAAGGCTTTGGGTGAGGAGACCCTTCTGAAGAAGATCTTCACTCATGTGGATGACAGAAGGCGTCACATTAAGTTTGGATTGATCTTTCTGAGTTTAGTGTTTGCGGTTCTATCTCTCATGCAGCCAAAATGGGGGAAAGAGTTAGTGAAAATCAAGGAGAGAGGGGCTGAAGTTGTTTTTATACTGGATAACTCTTTGAGTATGCTTGCTGAAGATGTTTTTGATGAAAACGTGGCGTATAATGCTAAGGAGATCAGCCGATTCGATCGAGGCAAAGAAATTATGATCAAAATGGCGGAGATTCTTAAAGGAAACAAGCTCAGCTTGATTTTGGCGGCCAGAAGACCTCAAATTGAATGCCCCTTAACATTTAATTATGAGTTATTATCTCACGCCTATATCAAGCAGGCGAAAATAGCCCCTTCCTATCGCCAGGGGACTCGTTTGGCTGATGCCATTGAAAATGCTTTCAGTCTTTATAGTGAAGGAAAGGTATTTCCTAAAATCATCATCCTGGTGTCTGATGGGGAAGATCACAAATCCAGAATAAAGGAAGTGCTTAAAAATGTGAAGGACAAAGGAATCACGATATTTACTATTGGAGTAGGATCTAAGGAAGGGGCTTATATACCATTACGAAACATGGGATACTTTACAGGACAATATAAGCGTCATAGAGGGGAGCGTGTTTTAAGTGTCCTCCAGGAAAAAACATTAAAGTACATAGCAAACCATAGTTTGGGTGCCTACTATCATATTAGTTCAGGGCAGGATTTACAAGACTTGTACAGGCGGATTGGATTATTCAATCAGGGGAAATTTAGAAACAGCCAACTCCTTATGCTGAAAGATCAGTTTCAAGTCTTTATGTTAGCCGCTTTCGTCTTTTTAGTACTTGGTTTATTTATCCCTGAAACTAAAGGACAGCTGAAGATCCTTTTGAACACTAAGAATGTCACGTTTCTATTTCTTTTATTTCTGATCACTACAGGGTTTAGTCAGGATGTAAAGAAAGGAAATGAGTACTACAAGTCTAAACAGTATCAAAAAGCTATAGAGGAATACAGTAAATCTATAGAAAAGGATCCTGAGGATAGCGAAGCTCTTTTATACCGTGGGAACAGCTATTACAAAAAGAATGATCTTAAGAATGCCCTGAGGGACTATAAAAAGGGCTTGAACCTGTCAGAGAACTCAGAGTCAAAGAGCGATTTCTATTACAATATGGGTCGCACAGCTTATCAAATGGGTGATCGGGGGAAAGCCCTCCAATGGTATAGGAAGAGTCTAAAAGAAAATCCTGATCATCGAAAAGCACGCTATAACTACTATCTATTAAAAAAACTGTTAAAAAAAGAGAATAGAAAAGGATCCTCATCCAATCAAAGTCCTCAAGGACAATCCAATCAAAAAAAACCTTCTGATAAGCCTGGAGATGATGGGTCACCAAACACTAAGAGGGATCAGGAGTCGGATATTATGGATAGGCTCAGGGATCACCTAGGCATACCCAATAAAAAAGAATCACCAAGTCGTGATGAACCTAAGGCGCCACAAAAGACTCCAAAAGACCCTTCAGCCAAAAATGATATGAATAAAAAGCTGGATCAGCTCTTTAAGAGAGATCAGGAGAATCGATCTCAACTCAATCCACCTACAAATAGGGATTTTAGCAATTACTATTATAAAGATAAAGACTGGTAGGTGATTAAGCAAAGACTCATCCATGAGTAATTGTTCCTATCAGTAAATAATGACATTAAGGAGAATAGAAATGAGTGGAAACTCAATTCAGTTCTATGATAAGAAAACATGCGGGACCTGTAAGAAAGCCAAAAGCTATATGGATCAGCTTAAGATGGACTATGATCTGATTGACATCACGCAGAAGACGCCTCCACGCGATATATTAGAGAAATATATTGATGAAGCCAATCTCAAAGGATACTTAAACTCCAGAAGCACGATCTATAGGGAAAAAGGGTTCAGTAAGAACTTACCCTCCAAGGCTGAGGCAATCGATCTGATGATGGAGCATCCCGATTTGATTAAACGGCCAGTCATTATCCAGGGAGACAGGGTGCTTTTCGGCTTTGATGAAGGGAAAATCGACGAACTCGCTGAATAGACAGGATAAGTTATTATCAATTATATATTAAGAGGAAATAATGAAGGAAACAATTAAGTTAGGTCACAGCCCTGATTCGGACGACGCTTTCATGTTCTACGCAATCGCTCAAGGGAAGATTTCAACCGATGACTTTGATTTTGTTCATGTCATCGAAGATATAGAAACTCTCAACAAGAGGGCGCTCAGTAAAGAGCTTGAGGTCACTGCCATCTCAATCCATGCTTACACAAAGGTTTTTCAGGATTATGCTTTATTATCCTGTGGAGCCAGCATTGGTGATAAGTATGGCCCTATGGTTGTGGCTCAGTCACCTATGGCGGTGAAAGATTTAAAGGACAAAACCATAGCCATTCCAGGGGAAATGACCACCGCCTATTTAACACTCAGACTGTTGGAGAGGGATTTTAAAGCGATTGTTTACCCTTTCAATCAGATTATGGAGGCTGTTCAATCTGGAAAAGTGGATGCTGGACTGATTATCCATGAGGGTCAACTTCTATATAAACAGCTGGGATTGCATTTAGTTGTTGATCTGGGTGAATGGTGGTATGAGACAGAACATTTACCATTGCCTCTTGGTGCCAACGCAATCAGAAGGGATTTGGGAGAAGATAAAATCCGTAGAATTGGAGGTATCCTGAAGGAAAGCATTCAATATGCCCTGGATCACCGTGAGGATGGGTTGGACTACGCTATGAAGTATGCGGGTGACATGGAACGCCGTTTGGCAGACCAGTTTGTTGGGATGTATGTTAATGATTACACCTTGGACTTTGGGGATAAGGGGCGTGAGGGAGTCAAACGCCTTCTGAAAAAGGGTTATGAGGAAGGGGTCATCGAAAAAGACGTTACGCCTGAGTTTTACTAGACTGATAGGATAGAGCGGCCTGAATGAAACTCTTAAAGAGGGGATGGACGGCAATGGGCTTTGACTGGAACTCTGGGTGAAACTGCACGCCCACATACCAGGGATGATCAGGGATTTCAATGATTTCTACCAAATCCCTTTCTTTGTAGACTCCAGCAATCTTTAATCCCTTGGAGCAGAGTTTTTCCTTATAAGAATTGGCGAATTCATACCTATGACGGTGTCTTTCATGAATTATATGGGTCTTGTAGGCTTTATAGGATAGACTTTCCGAATTCAAAGTTGTCTCACTTTCGCCAAGACGCATGGTTCCACCTATATCCTGGATCACTTTTTGCTCTTCCAACAAGCTAATGACGGGATGTGGCGTATCTTCCTGGAACTCGGTGGAATGGGCATCCTTTAATCCAGAGACGTTTCTGGCAAACTCAACCACCATACAGTGCATTCCAAGGCAAACTCCAAAGCTTGGAATCTTATGCTCCCTTCCATATTGGCAGGACAAGATCTTTCCTGGTATTCCTCTCTCACCAAAGCCTCCCGGTATAATAATTCCGTCAATATCCTCTAGCTGACCATTTAAGCTCTCAGGTGTTAACTTTTCTGAGTGAATCCGTTTGATTTGGACAGAACTGTCGTTAGCGATGGCCCCGTGGTGAATAGCCTCATAGAGGCTTTTATAAGCGTCTTGGAGATCAATGTACTTGCCTATCACAGCTATTTGGACGTGATGTTTTGGGGAGTTCACCTTTTCTACAATAGATTCCCATCTCTTTAGGTTCCTTTTATTCTTTTTAAGCCCCAATTTATCCACAACAATATCGTCCAAACCCTCTTTACTGTACTGAATCGGGACTTCATATATGGTGGTATGAATGTCAAGGGCCTGAATCACGGCTTCTTTTTCTACATCGCAGAATAGGGCAAGCTTTTCCTTCATATCATTGGACATTTCCTTTTCGGTACGGCATAAAAGAATATCGGGTTGAATGCCAATGGCTCGAAGCTCTTTGACACTATGCTGAGTGGGTTTAGTTTTTTGCTCATCGGCAACGGATATATAGGGAATAAGTGTGAGATGGATGTACAGGGTATTTTCCTTGCCAATATCGTGGGAAAACTGTCTGATAGCTTCCAGGAATGGAATACTTTCTATATCTCCTACTGTGCCACCAATTTCAACGATTATTATATCGGCTTGACTGGCCTTAGCCACTTTTAATATACGAGATTTGATTTCGTTTGTGATGTGAGGAATGACTTGGACAGTTCGTCCCATATACTCACCCCTGCGTTCTCGTTCTATCACACTTAGATAGATTTGCCCGGTGGTTACAGAATTGATTCTGGAGACCTTTGAAGAGGTGAAACGTTCATAATTCCCTAAGTCCAAATCAGTTTCAGCTCCATCATAGGTCACATAGACTTCTCCATGCTGATACGGAGACATAGTACCTGGGTCGATGTTGATGTAGGGGTCCATTTTCTGTAATGCGACACTCAATCCACGACTCTCCAAGAGACAGCCCAATGAGGAAGCCGCAATTCCTTTGCCCAACGAAGAACTCACCCCGCCTGTTACAAATATAAACTTACTCGCCATAATCACCTATTTGATAAATTATTTCTTCTTGCCATCGGCTTTTTTCCCATTTACTCCAATAATTTTCTCTTCAAGATGCTTTTCCACCCGCAAGAGATCGTCAGGAACATCCACTCCAATTGTATCAAAAGGACTTTCTATCACTTTTATCGGGATGTGATTCTCCAGAAAACGTAATTGTTCCAGGTTTTCCTTTTTTTCAAGGCCTGAAGGAGGAAGATGGGCTATTTGTCTTAAGATATCTATTGGATAGGCATATATCCCGATATGCTTATAGTAGTGGTCATGCCTAGTGTTAACGGGATGAATGATGGGTGAGCGGGAAAAGCTGAGAGCCTCATCCTGTTGGTTGCATACCACCTTAACGATGTGGGGATTCAATAAGTCCTTTTGATCTGTGATCCTATATTTCAAAGTAGTGATACCGTGATAATCTCTGTCAATAAGGGGATATATAAGACTATCAATCATATTTCCCTGTATGAGAGGCTCATCTCCTTGTATATTGACATAGATATCTTTCTGAAGTGTTTGGCTGACCTCTATCAATCGTTCAGTCCCTGATTGATGCTGAGGTGATGTGAGAATGACCGGTATAGAAAGACTTTCGCAAACCTTAACGACCTGAAAGCTATCGGTAGCCACAATAATATCGTGAAGGAGCCTGGATTTTTTAGCCTGAGAGTAGACATGGTAGATCATAGGCTTTCCAAGTATTGGTTGGATCACCTTTAATGGGAATCGTTTTGAGTCTAATCTGGCTGGAATGACGCCTAATACAGTTTTTACTTTCTTAGCCCTACTTTTTTATGGATGTCTCATTTCTTAAGTCATTGGTTTGCAAGAATATATATAATAATCCATTAAATATATCATGGAAGAGATGAATAATCAAGAAATCATTTATTATATTGTAAAATATAGAATTATTCTCTTATGTTCAAGAGATTTAGATTAGAATAATCCTGACAATAAATAAAATTACTTACGAGAGGTCAGATATGCAAGTAAAAATTAATTATGAAGGACAAGACTATCAAATAGATGTAGAAGAAAACCAAACCATACTCCAAGCGGGTCTTCAGACAGACATTGATCTCCCTTATTCCTGTGAGGCAGGAGTATGCGGCGAATGCAAAGCCAAGTTGGTTTCTGGAGACGTTAATATGGAGATAGACGATGCCTTGGAAGAGGATGAGATGGATCAGGGGTTTATATTAACCTGCCAGGCTTTACTCAAAGAAGATTCTATTATTGAGTATCCGGAGGATAGGCTTTAAGAGAGGGTTGTAAGGTAAATTATCCAGTGGTTTTTGATCAACTGAACAGCCAATTGTCTAATCCATGAACACAGGTTTTCATTGTATGAATCAATAAAATTACGACCATTTCACCAAAAGATTCAATTGGAGGGGAGAAATACCGAT
>ENA-ORDP01000909-ORDP01000909.1-marine-sediment-metagenome-genome-assembly--contig:-NODE-909-length-17710-cov-7.737468_pt1 | contig 17710 bp, 17 predicted proteins | sample MGYA00248627_ERZ508539 | MGnify/ENA primary metagenome ERZ508539 (study PRJEB26208, sample SAMN05571518) | marine sediment metagenome | biome: deep sea; feature: Hydrothermal vent; material... | reverse complement strand
TTTGCAGAAAATTATTTCGTGAAGGTACTTATCTTGTGGTTTATCCAGGTTAGGAACCGCTATTTCTAGTGTAGTGTCCTGAATAGTATGTCTAAATCAATAACTGGCGCAGCAACGGCCACTGGCTATCCCACATATCCATCGGTGAGCGTTTGAAACCGCTACGCACAAACTGGTGAATCCGGCCTTCGGCCTGCGCCATGAGCAGGTTTGCCATCGGCCCAACGGGCACAGAGGCGCTCAGCTCGCCATTCATTTCACCCTCGCGCAAAACCTGTTTCAGTTGGGCTTCCAGACGTTCATAAAACTGGTTCATGCGCTGGCGCAGGCGTTCGTTCTCCCCCACCAGCGCATCGCCTGCCAGCAGACGGCTGATGCCGGCATTACGCGCCGAAAAACCCAGGATGATCAGCAGAATTTTTTCACAGCGCAGCGGCATCCGGGATTCCTCCTGTAGAATGCGGTTCACTAAACCGAAGACCGAGTCCTCGACAAAGTCAATCAGGCCTTCGAACATACGCGCCTTGCTGGGAAAATGCCGGTAAAGCGCCGCTTCAGACACCCCCACGGCGCGCGCCAGCCCGGCGGTGGTGATGCGCCGACCGGGACTTTTTTCCAGCTCCTGCGCCAGCGCCTCCAGAATTTGCTGACGGCGTGAAGGTTTGTCACTTCTGTTTTTCTGAGTCATATATTTTCTCACCCTTTGATCAGGGTGCCCACACCCTCATCGGTCAACACTTCCAGGAGCACCGCATGTTCAACCCGGCCATCGATGATTTGTGCGGTCTTGACCCCGGCATGCACCGCATCCAGCGCGCAGCGGATCTTCGGCAGCATGCCACCATGAATAATGCCCTCTTCAATCAGATCTTCTACCTGGCGGGCCTTGAGACCGGTCAGTAAGTTGCCTTGTGTATCCAGCACCCCGGCAGTATTGGTGAGTAGGATCAGCTTTTCGGCATTCAGGGTAATGGCCAGTTTACCGGCCACCAAATCGGCATTGATATTATAGGACTGACCGTCTTCGCCCACGCCGATAGGGGCGATTACGGGAATGAAATCTCCCTGCACCAGCATGTTGATCACTCCGGGATCAATGCTGGCCACCTCACCCACATGGCCGATGTCCACGATCTCGGGGGCATTCATCTCCGGCGCCTGACGCTCGAACTGCAACTTGCGCGCATGAATCAGATCCCCGTCCTTGCCGGTTAAGCCCACCGCATGACCGCCCTGCATATTGATCAGGTTGACGATTTCCTTGTTCACCAAGCCGCCCAGCACCATCTCGACGATGTCCATCGTTTCACAGTCCGTCACTCGCATACCATCAATAAAACGGCTTTCCTTGCCGACGCGCGCCAGCATGCTGCCGATCTGCGGGCCGCCGCCATGCACCACGACCGGATTTAGACCCACCAGTTTCATCAGCACCACATCACGGGCGAAACCCTGCTTGAGGCTTTCATCGGTCATGGCGTTACCGCCGTATTTGATCACGATGGTCTTACCCTGAAAGCGCTGGATATAGGGCAGCGCCTCGGTCAGCACCGAGGCAATATTATGAGCAGATGATTTTTTAATGGGCATCGTCAAACACTGTTATTTTTCAAGTTTTATTTTAAACGCAAAGACGCGATCGGAGCGGGAACATCAAAACGGCAATTTCAGCGAGGGATCAATCTCCAGCATCACGGCTCTGAACTCATCCTCGATACGTTTCAGCGCTTCCTCGTTTTGGCCCTCGAAGCGTAATACCAGACAGGGGGTGGTATTGGACGCGCGTACCAGTCCCCAGCCGTCTTCGTAATCCACCCGGATACCGTCGATCATGGTCACGTTGGCGCTGGCGAAGTCGGCTTTGTCGAGCAGGGTCTCCATAAATTTGAAGTGTTCACCCTCGGCCATATTCAGGTTCAGCTCCGGGGTGTTGACCGCATCGGGCAGGGCGGCGAAAATTTCATGCGCCGGGCGCTCATTGGCGGCAAGGATCTCCAATAGACGAGCACCTGAATAGAGACCGTCATCAAAACCGTACCAGCGCTCCTTGAAAAAAATATGCCCGCTCATCTCGCCCGCCAGCAAGGCACCGGACTGTTGCATCTTAGCCTTAATCAGCGAATGGCCGGTTTTCCACATTAGCGGCTCCCCCCCTTTTTCCCAGATAACCCGGGTCAGGTTGCTGGTGCATTTGATGTCGTAAATAATCTGCGCACCATGATTGCGGGACAAGACATCGGCGGCAAACAGCATCATCAGCCTGTCCGGCCAGATAATACTGCCATTGGCGCTGACCACCCCCAGACGATCGCCATCACCATCAAAGGCCAGACCCAGGTCGGCATTCTGCGTGCGCACCGTTTTGATCAAATCCTGCAGGTTCTCCGGTTTACTGGGATCGGGATGGTGGTGGGGAAAATGCCCGTCCACGTCGCTGTAAAGCTCGATCACCTCACAGCCCAGCGAATTGAACAGCTTCGGTGCAATCGCACCGGCCACGCCATTGCCGCAGTCGATGACAATTTTCAGTTTGCGCCTGAGTTTGACGTCAGAGGTAATGCGCTGAATATAGTCATTGCTGATAATCCGGGTGGCGTATTCCCCGCTGCCACGGGTGAAATCCTCGTTAAGAATGCGTTCCCGCAGGGACTGGATAGTGTCACCTGACAGCGTTTCCCCGGCCAGGACCATTTTAAGCCCATTATAGTCGGGCGGATTATGGCTGCCGGTCAACATCGCCCCGGTACCTTTGGTTAATTCCGCCGCAGCATAATACAGCACCGGTGTGGGCACCATACCAATGTCCAGCACATCCATTCCCGCCGCCTGTAGCCCACGAACCAACGCCCCGCCCAGCTCCGGTCCCGAGAGGCGGCCATCGCGGGCAAAGGCGATCTTGCCCAGTCCGCGGCCGATGGCCTCGCTACCCAAGGCCCGACCGATCAGCATCATGTATTGGGGGGTCAGGGTTTTGCCGACAATTCCGCGAATATCATAGGCCTTGAAGATAGAAGCTGGCGGCAAACCTGGTTTCTCGGCGACCGGTTTGGCCTCACTTTGCAGGCTGCTGTCCGAATGCTCACTGCGAGCCGGCTGCTGCATTTGCTGGCTCATGCTTTGTTTGAATTCGGCGTCACTCTCCAGTTCCTGAACTTCCATGACACCGGTATCCATGAACACTCGATCCATACTACCGTGCATGCTGATGTCACTGACGCTAACGGCATCCGGATCATCGTCCCGCTCTCTGTCCAGCGAGCGCCCCTGTTTCAGGTTATCAAAACGCCCGGCCGCACTCTTGAACTCCGGCATCTTGAGACTGTAGTCGTGATGTTTGATACCACGCAGGAAATCAGCTTCCATCCGCATGAAACGCCCGATGTCAACCTGGATGGCTCGACTCAGGCTGTTCCTCAACAGGAAAATGAGCACGGCGCTCAGCAGCATTGCCACCAGCACCACTATCAATATATTTAGATTAAACAGTGAAGGTGCCACCAGCGGTGTCCACACCTGCATGTGCCAGCGAGTACCGGGCACCCCGGCTGAGGCCATCAGCCCGGTGTGTTTTGCCGCCATGTTTCCGGCGCTGCCAATCAGTAGCCCTGGCTTGCCGGCCACCGACTGAGTCAGTTCCAGATAGCCCTTGACGCCGTCTTCCTGCAACCATTGTTTAATCAACTTGACATCCAGCGCCAGCTGAATATGGCCTACTACTTTATCGCCTGCAGCCGACAGCACCGGTTGCAGTATGGCGATATGCTGTTGAGAACTACCGAATGCATGCATTTCCGCTGCAGGGGCACGATGGGTCTGTTCCGCCTCGCGCTGCATATCCAGACAGGCAAAGCCCAGATGCGGTTCCTGGCGTTTGTCCACCTTGAAGATTCCTGTCGGCAGCAGACGCAGACGCAGCGCGCCGGGAAACTGTTTTCTCAACCGTTCGGCCCGTACCCGTTTCGCCGCATCAGTACCCGTGAGAATCAGGCTGCGCACCTGCGGATCAGCCGCAATGCCGCGCAAAGCCTGAGTATAATAAGCCACTTTAAAAGCCAGCTGGCGGGCAGTATGTTCAGCGGCGTCATTGACGACGACACGTTGCTGCAGGCGTAACTCTGTCAGACCGGGATACTGGCTGAAAAAACTCGTCACCAGAATGATGAAACCGAAAAATACAAAGGCCAGGAGGCTGACCATATTCAGGCCAAGCCCGCTTTGCGTACCGGTTTTTTTGCTCTTGCGCGTCCGGCGTTTCCGTGCTTTCGCCACTTTAGACTTACTCCCTAATCAAAATTAACCATAACACTTAACGGGCCAATAACGGCGTCGCTAATAAACAACCCCGCAGCAAGCTGGCGGGGTATTAAGTGGTAGCATGCTGATGGGTTTCCCTTCTGGACTTCGCGCTTCGCTCTACCCTACTGTTCTTCGCTGCAAGCAGCGGGAAATAACACCCAAAGAGATTCAACCGCGTCCAGTGTGACCGAAACCACCCTCGGCACGCAGGCTGGTGTTGAATTCCTCGACGATCTCGAACCTGGCCTGTATCACGGGGACGAAAACCAGTTGCGCGATACGATCACCGACACCCATGGTAAAAAATTCATTACCGCGATTCCAACAGGAGACAAATAGTTGACCCTGGTAGTCCGAATCGATCAAACCCACCAGATTGCCCAATACGATCCCATGCTTGTGCCCCAGCCCGGAACGCGGCAGAATCATCGCCGCCAGCCCGGGATCAGCAATATGAAGCGCCATGCCGGTGGGAATCAGGTGGGTGGCACCCGGCTTAATTTGCAGCGGCGCATCCAGGCAGGCGCGCAGATCCAGTCCCGCCGATCCGTCCGTTGCATAGCCCGGCATGGGAATACTCTGTCCCAGCCGCGCATCCAGAATTTTAAGCTTGATTTGATTCATGTATTACATCCCCGTGAATATAGTGGGCACAGTGCTGCGCATAACGCTGGGCAATGATGCCGATGAGCCGACGCGCCAATTTGTCTTTGGAGGCCTGTTCCAGCTCAAGCTCGCCCCCCCGCCAGAACAGATGCAAGGCATTGTCGTCACTGCCAAAAGTACCGCCGGTGGCTTTCGCGGCCGGGCCAACCTGGTTAGCCGCCACCATGTCGATGTTTTTTTTGTGCAGCTTCTGCTGTGCGTGGTTCACCAGATTTTGTGTTTCAGCGGCAAAACCAACACAGAACAGACACGGAAAACGTATTTTGACCGCCGCCAGAATATCAGGGGTCGGCACTAACTCCAGCGTCAGTCGGCTATCGTCTTTTTTCAGTTTTTCATCGCCCACCTGCGCCGGCCGATAGTCAGCCACCGCCGCCGTGGCGATAAAAATATCCGCCTTTTGCGCATGCGCCAGAATCACATCATGCATTTCCATCGCGCTGACAACATCGATGCGCTCAACTCGATCCGGCGTAGCTAATGCAACCGGGCCGGCTACCAGGATGACCCGCGCCCCGGCCTCCCGTGCGGCAGTCGCAATGCTGAAGCCCATTTTGCCCGAGCTGTGATTGCTCAGATAACGTACCGGATCAATCGCCTCACGAGTGGGTCCCGCGCTAACCAGCACCGTTTTACCGCTGAGACTGCCGGGGGCAAACAGTGCCGCCAGCCGGGAAATCATGGCCTCTGCGGCCAGCAAGCGTCCGGCGCCCACTTCGCCACAGGCTTGTTCGCCCTCATCCGGCCCCAGTATCCGCACCCCCCGGCTACCCAGCAAGCGCACGTTTTCCTGGCTTGCCGGACTTGACCACATTTGGCTATTCATGGCCGGGGCCACGGCCAGCAGGACGTTGCTCCCCGCCAGGCACACGGCACCCAGCAGATCATTCGCCCGCCCCTGCGCCAGACGGGCGAGGAAGTCGGCGGTGGCCGGGGCCACCAGAATCACATCCGCCCAGCGGGCCAGCTCGATGTGTCCCATCCCGGCTTCGGCCTCCGCGTCCAGCAAATGCCGATGCACCGGCTTGCCTGACAGCGCCTGAAACGTCATGGGCGTGACAAACTCGGTCGCGCCACGGGTCATCACCACCCGCACGTCCGCCCCGGCTTCGCGCAGACGGCGCACCAGATCGGCGGCCTTATAGGCCGCAATACTGCCCGTCACTCCCAGCAGAACACGTTTGTTAGTAAGGACTTGCATGGGAGGCGAGTCTAACAGAATCCAGATGGTAAGTGATAACCAGCCAGCACTGAAAAAAGAACATCCGGCTGGCGCGATAACCAATCGCTTTCATCAGAGCCAGGCAAAAGGGGCGTGATTTTTTACGATAGCAAAAATCGTGAACCTTTTGCCTACCCTCCTGAATGAGATTGTTAGAATACCGTTTTTTGTGCTATTCTCTATAATATCATAGCCCATAAAAACAACCTAACCACTTGATATTAATAGATATTTATTATTATGAAAATTAGCAAGCGAAATAAATCTTCTGCTGTTTTTTATACCCAATTCAATGACAGGGGCTGTCATTTGCGAGATAGGCATGCTCATGCACACACCCATATTGATAGCTTTAACAGTCTAGTTAAATATTTGGTTGCACTAAGACGTGATGACACCATAGATGATGAGGTATTTGGAGCGCTAGTTAAAAGGGCTGCTTCAATGTTTGTTGAGGCTGAAATTACTGGACGAATTGATAATATACTTGATAGAAAGGCATCAATGAATTACATATTGAGCACGCTCAAATGACAAAAGAAGAAAAAAATATTACTGAAAATGAGGCTGATGATGAGGCCGAAACACCTGAAAGTGATATTGATGCTGAAGCTGAGTTTTTAGGGAAATTACCACCAGAGGCAAGGAAGGTTGTTGAGATTGGTATGTCCATGCATCGATTTGGGCCGACGCCAAATCCGATTGCTGAAAAGCTAACTGAGGGGCACATTGATAAAATATTAGAAATTGCAGCAAAGGATGACGAAAGGTCTTTTAACGATGCGGCGTCTTCTCGGAAATATACATTAGCTTAATATAGTAATATTTGTTGCTTTATTTATATTTTTAACTATTTTTCTGGTTGGCTCTGACATTGAGCTATACAAGGAAATAATAAAAATATTTATTGTATTTTTGGGCGGACTTGGAAGCGGCTTTGGAATAAAAACTTATATTGACAAAAATAGATAGCTTACCAAGGGATGCTAATATTACATTAGACCCGTCTCAACGGCCGGTCAGCCGACCAGGGCGACGCTCTTGACCTGGGCATAGAGCATCATCCCCTCGCCGATCCCCAGCGCCACCGCCGAACGGCGGGTGATGCGTGACAGCAGGGTCTGACCATCCAGCAGTCGTAGCCGCACCATGAGCTGTGTCTCCCCATGTTCCTGGGTATCAATCACCTCCACCGGCAAAATGTTGAGGATGCTGGTATCACTGTGGGAGCTGAGCGACAGGCTGACATCGCGCGCCTGAATCGCCACCCGCGTATGATGGCCGACCGGGATCGGCTGACGTGGTACCGCCACCCGACCACCGTGCATGCCAATCCAGGTCAACTGGAACGTATCATCGTGGGCGGAAACGGAGCCTTCCAGAATAGCCTCGGCGTGATCGAAGCGGGCAGGCGGCAGATCCAGTCGGGTCATCAGATCACTGGCGTGACCCTGGGCAAGCACCTTGCCGCTATCCAGCAGCACCAGATGATCGGCCAGTCGCGCGACCTCCGTCGGATCATGGCTGACATAGAGGACTGGCAGAGCCAGTTCATCGTAGAGCCGTTCGAGGTAAGGCAGAATGGTCTGCCGGGCAGTATGATCGAGAGCAGAAAGCGGCTCATCCATCAACAGCAGTCGCGGGCTGGTGAGCAGGGCGCGAGCAATGGCGACCCGCTGACGCTCGCCCCCTGACAAACGTTGCACGCCTCGCCCCAGCAGCCCGGAAATTCCGAGTAAGCTCACCGCCTCGTCAAAAACAATACGCTGTTCGCTCTGTTTGATGCGCCGCAGACCATAACGCAGATTCTGTTCCACGCTCAGATGAGGAAAGAGACTGGCCTCCTGAAAAACATAACCGATGGCCCGGTGATGGGGCGGCACGAACCGCGTATCATCCTGCCAGGTCTCACCGTTAATGCGAATGGTGGCGCTTTCGGGGCGTAACAGCCCGGCGACAATGCGCAAAACACTGGTCTTGCCCGAACCCGAAGGGCCAAACAGCGCGGTCACACCGCTGGCAGGCGCCTCAAAACCCACCTCCAGACTAAAATCCCCCAGACGATTTTTTAGCCTGACTTCAATGCCGTTCAAGGCGGGGGGTTCCGACCAAGGCGGCCATTGAGCAAGTAAAGGCTGACTAACACCACGAAGGCAAAACCCAGCATACCGGCGGAGAGAAGATGCGCCTGATCGTATTCCAGCATTTCCACATGATCATAAATGGCCACCGATAACACTTTGGTTTCACCGGGGATATTGCCGCCGATCATCAGCACCACTCCAAATTCACCCATCGTATGCGCGAAAGAGAGTACCGCCGCCATCAGGAAGCCGGGGCGCGCCAGCGGTATGACGACACTGACAAAACGGTCCCAGGGCGAGGCGCGCAGGGTCGCCGCCACCTCCAGCAGACGCTCACCGAGCGATTCAAAGGTGTTTTGCAGCGGCTGGACCGTAAAAGGTAAAGAATAAATCACCGAGGCCACCACCAGCCCACCAAAGGTAAAAGGCAGAGTGCCGAGTCCCATTGCCTGGGTAAACTCGCCTACCGGCCCCTTTGGACCCAGCAGTAATAGCAGGTAGAACCCCAGCACAGTAGGCGGCAGCACCAGCGGCAGCGTCAGCACCGCCGCAATCGGCTGTTTGTACCAGGCACGGGTACGCGCCAGCCACCAGGCGATGGGCGTCCCCAGCAGCAGTAATATAAAGGTGGTCACGCCGGCCAGCTTCAGCGTTAACCATACGGGTTGCCAGTCAAGGGGCATGGTTTACTCCAAATTATGTCAGGTTTGCCTGTCTTGTTTCTTTACTTCACCGCATAACCTGCGTCTTTAATCAGCTTGCGGGCAGTGGCACTCCTGAGAAAACGCAGATAAGCCTGGGCGGCGGGGTTATCTTTTCCTCGTTTGAGCAGCACCGCCGCCTGCTCGATGGGCGCATAGTCCTTCGCCGGGATTATCCAGATCGTTCCCGGATCCCTTTTCCAGGCCCTGACCTGCGACCAGGCAACCAGACCTGCCTCAGCATTGCCGGTTGCGACAAACTGAAAGGTTTGGGCGATGGATTCACCGCGCACCAGGCGCGACTGCATCACTTTCCAGATACCCAGATGTTCCATCACCTGCTGCGCAGCAAGACCATACGGCGCGGTTTTCGGATTGGCAATGGCGATGTGTCTGAAGGCCGATTTTTGCAAATAGGATTCGCCATCGCCAAAAGCATCACGCTTCGCACTCCATAATACCAGCTTACCCCTGGCATAGATGAAGCGGCTACCGGGGACGGCCAGACCTTCATTCTCAGCCTTGATGGGGCGTTGGGTATCGGCCGCAAGAAACACATCAAAGGGTGCGCCGTTTTCAATCTGGGCGAAAAGTTCGCCTGTGGAACCATAGCTGATCCGGGTGCTATAGCCGGTGGTTTTTTCAAATAGCCACGCAATTTTGCGGCTGACACCGGTAAAGTTGGCCGCCACCGCAATGCGAACCTCTGCAGCGAATAATGGACTACTGCTCAGTAGCGTCGCCAGCAAGCTTGAGAAAGCGAGTATTTTGTATATTTTCATGCTAATGTTCCTTTCCCGTGGTACTGAAGTCTCCGCCAACACCAAAAATAAAGTGAATTTTATATATTGCCCGGGTATTAATCGTTGCATAAGTATTTGCATGTATTTTATCCCCTCACCCCCACCCTCTCCCATAGGGAGAGGGGGTTATGATGCAAATACTTATGCAACGATTAATATATTGCCCAGGCCAATAAAGGCAGAACATACGCCGGTAAGAGTGATACCATTATAAACTGATTTAACGATAACAACGTGATGCAGAATTTCTCTGCCAGGTGGCCCGTTATGTATGCAAGCTCTTTGCAAGCGATCTGCACATGTTAGGTAATACTCAATTAAGTGCTATAGTCGGCTCGTCCTGGTTCACAGACTATACAAATCGTCATTTTCCTGTCATATCCAGCCGTTAAAATATGTAGCGGGATCTTGATGTGATCCCGAATGGAATCGGCCGTGATGCGGCCGTTGATGAACACCTGCCCACCTTATGACAAACGTTACTTTGTGGCATAGGACGGGTAGATACACAAGAGGAACAAAGCAGATGTCATTAAAAATCTCAACCAGCCTCCTGACGATGATGGCCGTGCTCCTGATCAACATCGGCGGGGCTGTTACACCCGCTCATGCTGGCGTCCAGGCCATCTCCGGCGCAGGCGCAACCTTTCCCTATCCGGTCTATGCTAAATGGGCGGCTGTCTATGCCAAAAAAACCGGCATCAAGATGAACTATCAATCCATCGGTTCAGGCGGCGGGATCAAGCAGATCAAGGCGAGGACGGTAGATTTTGGTGCATCCGATGCACCGCTCACAGCCGCTGATCTGGATAAGTCCGGTCTCATTCAATTTCCGATGATCATGGGTGGCGTGGTGCCGGTCGTGCATCTGCCGGGTATCGCTTCCGGGCAGCTAAAGATGACCGGTAAATTGCTGGCCGATATCTATCTCGGAAAAATCAAGCGTTGGAACGACCGGCGACTCAAAGCAGAAAATCCGGGCCTGAACTTGCCCTCCAAAGCGATCACCGTAGTTCATCGCGCCGACGGATCAGGCACTACCTGGATTTATACCAACTATCTGTCGAAAGTCAGTCCCGACTGGAAGCGCAAAGTGGGCAACGCCAAGGCCGTATCATGGCCGGTCGGCATTGGCGGTAAGGGCAACGAGGGTGTCGCTTCCTACGTCACGCGTATCAAGGGCGCTATCGGCTATGTCGAATATGCCTACGCACTACAGAACCACATGACACACGTAAAGCTTGGCAACCGCGCAGGGAAATTCCTGGATCCCGACAGTGCCAGCTTCCAGGCCGCTGCGGCAAACGCCGACTGGCATCACGCCAAAGGCTTTTACATGGTGCTGACTAACCAGCCCGGCGCCAAAAGCTGGCCGATTACCGGCGCGAGTTTCATTCTGGTTTACAAGAAGCAGAGCCACCCGGCTCGTGGCCGTGAGGTGCTGAAGTTTTTCGACTGGGCTTATCATAATGGCCAAAAAATGGCAGCCAAGCTTGACTATGTGCCGATGCCCGCATCGGTCGTCAAACTGGTCGAGCAAACCTGGCGTAAGAGCGTAAAGACCCCGCAGGGGACACCGGTCTGGACCCACTAGAGCACCCTGGTTGTATACCCCGGCCGGCCCTCTCTCCGGGCCGGCCGGGGGGTGTTTTCGTACCACAGACGCACCTGTAGCAAGAGACTATCTATCCTGAGCAGGACATGTCTGAGCAATTTATAACATCGATACCGAGCGTCTCGCCGCGCAACCACAACCATGTCACATGGTTTGATTCGCTATTTGCCGGCGCGGCATGGTTCGCAGCCGCCACCGTACTGATCGTGATCGGCGCAATACTGTTTGTTCTCATCCAGGGTGCGCTTCCCGCCCTGTACAAATTCGGCCCGGGTTTTATAAGCAGCGCCCACTGGAACCCGGTAACCGAAAATTTCGGCGCGCGGGTTCCGATATACGGCACACTAATCACCTCGATGCTGGCCATGCTGATCGCGATGCCGGTCAGTTTTGGAATTGCGCTGTTCATTACCGAGCTCTGCCCCCGCTGGTTGAAGCGCCCCATCGGCATTGCGGTGGAACTGCTGGCCGCCATTCCCAGTATTATATACGGTATGTGGGGCCTGTTTGTTTTCGCGCCCCTGTTTGCCGACCACGCGCAACCATGGATTACTGAACATTTTGGCACCCTGCCGATAGTCGGCGTTCTGTTCACTGGTCCGCCACTCGGGATTGGCCTGTTCACGGCTTCATTGATTCTGGCCATTATGGTCATCCCTTTTATCAGCGCGATTATGCGCGATGTTTTCGAGGCAACACCCCGGGTACTGAAAGAATCCGCCTATGGTCTCGGCTCTACGACCTGGGAAGTCGTGCGGCATGTGGTCTTGCCGTATACCAAGATAGGCGTGATCGGTGGCGTCATGGTCGGGCTTGGGCGGGCGCTGGGCGAAACCATGGCGGTCACGTTTGTGATCGGCAACGCGCATAAATTGAGCAATTCGCTGTTCATGCCGGGCAACACCATCTCCTCGACCCTGGCCAATGAATTTACCGAAGCGGTGAATCCAATTTATACCTCATCGCTGATATCGCTGGGATTGATTTTATTTCTAATCAGTTTTATCGTCCTCGCGGTCGCCCGCGCCCTGCTGCTGCGTTTACAGGCTAATGAAGGCCTCTCCACCTGAACCATGATTACCGCTACCGATCTTTACCTATATCGCAAACGCCGCCTGGTGAACATGGCCAGCCTCACGTTGTCGATGTTAGCCACTCTGTTCGGACTGCTATGGCTGGCGTGGTTGCTGTGGACGCTAGTCACCCAGGGCATCCAATATGTTAACTGGGATCTGTTCACCCAAACCACGCCGCCCCCGGGCGAGAGTGGCGGGCTTTCCAATGCCATTGCCGGGAGTCTCATTCTCATCGTGCTCGGGGTGATAATCGGTGCGCCTATCGGAATTTTTGCGGGAACCTACCTGTCTGAGTTTGGACGCGGCACGCGCTTCGCGGCCATCGTTCGTTTTGTCAGTGATGTGCTGCTCAGTTCACCCTCAATTATTCTCGGCGTTTTTGTCTACCAGGTGGTGGTGATACATATGGGACATTTTTCGGCCTATGCCGGCGGTCTCGCCCTGGCTCTCATCGTCCTGCCGATTGTGCTCCGTACTACCGAGGATATGCTGCGTTTGGTTCCTGATCGTATGCGCGAAGCGGCGGCGGCGCTCGGTGCGCCACGCTGGAAGGTCATCGTCTCCATCGTTTACCGTGCGGCACGCTCGGGGATCCTGACGGGGATCCTGCTGGCCGTTGCACGAGTCAGTGGCGAGACGGCGCCATTGCTGTTTACGGCGCTGAATAATCAATTTTCGAGCACCAATCTCAGCCAGCCCATAGCGAATCTTCCGGTGGTGATCTTTCAGTTCGCCATGAGTCCTTATGACGACTGGCAGCACCTGGCATGGGCGGGAGCCCTGCTCATTACCTTCGGCATTCTGTTACTCAACATCATTGTGCGCGTGTTCCTGCCGGAGCCGGAACGACAGCGTTAACGCAAGGTATACGTCTCACTATGAAAGAACCCGTTATCCAAATCAATCTGGACGATCTGGAGCAACCAGATACCGCACGCTTAAAAGCGCAGGAGCCACATGTGCCGGCTTCTGACGATACGGAGGAGATCCCCTCCAAGATTATCCTGCGTGGACTGAATTTCCATTACGGAAAATCACAGGCGCTGTTCGATATCAATCTCGCCATTCCCGAGCACCAGGTCACGGCCTTTATCGGCCCCTCGGGCTGTGGCAAGTCAACCTTGCTGCGCTGCTTCAATCGCATATACGCGCTCTACCCAAAACACCGGGCAAGCGGCGAGGTCATCCTCGACGGCGACAATATTCTCGCTCGCGGCGTCGATCTGAACCTGCTGCGTGCGCGTGTCGGGATGGTGTTTCAATCGCCGACCCCGTTTCCCATGAGCATCTACAACAACATTGCCTATGGCATACGCCTCTACGAGCGCCTGTCACGGGCCAGTATGGATCGCCGCGTCACCTGGGCGCTCAAGAAAGCCGCTCTCTGGAATGAGATTAAAGACAAACTGCACCACTCAGGTACGGCGCTCTCGGGCGGACAGCAACAGCGCCTGTGCATCGCCCGGGCAATCGCCATCAAACCCGAAGTGTTATTGCTCGACGAGCCCGCCTCGGCGCTTGATCCCATCTCGACCTTGAAGATTGAAAAGTTAATCGATGAACTCAAGCACGACTACACCATCGTTATCGTGACCCACAACATGCAACAGGCGGCACGCGTTTCCGACTACACCGCCTTCATGTATCTGGGTAAATTGATCGAGTTCGGTGCCACCCGCCTTCTGTTCACCAATCCAGCCGAGAAGCAAACCGAGGACTACATTACCGGACGCTACGGTTGAGTCCAGCCACCCATACCCGAAAATGAGAACATGACAGGGAGGTCATAGCATGCCGATTACCGACTGGCCGGAACAGGAACGGCCCCGCGAAAAACTACTGCATCAGGGCGCCGCCGCGCTCTCGGATGCCGAACTGCTGGCTATTTTTCTACGCACCGGTATCCCTGGCAAGACGGCAGTGGATCTGGCGCGGGATTTGTTACAGGAATTTTCCGGCCTGCGCGGTCTGCTCAGCGCCCAGCGGGATCCCTTCTGCCAGCAGCCGGGACTCGGCCCGGCCAAATATGCCCAGCTCCAAGCGGTTCTGGAGATGGGCAAACGCCACCTGCACGCGACCCTGGTACGCAATGAGGCGCTGACCGATCCGTCCGCCACCCAGCGTTATCTCAGTGCCCGCCTGCGTGACCATGCTTTTGAAGTCTTCGCCTGCCTGTTTCTGGATAATCGCCACCGCGTGATTCATTTCAAAGAACTGTTCCGGGGTACCATCAACGGTGCCTCGGTTCACCCGCGCGAGGTGGTGCGTCAAACCCTGGAGCACAATGCCGCCGCCGTGATTTTTGCCCACAATCATCCTTCCGGAGTGGCCGAACCCAGCGAGGCCGACCGCCAGTTGACTCGCCGCCTGCAGGCCGCCCTGGAACTCATCGATGTGCGCGTGCTGGATCATATCGTCATCGGTGATGGAGAGTGTGTGGCCTTTTCAGAACGAGGCTGGATTTGAGCGGGATTATGCTTGTGTCCTGGTGGCAATTTCCGTAAAATGCGCGGTCTTTGACGATGGATCCGGCCGACACCCTGAATCTAAATGCCGGGCCGAATATGAATTTTTTTGGAGAATGAGTCATGTCACGAGTTTGTCAAGTTACCGGCAAGCGCCCGATGAGCGGAAACAACGTTTCCCACGCGCACAATAAAACCCGCCGCCGTTTCCTGCCGAATCTGCACAGCCACCGTTTCTGGATTGAATCCGAGCAGCGTTTTGTGCGTCTTCGCCTGACTTCCAAAGGCATGCGCATCATCGACAAGAAAGGCATCGATGCAGTCCTCGTTGACATGCGTCGCCGCGGCGAAAAGGTTTAAGGAGAAAGATCATGGCAAGCGATAAAATCAAACTGGTCTCAAGCGCCAAAACGGGCCACTTCTACACCACCTGCAAAAACAAGCGCAATATGCCTGAAAAAATGGAGATCAAAAAATACGATCCCGTGGTTCGCAAGCATGTGATGTACAAGGAAGCCAAAATCAAATAACCCGGCCCGGCTCATTCCCTGAAAAACCCGCTCTGTGCGGGTTTTTTTGGTTGATGGGTTTCACTCCGTTCTACCCATCCTACGCATAGACAAAAGCGGAGTAGGATGGGTAGAACGGAGTGAAACCCATCATCGCCTTCATTTACGAGAGGCCACTCTACCTAAAATCAGATTCCCGAATACATCGATCTCGCAAATCCAGCCCGGTGCGACATAGGTAGTCGAGACGGTCTCGGTAATCAATAGCGGCCCGGGCAACCGCTGCCCACTCGCCAACGAAGGTCGCGTATAAATCGGCACCGGCGCAGCCAGACCCACTATTTGAACCTCGGCCTGCGCCTTGCCTGGCTGAGCGGCGCCCGGCCTTTCAAGCGGTAACTCCGCCGCCGGGCTTTGCAGGGCGACGCGAATATTCACCAGCTCCACCGCCAGCGCCAGGCGATGGCCGTAACGCCTTTCATGTTGCTGATGAAAGGCCTGCACACTGGCAGCCTTGTCCTGCCAGGCAACATTAAGCGTATAGGACTGGCCCCGGTAACGTAGATCCAGACTGCGCTGGATCTCAATAGTATTAATCGCCACGCCTTCGTCTATTAACCCAGTCTGCCCCTGCTGGATCAGTCGCTCGAATTCGGCCATCAAAACCTGCTCATCCATGTCCACCAGCAGACCGATACGGGTCTGTGACAGACGCCGCTCACGGGGCGCAACCAGCATACCCAGTGCCGACAGCACACCGGCATGCACTGGCACCAAGGCCTGCTGGATCCCCAGCGCCTCGGCCAGAGCGCAAACATGCAGGCCACCCGCACCCCCGAACGACACCAGCGTCAGGCTGCGGGGATCGATACCACGCTGCACCGACATCACCCGCAGAGCCTGAACCATATGTTCATCCGCCAGGCGAATAATTCCTGTGGCCAACTGTTCCACATTCATGTCCAGTGGTTCAGCCAGGCGCGTACAGGCATCGACCGCCGCCTGAACATCCAGGCGCATGCCGCCTCCGAGAAAGGCGTCCGCGCGCAGGCGACCGAGCACCAGATTGGCGTCGGTGACCGTTGCCCGCTGTCCGCCCTGGCCGTAACAGGCCGGCCCCGGCATCGCCCCGGCCGACTCTGGTCCCACCTGCAGCAGGCCGCCACTATCCAGGCTCGCCACCGAGCCGCCACCTGCGCCGATGGTATGCATATCCACCATGGGCACGGCCACCGGCCAGTCGGCAATCCGGCCTTCGGTGGTCAATTGTAGATCACCATCGATCAGGGCTACATCCGTTGAGGTGCCTCCCATGTCGAAGGTCAGCAGACCCTCGCAACCCGTCTGCTCACCGATAAAGCGCGCCCCGGCCAGCCCGCCTGCCGGGCCGGACAGCAACATGTGTACGGCCTGTTTAGCCGCCTGCTCAGCGGCGATAGTGCCGCCCGAACTTTGCATCACCGAAATCTGCGCATGACGCACTCCCTCATCCAGACGACTGAGATAACCTTCTACCAGCGGACCCACCGCCGCATTGAGCCAGGTCGCCATGCCCCGTTCATATTCACGGATTTCCGGCAACACCGATGATGAACGGGAAATAAAAATATCCTTCGGCAGAGCCGCTTCAATTATTTTTTCAAAACGATCATCCAGATAGGAAAACAGCAGGTTGATGGCCACCGCACGCGGCTTCAGGCAACGCACCTGTTGCACCAACGCCTGCACATCAGCATCGGTCAAAGTCTCTACTACCCCCCCACCCGCGCCGAGCCGCCCACCGGTTTCAAGACAATGCGATGGCGGCACAGGAACAGGAGATGATGAGGGTTGCAGGGCGTACAGTTGCCGCCGCGTCTGCCGCGCAATCGTCAGCATATCGCCCAGGCCGCGATTGCTGATAAAAACGGTACTCACTCCCTTGGCTTCGAGTACGGCATTGGTCGCCACGGTAGAACCATGTACGATATAAACTTCCATTTCAGACCCAGACGCATCCCCTTGCAGATCCGCCAGCCCCTGCAAAATAGCCTGCTCGGGTGCCTGGGGCGTGGACAGAACTTTATGGATTTTCAATTGTCCATTGCGGTACAAAACAAAGTCGGTAAAAGTACCGCCGGTATCAATGCCGATGAGAATACGCATAAAGTTGTTTTAACCGTTGTCAGAACGAGCGGGGGAAACGTGCCAGGAAAGTCAGCGTGAATGATATTCGCATATATTAATCGTTGCATAAGTATTTGCACCATAGCCCCCTCTCCCTATGGGAGAGG
>ENA-ORDP01000908-ORDP01000908.1-marine-sediment-metagenome-genome-assembly--contig:-NODE-908-length-17722-cov-4.993321_pt1 | contig 17722 bp, 15 predicted proteins | sample MGYA00248627_ERZ508539 | MGnify/ENA primary metagenome ERZ508539 (study PRJEB26208, sample SAMN05571518) | marine sediment metagenome | biome: deep sea; feature: Hydrothermal vent; material... | reverse complement strand
GCCACCAAAGAAAACTTTCTTACCATAAAAACTCACCACACCACCGGTATCAATCTTAAACCCACCGCCATTTTGTTCAAACGTGATGTCGCCACCGCCTTTGCCTTTGATGTCGATTTTCTTCGCGCTCTGGATAAACACGTCGTTGTTTTTAACGGTGGCCAATAAACCGCCCGGGCCCTTGATGGTGATGGTTACGTTGTCTTCGACGTCGAGGAGGGTGTGACGGCCACTTTTGAGTTCGGTATTCTGGCCAGACTCGGTTTTAATATTTTTATACGCGACGTGTTTATGATCCGTCTTCGCCTGGTGATGGATTTCTTTGGTTTGGGTCTCGGTGCGGTGCCTGTTTTTGACCTTCACCAGACGGTCATTACCGACCCGCTCGGTCATCGTGTCACCGCTTTGGCGATGAATCGTCTTCTTCGCAAAGGTGCTCATCGCGCCGTGTTCGCTGGCCAATCTTACTTTGTGCCCAACCGCCGCGGCGTCGAGGTGCAGGATGTTGTAGCCGCCGTAGGTGCGTAAGGTCACGGCCTCTTTTTGTTTGGTATCATCAAAGGTCAGCTCGTTATCGCTTTTTGTGCGCAGGCGGTTTTGCGACGGGTTGGCGCGGGTCACCGGCGACAGTCGCTCGGGGTTGGGCACCGTGCCGACCACCATCGGCCGGTCCGGATCGCCGTTTAAACAACTGATTAATACCTCATCGCCATCGTGCAAGGGGGCATGCAAACCGACATTCGATTCATTGGGTAAACCACCATACGGTGACACCCGCCGCAACGGGATGCTGGCCTGGGTATGTGGCGTCGTCGATAAATCAAACAGGCTACGTAATTGATATTTACCCTGCTCATCGAGGCGCGCATACGGCCCGTCACTCTCAATCCGGGCGGTCATCGTCATCGGCATCTCGGGGTGCGGTATGGTTTGACTGCGAAACGGCGTCTCGCGTTTGATGCAGGTCGCCGCGGCGCGGTAGGCGATATCCTCACTCCCCTCATTCTGGCCCGCGAACTGGCTGGCCTCGTGGATGACGTGGCTAATGAAGTAATCCCCGTTGTATTGCGCATCAAACCGCGTGGCTTCCAGGCTACAGATATGACCCGCCGCCATATCGACCACATTGCCCCTGGCGGTTAGGTCAAAGGCCACCACCCCGGCGTGCTCGGCGATGCGTTTGGATTGCGCGTCCGACGCATCCAGGCTGCGGCTGCCCAGACCATACCGGGTCTCGCCGGGCGCGGGCGTGGCCTTGAGCTGAGTCACCGGCTCAAGCGCGGTACTTGCTAACAGATTTATCGACGGGGTCTCTTCATTAACATCATGCACCCTCGATTGGGGAATACTCAGCCGTGCATTCGCGGCTAACTGGTGCACCCCGACCAGGGCCTGACCGAGTACGGTTTCGTTGGCGCCGCTGGTTGAGTTCAATAACATACATCTATTACCACAGCATCAGGTAGATATGACGGCTAGGGTAGCCAAGGTCTATTTGAAAAAAGAGCGAGAGGCTAAACGTGATCAAAAAAGGTACCAGGCCAACTATGACATACAACCATAACAACCGTTTTCCCCAGCGCCTGGCTTTCGGGATTTTCAAGAACTTACCGATCAACCATAACCAGAGACCCACAGCAGACAAAATCAGCGGTATAGCCAAACCCATTACAAGGTATCTGATTCCGATAACGATAAATTCTTGCATACCATGCACATTATCGATGACAAGCGCAAAAATAAATTGCACAACGATATAGTAAATTAGCACAAGGATTAACAGACCCAATATAACTGCACTGTTAATCAGTTTTCGTTTTAATGCCACGATGTATAAACCTATTCTCTGGATGTTAAGTATATTTAGTCATTGCGCTGGTTGTGCAGTTTAAGTCAAGGAGTTTCATATTGTTTCAGATGTTGTCTTCGCTCGTATATTCTATGGCCCGCGTTCCAGATGTCGGAAAAGAAATTCCCCTCGCAACTGATTCCGGCTCGCAGTTGCCGGGCATTCGTAGGCGAGCAGAATTTAAGTGGATTAGGGTTGCCCGATAATTCGAAGTTCGGATTTTCTGAGAGAGGTAACAGGGGAGATAAATCGGTGATGTTGTTTCGCATCACATCGAGCGAACCTAACGACGTCAGTGTATTGAGAGGCGTTACATCTATTATTTTATTATTGCGCAAATTAATTTCCTGAATTTTTTCTAAACCCGATAAAAAATCAACGTTTTCTATATTCCACCCCTGAATATATAATATTTCCAGTTTTGAAAAAGTGTTAATCACATTTAAACCATCTAACTTAATTCTATCTTTGGAAGATGAAGCTCGACTGATGCGAAAGTCTTTAAGTGAATCTAGCCCAGAAAGATTTGAAATATCATTAAAAGTGTTATGACTTAGATCAAGGTTTTGCAGTGAAGTAAGGTGAGCCATATTAGGTATTAAAGGGATGAAATTCTCTCTTAGATTTAGAGTTATAAGAGCGGAAGGAAGAAATTTAGATTCTAAATTATCAATCTTGTTTTTATTAATAGTTACCTGCTCAATTTTATTTAAAGCACCAAGAAAGTCAATTTTATTTATACCAATATCATTCAGGGTTAATGATTTTAATTCGCCCAGAGACGACAATGATTCGAGTCCTTTAATTTCAGGGTAGGTGTTAGTCTTATATGCGGTCGTATTTGTTCCTTGCAGAGACAATAATTTTAAATTGGTTAGGTTTTGAATCCCAGAGAAATCGATCTCTGTAACATCTTCATCAATCATCGTACGAATCGATTCCAGCCGATCAAGGTAGTATAGAGGAGACAAGGTTTTGATGGTATCACCGGCGTAATTAAACTTCTTTTTTTTCTGGATCTTTCTGTAGATGGAGCTGCATATATTTGGCTTGTATTTCAGACGTACATTATTAGCAATTTGTTCTATCGTGACGCGTTCATCTTTATTCGGATTTTCGCAAATCTTCAAAAAAGATGACCTGTTATCCGCGAAGACTGGCGCAGCAAAAAACACGGCACAACTGAGTAGAACGCTAAACTCGGTACGAAGTCTGACTGTGAAGTTCATTATATTTATTACTGGTTATTTTGTTTTTGTAATGGAAATGATTTTGTACAGAGTTTTTTCCAGATCGCCCCGGTTACCCTTGTATCCCAGGTTGTCGGTTGAATCAAACAAAGGCTCTATCTGACTGGCCAGTTTCGGATCCAGATACATCCGGCTGATGCTGTGGGAAATAAATGCAAGATACATAATACTGCCTCGCTGTGATACATCAACATTAAGAGGCGGCATTTTATCTTCAACCGCTATTTTTTGATCATTTTTATGAACCATATCAACATAAAACGATTCCAACACCTGGGCATTATTATTTAACGCCGCCACCACTCGTTTAATTTGATCTTCGGTCTCATCATGGCGAATAATTCTATCCAGGGAATTGAGTTGGCCCGCAATATACCGTAACACGGGATGTATATTCATCGGTGCGAGCAACCTTAATATGATTTCAGCCCGCACTTGAGGGGTTTGTTTGCCTTCATAAATGGTTTCCAGCCGTTCGATTTCTTCCATAAATTGATCAAACTCTTTTTCTTTATTCGGGACGAGGTGATACGGGTCTTTATATTCAACATTGATAGGCTTGCCATCATAATAAGGTTTGAATTCAGCATAAGGGGGCTCTACAACGGTGTTATTATACCCTTCGATTTGGTTTACGAGCATCTTATCCAGAAATAATAGCAGCCTTGACTCGTAAGTGGTTGTGTTGATCGCTAGTAGATCGGCGATCATTCTCAATGACGATTTCATGTTTAAATCGACTGATAGATCGTTTCGGGATATAATAGACTCACTCAGCCTGATATTCATGTCTCTTACTGAATCACTTAACGTATTATTGAGGTTTGTAAAGAACCTTATAAACAAATCAATGATCTCGTCGTTTAGTGTTAGGCCTTTCAAGTTTAAAAATATTTTAACAACAAAACCAAATATTTTTTGGATTTCCGGCACCATTTCAATAGTACCATCGTAAATATCCCGCATCGCCTTATCGTAAATAGTCCAATCCGAAAATTGTTTGAAACCTTCGTGCTTATCGACAATTTTTGAAATTCTATCTAAGGTATCTTTGATATCTTTGTTATTTTTAAACGTACTCACCAATTCCGGTAATTGCTTCAACGTAAAATCCGCGATAAATCGTTGGGTTAAATCGTATTTATTATTCACCACAAAAATTTTACAGTCCTTATGAAAATAGGTGGTATCGGGTAAATGTTCTTTTTTAAAAAAGGGCGTTGACAGATAGGTAATGCTTTTTACTTTCCAGTGTTTATTGGGAAAATTTTTGTTGGTTTTAAAGTGTTTCAGGCATTCGTTGACAATAAGCCCACCATGAGAATGGCCGATAAAGTGAAGTGAGACTTTTCGGTTTAAATAACCCGCATAATAGCGCAACAAAAAACCGAATAAATTTTCCCCGGCTTTTTTCCGTTGGTAGATGTTGTTGTCACCCGTCCATTTAAAATCAGTATTAATGTGCATTTCACAGAATTGTGCCTTGAAATCATAAAATAGACCCTGGAAGTGGATATTTTCTTTCCAGTAGGTTTTGTTTGATTCAAGAATTTTGTCTTTCACATTAAACGCATCCGTTGTCCCCGGTACGTAAATGACAATGTCGGCTGCGACTACGCTGACCTTGCAGGTAAACCGTTCTATCTTTTCATAACTGTTTAATCGAATGATGTTGTTGTTTTTTTCGTTTGCCATTTGATTTATGCCTCCCCCTGACTGGACACGGTAACATTGAGTGGCCCAATGATAATGTCCTTAAATTTCGCTACACTCTTTTTGACTACGGCGTAGTGTCGCTGATTATTGGAATCAGTTAATTCAATTTCTGCGCCATCGGGAAGTTGTTCGCCTTCCTCGTTTTCCAGAGCAACGTTAACGGGTTTGGTCAGCCATAACGAACCGGAGGGTTCATCTGATTCAACTCCCGCAATCTCAACATGAAAACGATAATCCAGTGGGCCGGTATCGCCTGCGGCTTCATCGTCTTTTAGATCCTGACTGACCTGTTGGGCGGTGCGTTTCCAGATAAAGCCATAATGTCCCGTGCCTTCATCATTGAGGGCGAGGGAAACGGTGTCAACAGGATCCTTTTGGCCATCGGCATCAAATTCATAAACGGTGATCGTCACAGCTTCGCCACCCGAAAAGTTTTTGGCGGTAAACATGCCTTCAATTGGTTCGCCAACCGGAATGAGATCGGCTTCCCACGCGAGGTGTGTGACCGCCGGGTCAGCCGGATCTTTTAACGCATTAATCCCCGCAAACCCAATCGGTGCTGCGGTGCTCACCGCCCCCGGCGGCATCGGCCCCGGCACCGAGTAATTCACCTTGCCGTTTAATTGCACGCCACCGGCGCCACCAAAGAAAACTTTCTTACCATAAAAACTCACCACACCACCGGTATCAATCTTAAACCCACCGCCATTTTGTTCAAACGTGATGTCGCCACCGCCTTTGCCTTTGATGTCGATTTTCTTCGCGCTCTGGATAAACACGTCGTTGTTTTTAACGGTGGCCAATAAACCGCCCGGGCCCTTGATGGTGATGGTTACGTTGTCTTCGACGTCGAGGAGGGTGTGACGGCCACTTTTGAGTTCGGTATTCTGGCCAGACTCGGTTTTAATATTTTTATACGCGACGTGTTTATGATCCGTCTTCGCCTGGTGATGGATTTCTTTGGTTTGGGTCTCGGTGCGGTGCCTGTTTTTGACCTTCACCAGACGGTCATTACCGACCCGCTCGGTCATCGTGTCACCGCTTTGGCGATGAATCGTCTTCTTCGCAAAGGTGCTCATCGCGCCGTGTTCGCTGGCCAATCTTACTTTGTGCCCAACCGCCGCGGCGTCGAGGTGCAGGATGTTGTAGCCGCCGTAGGTGCGTAAGGTCACGGCCTCTTTTTGTTTGGTATCATCAAAGGTCAGCTCGTTATCGCTTTTTGTGCGCAGGCGGTTTTGCGACGGGTTGGCGCGGGTCACCGGCGACAGTCGCTCGGGGTTGGGCACCGTGCCGACCACCATCGGCCGGTCCGGATCGCCGTTTAAACAACTGATTAATACCTCATCGCCATCGTGCAAGGGGGCATGCAAACCGACATTCGATTCATTGGGTAAACCACCATACGGTGACACCCGCCGCAACGGGATGCTGGCCTGGGTATGTGGCGTCGTCGATAAATCAAACAGGCTACGTAATTGATATTTACCCTGCTCATCGAGGCGCGCATACGGCCCGTCACTCTCAATCCGGGCGGTCATCGTCATCGGCATCTCGGGGTGCGGTATGGTTTGACTGCGAAACGGCGTCTCGCGTTTGATGCAGGTCGCCGCGGCGCGGTAGGCGATATCCTCACTCCCCTCATTCTGGCCCGCGAACTGGCTGGCCTCGTGGATGACGTGGCTAATGAAGTAATCCCCGTTGTATTGCGCATCAAACCGCGTGGCTTCCAGGCTACAGATATGACCCGCCGCCATATCGACCACATTGCCCCTGGCGGTTAGGTCAAAGGCCACCACCCCGGCGTGCTCGGCGATGCGTTTGGATTGCGCGTCCGACGCATCCAGGCTGCGGCTGCCCAGACCATACCGGGTCTCGCCGGGCGCGGGCGTGGCCTTGAGCTGAGTCACCGGCTCAAGCGCGGTACTTGCTAACAGATTTATCGACGGGGTCTCTTCATTAACATCATGCACCCTCGATTGGGGAATACTCAGCCGTGCATTCGCGGCTAACTGATGCACCCCCACCAGCGCATTACCCGCGATGTCTTTATTGGCACCGCTGGGCTCGATGAAATGCAGGACCTCACGGGCAATATACGGGCAGTGCGCATTGTGGTCGGTAAAGACGATGACTTCCTGGTCGTCTTTTTCGATCGAATAAAAATAGAGGCCGCTGTTAGCGGCAAGGCGGGAAATAAACGCCCAGTCCGATTCATTGGCCTGCAAGGTATACGGCTTGATGGGGTAGGCGCGGGATAAATCAAAATGCAGCTGGTCTTTCAGTAAGCCGTTACGCTCGCAGGTGAGCCGGAGCAGGTCGGGCACACTGTGCCCCAGGATAATTCGGGTATCTTTCTGGTGTTTGAGGCGGGTTAAATTGGACTCAAAGATCAGCTCAACGCGTAAACGTGTGTCATCGATCCAGCCTAATTCGTGAATTTTTGTTACAACCCCAATGACAGTACGTGCAATACCGTCTTGTCCGTGGAACTGCAACCGGGTGGTGGCACCGACATAGGAATTGAGCGTTGCGTATTGGTCGGCGATAATGCTCAGGGTAAATTCAAACCCATTGGATACCCGCTCTTCGCCACGCATCGCGATGGCGGCGTGGGGTGCGCCATTAACATCAATCGTGATTTTGGCCTTATTGGCCGGGAAATTTGCCCGTCCCTGTGCGCTTAGCATGGTCTCCCTTCCTCCGTTGGTCATCCGTTGCCTAACGATTTGAAGCCAACACTATAACGAGTTTCGCGTTATGCTCACAGGGGTTTATTCAGTATTGTGGTTAGTGACCATCCTTATTTTGGACCTTCGTATACCGGTTTAATTATTATCATCTTAGTAGTTAATACTATGAGGTGCACTTACAAGTTGAATTCAGGAAAACTCCCCACAACAGTGCGCTGTGGGGAGTGTGCAGGTTTCAACACTTTAGTTTGTATAGGCGCGGTCTGAGACCGCTCCTATAAAATCAAACCCCATTTGGAACAGCTATTTAGCTTAATCTTTGCCTACCGCCTTGCTGGTCAATTTATTCAATGCACCCGTCATCTTGGCAAAAACAGGGTCTTTGTCGCGGATGCCATGGCGTTTTTTCAAGTAGGCCGGGTCGTTATACACCAACCAGACCTGACCTTTCGCATCTTTATACACCAACGCCTTCATAGGCAGATCAATACCGACTTCCTGATTGCTCATCATAAGTGGTGAGCCCATCTTGGGGTTACCGAAAATTAAAATCTCAGTATCGCGCATGTCTATGCCAACACCTTTTGCTTTTGCTGCATGGTTCCAGCGTACTGCTATACCGATACCTTTTTTCTTTAGAATGGTTTCCAGACGATCAAGCGTCACCTTAACCGAGTGAGCACTCTTCTTTTTAATCAAACCATTACCGTCGGCAAAAACCGCGCTACTAACACTGGTTCCGATGAGCGCGCAAAATAAAATAATTGCGGTACGTCTTAACATTGTTATATCTCCTCCTGGATTTATTGCTTACTCGGCTTTATGCTTACTCGCCCCTAATCGAAATGAATTTTAAAATTCTTCTGTGCTTCTTTCATACGTTAACATAATCTTAACATGAGAAAGTTACATTAACTGCGCGTGAGCCACAACATCGCAAAGGTTCACTGTTTATTGTTGGACAAAAGGCACGGTTATGTAGGCGCTAATCGGCCTGGGCCAATTTTCGACCGGCAACTAAGTTACGCTTTTTTAAATGGACTAAAAGTATGGAGATGGCCGCCGGGGTGACACCGGGAATACGCGCCGCCTGACCGATCGTCTCCGGTTTGATGCGTGTCAGCTTTTCGCCCACTTCTGTCGATATACCGCTGACCTGGGCATAAACAAGATCACCGGGCAGGCGTGTCGTTTCATGGCGTTGTTGTTTGGCTATCTCGTCATGCTGCCTGTCAATGTAACCGGCATATTTCGCCTGTATCTCCAGTTGCTCGATGACTTTTTTATCGGTGACGACAGCGTCGAGCCCGGCAAGCTCGGTGACATCTTTATAACTCGCACCGGGCCGACGTAATAATTCCCAAAGGCGCGCCTCACGTGAAAGCGGTTTCTCTAACACCCTGGCTTCAACTTTTTGATCGACTTTACCCGGATGGACAAAGGTCTCATGCAGACGTTGTTGTTCTTTTTCTATGCTCTCGCGTTTTTCACAAAATGCCCGCCAGCGCGGCCCATCGATCAAACCCAATTTTTGCGCCTGCTCGGTCAGGCGTAAATCTGCATTGTCTTCACGTAACAGCAGGCGATATTCGGCGCGCGAAGTAAACATTCGGTAAGGTTCATTGGTGCCACAGGTAACAAGATCATCGATCAATACACCCATGTAGGCCTCATCACGCCGTGGTGTCCAGGCCTCTTTCCCCTGGACTCGCCGCGCTGCATTCATGCCCGCCATCAACCCTTGTGCGGCGGCCTCTTCGTAACCGGTGGTGCCATTAATCTGGCCCGCAAAAAACAGGCCGCTAATAAATTTGGTTTCCAGGGATGATTTTAGATCACGCGGATCAAAGAAGTCATATTCGATGGCATAACCGGGGCGAGTAATATGTGCCTTCTCAAAACCTTTTATCGAACGAACAAAATCATACTGCACGTCAAAGGGCAGGCTGGTTGAAATACCATTGGGATAGACTTCGGTGGTGGTCAGGCCCTCCGGCTCGACAAAAATTTGGTGTGAATCACGTTCGGCAAAACGCACAACCTTATCTTCTATCGAAGGGCAATAACGTGGACCCACACCTTCGATGACACCACTGTACATCGGTGAGCGATCCAGACCGTTGCGAATAATGTCATGGGTCTGTTCACTGGTGTAAGTAATATGGCAAGGTACTTGCTGTGGATGTTCATCACTCGAGCCCATGAACGAAAAGACCGGACAGGGTTCGTCGCCGGGTTGTGCCTGCAACACTGAATAATCAACCGTCTTGCCATCAATCCGAGGCGGTGTGCCTGTCTTCAGCCGCCCGACGTTAAAGGGTAACTCGCGTAACCGTTTGGATAATGCATTCGATGGCGGATCACCGGCACGCCCGCCCTGATGGTTTGACTCACCAATGTGAATGACACCGCCCAGAAATGTCCCGACCGTTAACACTACGGCTGGTGCTTCAAACTTCAGCCCCATTTCGGTGACAACACCTTTCACCTGATCGTTTTCCACCATCAGGTCATCCACGCTCTGTTGAAAAATAGTGAGATTAGGCGTTGTCTCCAGCACAGAACGTACAGCTTGTTTATAGAGTGCGCGATCCGCCTGGGAGCGGGTTGCTCTGACCGCAGGCCCCTTACTGGCATTGAGGATGCGAAACTGTATGCCGGCCAGGTCGGCGGCATGGGCCATCAAACCACCCATGGCATCCACCTCCTTTACCAGGTGGCCCTTGCCGATGCCGCCAATTGCCGGGTTACAGCTCATTTGACCCAGGGTCTCTATATTGTGAGTCAGCAGCAAAGTATTGCTGCCCATGCGGGCACTCGCCAGTGCGGCATCCGTACCTGCATGACCGCCGCCTACAACGATGACATCAAAACGATGATGAACCTTCATGAAAAACCACTACCTTCTTTGTCTCAAACAGCGCGGTATTGTACGCCTCGGTGTATTTTTCGCCAATGCCCGCCAAACCTGGGCACGGGCCAATTGCGATAGCTGGGACTCTGCGCATCCAACTATTAGCCGATTTAAGCTTGATTTAAGTATGATCCGTTACGCTTAAACCACGTAATTAATAAGTATTTACCCGATCTCCAAAAGCACCAACTTAACCCACTAATTATATGGTTTATTTCGTTAATAATCTCAGATAGTTAGCCTCTTTGTTGACAATGTTTAACGTTCTCCCGTGGAGGTTTGTCTGTATCTCCGCTAGGCTCTGGGGTAAACTGTGATCTGTGTCACATTTTTAGTGTGGCCATGTAGGGCTATGAGGTGACGCTGGGAAGTGCTAATAAATATACAAAACTGCCGATTTGCAATGGTGCCCTACTCTATCGCCCGCCAAATAAGGCAATAGGCCGTTATCGGGTAACCTGGCCACAATATTGCATTGTTTCCCAATATGGACGCTAAGAAATAACCTGATTTACGTAGTTTAATTTTTGGGGGCAAGATGGCAACGACGTTTTCACAATTTGATACCAAGCCCCAGGCTATTAATAAATGGCTTGAGAATCTGCCGATCGCCTCTGTGGGTGAGACGGCACGTCAATTGTATACGGTCATGCGCAATGTTAATCGTCAGGATGACGTGCCCGTCAAACAGCACTTCCATCTTTTGGAGGGCATCACTGAGCCGCTTATCCTTCTCCTGCCCGAATTATATCGGCATTACGCGGGCAAACCATTGCCACTTTCTGAGAAACGTCGCAAGGTGGCTGACCTATATACACAGTTACTTCGCCAGTCGATACTCGGCTACCAGCAGGTTATCGCGCACAGTATTGAATTGAGCCGTTTCGGCTGGAAAAAAGTGGTCACGACGTCCGTCCATCGAATCTTTTATTTATCGAGCCTTTTGCTTTGTAACTACCGTCAATTGTATATGCCCTACCAAAAAGGAATGTGGCAACAGCTCTACTGGATCTACCAGTTAATAGAGAAGTACAATTTGCTATCGGCCAGGATCACCGGCCTGGGCGGGGCCCAGAAAAAGACGAGCATCGACATAGAGTTTAAAAAACTCCTGCTGCACTCATTGTTGTCACCAAACCTGTTCAGACCTGATGAATTGCAAAATGTCATCCATAATCTGGATATCTGGGTTCAGCGTGCGGTAATTTCGCCATCGCGCCGCGGAAAAGACACTCAAACCTATGCCTTCACGCTAGAAACCGATATGCCACCTGCATTGATCGCACAGGGTATCTCCGATGCTGAAAACCAGTTAATTGATGTACGCTATCTCGACATCACCCATATTATACTGGATATCAACAAACTGCTGAAAAAGGCTAACGCTGGCAAGGAAGAAATAAAACTTGCTCGTGGCCGTTTTGCCGCTCGTCGTTCCCTGTTGATATTGATTAATAACTGGGGACGTCCCAGCAGCCGGGATGGAGAACGCCGCTTGATACAGGGCAATGCAGAAGTTGCCATTGGCGTTAGCGCGATTCACTACGTTATTTCTGATGGCCGGACTCAAAATCAGCAAGACATCCAGGCAGAAGAGAGCCTCAATCTCGAGCAACAAGACGATTTCAGTATCACCATACCACCGGTGCAACCGGATGCTCTGGGGCAGTTTGGTTTTACTACCGAGCAAGATACTGCCGTCGATATCTGGGACACGGCCTACTTCGAACAGGACACGCCGCCGCCATCCTGGACCGAAAGCATGCGCATGAAAGTTTACAGCTACCTCAATGCCAAGGTGTTGAACATCAGCAAGGGGGGATTCTGTATCGCCTTACCGCAGAATGGCGTGGAACATATCCAGACCAATGAAGTGGTCGCCGTGCGTGGCAAAACGGGCCAATGGCAACTAGGTGAAATTCGCTGGATGGTTTGCCCGACTACCGGCCCTATTCGCGCGGGGATTAAAAAACATAGCCAAATGGTGCGACCCGCTGAGCTTACGTTAAAGACCGACTTTAAATCACTGCCGATCAAATGCCTGCTGGGTAAGAATGAAAACGGCTACGTTCTATTTTTGCCTAACCTGCCTACGCAGCTTGATGGTAAAGAGATAACGCTGGAATGTAACGGCGATAAGCGTGTCATCACATTTGCCGAACAAATATACTCCTCGCCAGTCGGCTCTGCCTATTTGATCGAGTATAAAGCCGCAAAACCCGTTCCAACCAGTCTTGCAGAAAATCATGATGACTATGAGTCAATCTGGGCCAGTCTATAATTCTCACTGGTTTGACGTTGCTAATGCCTCTACTGCTCTTAAGTACCCAGCAATATTCGATCGTTTTGCAGATGCTTCTCGAACGTAAACTGATCATTTAAATATTCAATCAACGACTGCTTCGCCAGACCCTTGGTCGTATAAGGACCTTGATCCGGGGCCCGCCTGATTGCAAACCACCATTCACTACCAACACAATAAAAACGCCCGGTGCGAAATGGAATGGCTCCGTTTTCTGTATGCCTGTTGCGCTGCTTATACATTTGAATTATCTCCCACTGCCATTTTCCTGTGTGGGCCGTCCCTGGCTGAATGCGGCTGGGCCAAACATGCCCTGGCCCGTGCACATATGAATACTGCATTTCCTTGTACTAACGCGATCTTATCCAACCTGACTTACTTGAGTCTGTCAGACAGCGCTGATCCTTATGTAGGGATGCGCTTACAGCGTTATGGGTGAGAATATCGGGGGCTAATATGACAAATACCATTCCACGGCAAAATTTTTTTAGTATTTACTTGTAAGTTCTCTAAATGTTCTCTACTATAGAGAACGTATGGAGAACATTTCGAGACTCACATCGTTGGAACACAGGATGCTGCGCTTTATTCGCCGCTATCTTGCCCAGCACGGCCAGGGTCCTACCCTCACTGAGATTGGCGCTGCGCTGGAAATTAGTTCGAAAGGTACGGTTCATCGTTATGTGCAGACTCTGGTCGAAAAGGGCCACCTACACCATACGGAACGAGGTTGGCGCGGCATTCGACTTACTGAAATCCCACACTCCCACACGACCCTCCCTTTAGTGGGTCGAATCGCCGCGGGCCACCCCATCGAAGCCATTCCGGATCAGGATGAGCTGAATTTGGCTGAATTTTCTGATCAGGGTAATTACGCACTCGAGGTTCAGGGTGATTCCATGTGTGAAATCGGCATACTCGATGGTGATATCGTCATTATCAAAAGCCAGGTGACCGCAAAAGAAGGAGAAATCGTCGTTGCCCTAATTGATGATCAGGAGGCCACGCTCAAACGATTCAGAAAGCTCGGCGATAACAAAATCAAACTCATCCCGGAAAATAGCCAGATGCAACCGATGATCTACGATGCTCAGCGTGTGCAAATTCAGGGTGTCATCGTCGGCCAGTTACGACGCTATTAGATTTACTTGAGTACGTTCATCAAATGGATGATGACAAGGCATAAAGGAACGAAAAAACGGAATTTACATGTGTAAATGAGTATTTTGAGTTCCTTTATAACGAAGTCAGCGCCATTTCAGGAACTTACTCATAAAAATATTGGTAGGCCTGTTTGCTGGCCAGGTAGCCTCGCACACCAACCGCAAAGACAATAACGGCCAGGTTAAAAAGAACGGTCAACAGACCATATCCTGTAACCAGATACTTGAACATTAACAATACATTTAAACCCAGCACAAGTAATAATGCATAAATCAGCACCCGGGTAAATCCAATCAGACGATACCAGCGCAATAACGTCACCAGCGCGATAACAATCATGGCACTTGCACCAAACAGGTTAATGAAGCTGACCAGTGGCAAACTGGTTACCGGGACAGACGCACCCATCTTCTGCAAAAACAGGAGATTGCCAATAAAGAAACTCGCCATCAGGATACAGGCTGTGCTAATAACTTTAATCGCGGTGGGCATAATTAATTCCTGCAAAAACTATCAATCTTGATACTAACGTCGCGGCAATGACCGCGCCGTACATGAATACTATTTTTAGTAATAGAACGTGGCGAGGTTCCAGAATCAATCAGCTTGTGCGGACATTGCAATACAACCTGTTGTTCACAATCCACAACCACCCAATTGCCCGCAACAAATCCTCGGGCATCTTCTGTGGATGGGTCATCGTCTTTTTCGCCCGGTTGTTTGCCGGTTACTACCGTATCATATGCAAAATGGTTCTCAGGCATAAAAACAGATTCAACCTGTTCTGGCTCCTCTTGTCCTGCAGTTACACCAGACGAACGGTCAGCAGGCACGCTAGCAACGTCATTTGTCAAGGGAGCCGCCACCAGCGAAACATTAGAGGATGATAATTTCATAACAATAATAATCGCGGGCACACTAACCAGAATAATAACCAGCACGATTAATAAAACTAAATGGCGTTGATGCCTGGTCAGGGTACGCATAATTTATTCAGTATAAGAATGAACCGTTATAACGGATCGTTCTTGTTTATTTCATCTTCTTCCACGATGGCACGATCAAATTCTTCATCCAGCTCATCATCCGTCTCTGTTTCTTCTTCCTCGTAGCCTTCTTTTTCTTTTTTCAGCCTTACAATACGATCCTTAAACATAAACTTCGCGGCAATAATCCCCACTTCGAATAAGAACCACATGGGTAGCGCCAACATAACCTGAGAAACAATATCAGGTGGTGTTAACAACATTCCCATGACAAAGGCACCGACAATAATATAGGGCCTTTTTTTAGCAAGACTTGCTGGATCGGTCAGACCTGTAGCAATTAATATAATAGTGGCAATAGGCACTTCAAATGCGATGCCAAAGGCAAAGAACATCTTTAGCGAGAAGTTGAGATAATCTGCTATGTCCGGTCGATATTCGACCCCGGTGGGAATGAAGGTCGAGGTAAACTGGAATACAAGCGGGAATACCACCAGATAGGCAAATGCCATGCCCATATAAAAAAGCACAATACTTGAAATCAGTAACGGTACTGCAAGACGCCGTTCCTTATTGTACAAACCGGGTGCAATAAAACCCCATGCCTGATAAAGAATAAAAGGTATCGAGATAAAAAACGCACCAATTAACGCGAGCTTTAAGGGCGTAAAAATAGGTGAGATAACCCCAGTTGCAATCATCGAGGTATTTTCTGGTAGATAAGTTTGAATGGGGATAGAAAAATAATAGTAGAGATCGTTCGCGACAGTCATTAAACCAATAGTGATGACACCCATAACCATCACAACACGCAACAGACGATCGCGTAACTCTATAAGATGCGAGATAAAGGTCTGCTCTGGCCGTGTTCCCTGATTATCCGTTTGATTTGGTGTCTTGTCCGTCATGCTGCTCTGCTGCTATTTTCCTGTCTTGCTCAATACTCACGGGCTCATCATCGGCTGGCGCATAATCAGTATGATCGGTCAGACCATAGTCTTCATCGTCAAAATCATCTTCCTGCTCCTGAATAAGATTATTTTGATCTTGTGCTGAATCACGACCAGGATCATCATCACGCGCTTTCACCACAAAATCCTGTTTGGCCTCATTAACCTCATCTTCAATTGTATACTTGGTATCGTTGATGATGTTTTTGATCTCATCCAGACCCGCATCACGACTCAAGGCCTGACGAATTTCTTCCTGGCGCATTTCGCGATCAATATCACCTTTAACCGTGCTAATGAACTGACGGGTGCGACCGACCCACCGACCGAGTTTACTGGCAACACCTGGCAGGCGCTCAGGGCCGATAACCACCAACCCCACCACGCCGATCAGCACCAGTTCTATAAAACCGATGTCAAACATTTAAATTGTCTCAAAATATAGTGACTGTTAACGAGATCAGGCTTTATCTTTATCTTTTTCGGTCGCTTCGCCTTCGATGACCGAACTTTCTGCCTGATCTTCAATCTTTTCCTTCGAGTCAGTCGTCTCATCTGCTTCGTCTCCAGACTTAGGATCTTTGACAGACTTTTTGAAGTTCTTCAGCGCGGAGCCCAAATCGGATCCCATGCCACGAAGACGTTTCGTACCGAACAAAAGAATGACAATAAGCAGGATAAGAATTAACGAACCTGGTCCAATTCCACCAAAACCCATAACGTACTCCTTAAAATAAAAATCTTACGGGCAGAACTAATGACGCCCAATTAGTCTCACAAGCCGAGGCCACACAACTGTACAGCAACTGCTTAACCAAATTGGCGATGTGCTCCTTGGGTATTGAAATCGGGAAACTGAAATCGTTACCGCCGCCCTTGGGTGGGAGTTCTCTGCCTGTCTTTCGTACATCTGGCGGGCAGGACTCGCTGGGATCACCTTCTCATCGACCTGTTGAATTGGGGGACAAACCCCAATAGAGACATTCTACACCAAAGTGAGGGCAGATCTTAAGATTCTCGAGTAAATTTGCTGCAGATTTCCGCTTAATTTCGCGAATTTCGCTTAACTTTGCTGATTATGGGGAGAAACGCGGCTATTTGTCTCGATTTGCCTTTTCCTCAAGCCCAGATAACCCGAATCGGCGGGCCAGCTCAGCCAGGACATCATCTGGGCCTAAACCTTGTTGCGCCAACATGACCAACGTATGAAACCACAGGTCGGCGGTTTCGTAGATGATCTGTTCTTTATTGCCATCTTTGGCCGCCATCACGGTCTCGGTCGCCTCTTCGCCCACCTTCTTGAGAATGGCATCCAGACCTTTGGCATAGAGTTTTGCCACATAGGAGCTGTCCGGATCCGCACCTTTGCGTTCCTCAAGGACCCTGGCAAGCTGTTGGAGAATATCATTCATAGTAAATATATTGTATGAGCAAACACCCGCTAAAAACAGGAAACTTACTTTTTCGTCTTATACAAAAAGAAGGGGTAGACCAACCAGGAAAACAACAAGGTCAAAATCGCCCAGCCATATTTTGCATCACCCTGTACCCGTGAAGAAAATATAACATGGATAAATGGCCAGATAATAATAAACAAGATCGGTATCAGTCTGAACATAAATACTCAGCGTAAATTCAAATTGTAAGTGCAGCTCATGGTTCGGGATAAAGGCCAAGCGGCGATGCACGGTTGCTTTTCGTTGCACAACTTAACCTATAAGCAACGATACCAGATCCAGGCATTAATGAAAGCAGAACATAGCCGAACTGAAATAATGGCTAGCGTAGGTGTGTACAAATCAACGATCAGTCATGAACTTGAGCGCAATACGAGGCAAACGAGGTTATCGATCTAAACAAGCCCATGAAATTTGTCTAGAGCGGCGTAATCTTTAGGAAAA
>ENA-ORDP01000907-ORDP01000907.1-marine-sediment-metagenome-genome-assembly--contig:-NODE-907-length-17742-cov-7.949737_pt1 | contig 17742 bp, 18 predicted proteins | sample MGYA00248627_ERZ508539 | MGnify/ENA primary metagenome ERZ508539 (study PRJEB26208, sample SAMN05571518) | marine sediment metagenome | biome: deep sea; feature: Hydrothermal vent; material... | reverse complement strand
TGACTGGATCGCGCTGATCAAGGGTTACATCAAAGACGGTGGCCTGGTGCTGGGACTGGCGATTGCCGTGATCGGTTTCCTGTGGATTGCCTATCTCGGGTTCGCCAAGTTCAACGAGGCACGTCAAGGCAAGGCCGAGTGGGCCGAGGTGGGTGTGCTGGGTATCGTCGGTGCTATCGTACTGATCTTTGCCAGCTTCCTGCTCACGGAAGCCGCCGGCGTCATTTAATCGATGTCTGATCGCGACGACATTCTGGCCGACCGGCTCAATGTGGAGCCGGCGATCTTCAAGGGCTGTTCGTCGTCGGAACTGGGCGTCATCGTGGGTGTGGGCGCGCTCATCTGGTTACCCGTTAGCCTCCTCCTGGCGGGCCTGATGGGCGCGGTCACCATGGGACTCGGGCTGGCCGGTGTCGGTGTGGTCGGGACCGTAATTGTCATGGCCAGTCTATTCCAGCGCCTGAAACGGGGTCGCCCCGATGGGTACTACCAGCAACAGGTGAGCATCTGGCTGTCAGATCACGGGTTACGCCGCGCGTCGTTCATCCGGCGCAGCGGTGTCTGGGACATCGGGAGGACACGCGTTGCGACGTTACCGCACCGAGATTGATAACGTCCGCGCCCACCTGCGTTCGCTGTGGGTGGTGATCAGCCTCCAGTTCATCGTGATACTGGCGCTCTGGTTCGGCTGGAGTCAGGCACCGAAGCAACTGACGGTACACATACCCCCGGATCTGCGTTCCGGCGCCACGTTGTCGGTCAATGAAGTCCCGGCGGCCAATGTGTATGCCTTTGCCTTCTACATCTTTCAGCAGCTCAACCGTTGGCCGGAAGACGGGGCGAAGGATTATGGCAAGGCCATCTTCCGAATCGCACCGTATGTGACACCACGCTTCAGCGCAGAGCTCATGGCAGACATGGCGTTGAAAGGGCGACAAGGCGAGCTGGCTTACCGGGTGCGAGGCGTGCAAGAGATCGTGGGGCATGGTTACGAGGAACGCCGCGTCGATGTGCTTGCGCCCGGTGTCTGGGTGGTCTGGCTGGACCTTGATCTGCTTGAGTCGGTGAAGGGCATGACCGTGAAGAAGACCGCTATCCGTTATCCCCTGCGCGTCGTGAACCTGTCCGTCGACCCGGAAGCGAACCCCTGGGGATTGGCCCTGGATGGTTTTGCGGGCGAGGGACCGCGACGGCTGACCGAGTCCGAGCCCAATGAAGATACCGAGCACGACAAGTAACCCGAGGAAAATCGACGCATGCTGAGAATCCGTCATTTCAAACAGATATTAATCACATCGCTCGGCGTGGCGATATTGCTGGCAAACACCCTGGTCCATGCCGAGACCGAGACACCGGAGCGCATTGAGTGGAAGAAAGCGCCGATCCGACTGGTACTCACGGTCGGTGAGGAACAGCGGATTGAATTCCCCGCTGCGGTGAAGGTCGGTGTACCGGCCGCCGTTCAACCAGTGCTGCGCACGCAGAGTGTCAACGGGACGGTCTATCTGTTGGCGCATGCACCTTTCGATACCAACCGACTCATGGTGCGCGAACTCGACAGCGGGCGCATCTATCTGTTCGATGTCAAGGCGAGCGAAGGGGGTGAAGAAGGTGGGGCGAGTCATCCCATTCAAATCACGGTCGCTGACGCGCGTCGTCCGGATAAGGACGGTGCCGTTGACGGTACTGGCACGGCTCGGGCACCGCTGAGTTACATCCAGCTGACCCGGTTTGCGGCCCAGCAACTCTACGCGCCAGCCCGTCTCGTCAAAGATAGCCCCGCTATTATTCGTGTCCCCGTTTCACGCGATTCCGTCGATCTGCTCCACGGCGGTACGATTGAGGCAACGCCATTAGTGGCCTGGCGCGCCAACGGGCTTTATGTCACGGCTGTCAAACTCACCAACCGCACTGAACAACCGCAGACTCTGGATCCGCGTGACCTGCGGGGTGCCTGGCTGACAGCGACCTTTCAGCATTATCGCCTGTTACCCAAGGGCGATGATGCCGATACCACGGCTGTTTACCTGATCTCGGCCCGCCCGTTTGAAGTCTCACACTAGGCACGCCCATGGCCATAGCAACTTCTAACCGACTCTTACCGCTGCTCGCCAGCGCCGTGGTGCTGATGCTGGCCTTTGTCACGCTGAAGTCCTGTAGCGGAAAACAGGAATCTCCACTGGTCATGGAGACCGTGCCCCAGGCACCGGCGCCAGACGCGGACAGTCCCGCCGATACCATCAAGACCTTGACGGCCAACGTCGCCGCCATGACCGCAGAAGTGCGGGCGTTGCGCAAGGACAATGACCAGCTGCGCAAGGGGAATCGTGATTTGTTAGCTAACCGTCACCAGATCGAAGAAAACGTTGCAACCCGGCTCAAGCGCGAGATGCTCTCACGAGAGAAGGGGCAGGAAGCGCGCAAACGGATTGATGCCAGTGTGCTCTCGTCATTGACGGCACGCGTGGATGCGCTTTCGCAGTCGTTTTCCCAAAGTGGTGTTTCCCAAGGCAGCCAAGACATACCGGTGGGACTGGGCCTCGACGGGATCAGGGAAGCTGCACTACCTTCAGGCAGTCTGATCTGGATCGATCCGCTGGATGTCCTCGAGCCCGATTCAAAACCATCGGGCCCAAACGGGTTGTTGCGCCGTGTCGGGCAATCTACCGGCGGGGCAGTGGCATCGGCGCGTGAAAAGAGTGGAAACCTCACACAGAAACTCAATACCGTCCAACCCGTTTATACCGTACCCCGTAATGCCACGCTTATTGGATCGACCGCTATGACGGCCCTGGTCGGTCGTGTACCGGTGCAGGGACAGGTGCGTGATCCGATGCCTTTCAAGGTGATCACCGGTGCGGACAACCTGGCCGCGAATGGCCTGACGATCCCTGGTGTTCAGGGCATGGTGTGGAGTGGAACGGCTATCGGGGACTGGACACTGTCGTGTGTAACCGGGCGTCTTAACTCAGTCACCTTCATCTTTGAGGATGGCACCATCCGTACCATTTCCAGCGACGTCCGGGGCAATCAGAGTGGCGGCACGCGCAGGCCCTTGGGCTGGATTTCGGACGAACGGGGCATTCCCTGTGTCACGGGGGAGCGTAAGACCAATGCCCCGGCATTTCTTACTCAGCGTATCGGTGTCATGGCTATCCAGGCCGCTGCGGAAGCGGCGGCCAACGCCAGGACGACCTCAGTCGTGAGTAACGCCGGCAGTGTCACCAGCAGTGTCACCGGCGATGTTGGAACCTTCGTTCTGGGCAAGACGATCTCTGGCGGTAGCGAAGAGATTTCAAAATGGCTGCTGGAGCGTCAGTCCCAGAGTTTCGACGCAGTCTTCGTACCAGCAGGTACCCGCATTGCCATTCACGTCGACCGCGAACTCGCCATCGATTTCGATTCAACCGGTAGGAAACTGACCCATGAACGATCCATTGATCCGTATCTCCGCACTCGGCTTGATTAGTCTCGTATTGGCTGGCTGCGCCAGTACCAAGGACACAGTACTGCCACAGGATGGCCCTTCGATGAAGGCTATCTATGAGAGCCATGTGAACCAGATGAATGCGCGGGACCCGCAGGTCATTCGCCACGTGTTGGGAAACCGTCGTCTCACCACTGGTGAGGCCGCTCTGCAGGGCTACACCCGGGATGCCTTCAATGAGATTAATGTCCTGTTCCCCCGCCTGCCGAACCCGACATTGGTGATGTATGTTTTCCCCCACTTGTCAGGGGAGATGCAGGCACCAGTGCCCGGTTATGCGACCGCATTCCCGATGTATGAGCAAGTGGAGTATGCCTTGCCCGGCGAAGTCCCAGGTCAGCCCATCGGGAAGAACCGGTGAGTTTCCTCAAGCAACGATCCTCCAGCGACGTAGATGATGCACGACAAGAAACGCCGGTCACCACGCGGCAGGTCAAGCAACTCTATGAACGTCCGTCATCCTTTACCGATCTCCTGCCGTGGATGGAATACAACCCGGCAAGCCGAACCTTTCTGCTGGAAGACGGGATCAGTGTCGGTGCCCTGTTCGAGATTACGCCGGCCGGTACCGAGGCGCGTACGCCGGAATTCATGACGCAATTGCGCGATGCCATCCAGACCGCCCTGACGGATGCGATCCCTGAAGAAGATGAATCCCCGTGGATATTGCAGGTGTACGTCCAGGATGAACCGAGCCTGCAAGGCTTTCAGAAGGAGGTTGCGAATTACGCGCAGCCCAGTGCGCGAGACACGGCCTACACCCAACACTTTCAGCAAACGATGCGTGAGCATCTCGCACAGATCACGCGTCCCGGTGGTCTTTTTGAGGACACCGCTGTCACCGGTACCCGCTGGCGCGGCCAGATCCGGCGTGTGCGGGCAACGCTGTACCGACGATTAAAACCCAATGGCCGACTGCCGCCAGCGGTCGAAGTGGAAGAGGCACTGAATGATGTGGCGACCAAGTGGGTCGCCTCACTGGCCGCGGCCGGAATCCGTGCGCGTCGTGGGACAGGACAGGATCTCTACGAGTGGCTGCTCAAATGGTTTAACCCTAAGCCTGATGTTTCCGGCGGCGATCCCGACAAGCTGCTCGAAATCGCTCCCTATCCCGGTGATGAGGACCTGCCGTTTGGCCATGATCTTGCCGAACGCTTAACACTTACAATGCCACGCTCGGATAATAAATCTGCGACTTGGTGGTTCGATGATTTGCCGCACACCCACGTCACCATCCAGGGTCTGCGCCGGGTCCCGGAGATTGGGCACATGACGGCGGAACGCCAGGCGGGTGATCATGTGTTTTCACTGTTTGATCGGTTCCCGGAACACACCGTCATGGTGCTGACCCTGACCGTCAAACCCCAGGACTTTACCCGCAACCACATCGCCCAGGTCAAACGCGCGTCGGTGGGGGACTCTGCAGAAGCCGAACTCACCCGGGAAGACGCCGAAGCGGTCGAACGGGAGATGGCGCGAGGTAACAAACTCTATCCGCTTGGGATCGGTTTCTATCTGCGTGGCGAGGACTTGAAGACACTGCGCGCCAACGTCAACCAGTTGAATGCACTCCTGCTGCCCAATGGGCTACAGCCGATCCTGCACGAGGCTGATCTGTTGGCGCTCGACAGTTATATGCGCAATCTGCCCATGGCATACGATGCGGCATTGGAAAAGTCCAGTCGGCGGTCGCGCCTGGTGTTCTCCAGCCATACCGCCAACCTGTTGCCCCTGTATGGTCGATCAAAAGGCACAGGACATCCAGGACTGGTCTTTTTCAACCGTGGCGCAGAGCCCTTCGTGTTTGACCCGCTGCATCGCTCTGATCGGAAAAAGAATGCGCACATGCTAATTCTCGGCCCCACGGGCGCCGGTAAGTCGGCGATGCTGGTCTACTTGCTGCAGCAGATGGCGGCAATGTACCGCCCACGCATCTTCATCATCGAGGCCGGGGGATCATTCTCCCTGTTGGGTCAGCAGTTTCGTGCCCATGGGCTGGTCGTCAATCAGGTCACGCTGAATCCGAATACGGATGTAAGCCTGCCACCGTTTGCCGACGCATTGCGCGTGTTGCAGAAGGAACGCCAGCGCCACTTGCATGAGGACCCGGATGTGTTGGCCGATGACGACGAGTTGGATGAAGAAGGAGCTGGCCGCGACATTCTGGGCGAGATGGAAATCGCTGCCCGTATCATGATCACCGGGGGTGACGAGCGCGAAGATGCGCGAATGACCCGTGCCGACCGGTTACTGATCCGCAATGCGATCTTTCTGGCCGCCAAAACCGTCAAAGAGGCCGGTCGCGACCAGGTGCTCACTGAAGACGTGGTGGCTGCGCTCCAAAGTATCGGCCATGACGACAGTCTGCCGGATCACCGGCGCAACCGGGCTATCGAGATGGGCGATGGCATGGCGCTGTTTTGCTCAGGATTAGCCGGACATTTCTTCAACCGCCCCGGCATCCCCTGGCCGCAGGCGGATGTGACCATTCTGGAAATGGGCATCCTTGCTCGCGAGGGCTACGAGGACCAGCTCACCGTGGCCTACATATCCATGATGAGCCACATCAACGATCTGGTGGAACGTCACCAACACGATGAAAGACCGACGCTGGTCGTGACCGACGAAGGCCACATTATCACCACCAATCCGCTACTGGCCCGCTATGTCGTCAAGATCACCAAGATGTGGCGCAAGCTCGGCGCCTGGTTTTGGATCGCCACCCAGAATCTCGAAGACTTCCCCGACGCCAGCCGCAAGATGCTCAACATGATGGAGTGGTGGCTGTGCCTGGTGATGCCCAAAGAGGAAGTCGAACAGATTGCCCGGTTCAAAGATTTGACCGATGTGCAGCGCAGTCTCCTGCTGTCTGCCCGCAAGGAACCTGGTAAATATGTCGAGGGCGTGGTGCTGTCAGACAATCTCGAAGCCTTGTTCCGTAATGTGCCGCCACCGTTGTCTCTAGCACTTGCTATGACGGAGAAGTATGAGAAGGCCGAGCGTGGCGTGATCATGAAAGAGCAAAACTGTAGTGAGCTTGAGGCCGTTCATATCATTGCGGAAAGGATTGCACAAAGTCGTAGCGGCTAACCAGACACTCTGTTCAACGCGCCATAACTAATTGATTAAAATAGTTTATAGGCACTTTTTCTTAGAAGTTTTATGTGAAAAAAGCCCAATATCCCCAACCCTGTTTGATTTCAAATATTTACCAGTAATCTGCTATACTGGCGTATATTAGATTTCTAAAATATGCCAGATATTCTTACTTTTTAGCGAAAATTGAGGTCAGAGTGCCAAAGGTTATAGAGAAAAAATTGATTGAAGAGTTTAAAGACAGGGAGTACTTCTCCAGAGGAGAGCTCTTCGACTTCTTCCGTTACTTTGAGCCAGAACTGAAAGAAGGAACTTTCGGGTGGAGAATCTATGACCTCAAAAACAGGAATATTATCAAATCTCTCAAAAGGGGGGTTTATGTCATTTCTTACAAACCCAGATATAAACCGGACATCTCCCCCAGTTTACTAAAAATAGCCAAACAACTTACCGAACGATTTGATGGAATAAAACACTGCATCTGGGAAACTTCATGGCTCAATGAATTTGCCCAACACCAGACAAGCAGATCTATGCTTATTATCGAAATAGAGAAAGGTTTTGAAGAATCTTTGTTTTATGAACTGAAAGATCGCGTGCGTAGAGAAGTATTCTTGAACCCTGATGAAAAAGCCATTGATTTCTACATAGCCGAAAGCAACCAACCTGTCATCATAAAGAAGCTGCTTACAAGAGCTCCTCTATCAAAAAGGACTGAGAAAAATATCAAATTCTACATCCCCACAATAGAAAAGATTCTGGTCGATTTGTTTGCGGAGGAGAGACTTTTCTATTACGTGCAAGGCTCAGAATTGATGCACATTTATGAAAATGCGATCACTGGCTACACCATCAACTTTACTAAGTTGTTTAGTTACGCTAAACGAAGAGAGCGGGAACAAGATATCAAGCAATTCATGACCAACCATATGTTTCACCTGGTGAAAGGTATTATAAATGATTAAAGGCCAGTGTTTTACTGAAGAGTGGTTGGATCAATTTAAAAAGCAAAAGGACCACAAGCGAATCGACAAGATCATTCTTGAAAAAATGATCTACGCACTGCATCTGTTGGAGCAATTAAAGTCAATTGGCCTCGACTTTGTTTTTAAAGGCGGTACCAGCTTAGTGCTTTTACTCGAAGAAGGAAATCGGTTTTCCATTGATATCGACATAATCTGTAAGACCCAGAGGGGAGAGCTGGAAGCAATTCTGAACAAAGTCATTGAGTCATCACATTTCACCGAGTGGAAACTGGATGAGCGTCGAAGCTATCAACCTGGAGTGCCGAAAGCACATTATAAGTTTTCCTTCGATACCGGAATGCACGGTTCCGGTGCAATTTTGTTGGATATACTCATTGAAGAATCCATTTACCCCGAACTAACTGAAAGAGCCATTGTAACCAAATGGATTGAGACGGAAAAAGAAACCATGGTCACCGTGCCATCCATTAATTCCATTACCGGAGACAAACTGACTGCTTTTGCTCCAAACACCGTTGGCATTCCCTACTTCAAAGGAAAGGACCAGCAGTCGTTCTCCATGGAGATTTGCAAGCAGCTTTTCGATTTGAGCAAGTTGTTTGAGCAGATTGACAATATAGAGATAGTAGCTGAAAGTTTTGAAGCCTTTGCTAAACAAGAAATTGAATATCGGAAAAATGGCAATCCTGATACTACATTAAACCCTGAAATTGTATTGCATGACACGATTGACACTTGCGCTATCCTTGCAAAGAGAGAACGTGGCTCCGATGGCGAGAAGGCCAAGTTCAAAGAATTACAGAAAGGGATCAAAGCTTTTGGTACCGGATTCCTTATGGCGGGAAATTTTCGTATTGATGATGCGGTACCGGCCTCTGCACGAATTGCCTACTTGGCCGCCAAAATTCTGATAAAGGATCTATCACCTATCACCTATTATGACGAGCAAGATATCAAAGGATTAACAATAGAGGACCCAGACTGGAATTTCCTGAACCCATTGAAGCGACAACCAGACAAGTCTTCTTTTTACTACTGGTACCAAGCCATGAAATTACTGACAAAGAAATAATCATAATGATAAAATTAAATAAAAGGACGTAGAATAATTCACTAAAGTTGACCGTCTGCAGAGGCGGCTTAGCTCCACCGTTCCAATGTCCGCTTTTCCAACTTCTCCATGTTTTTAAAAGACCGATTCTGGCCGGGTTTCCGCCCGTTGAGGGCGGCGATTAGTCCGGGAATCGTACGGCCAAATAATCAATGCAGTGGTGTGGGGGGCATCCGGTTTTTAAACGCCTATTTTCCCAGACATAAAATCCCTGGCACAGCTGTAATGCCAATTCGTCCGGGTTGTCGTCAGATACCGGATCAAGGTGCAGCCTGGTGTCTCGGGCTGCACGCCCGAGTTGTAGAACACGAACCGGTGACCTTGGTAGTTCTGGGTCAGTTCACAAAAGAGCGGCAGATAACCCTTCCCGCCAAAGAAGACCAGCGCATCATCGGAATCATTCGGTAGCAGACAAAAGTCGTGATATTGATCCTGTTGACTACGCTGTTTATATTTCTGATCTTTGGGCGTTTGCGCGAAGGTGATGTCATATTTTGGTGTCAGAAATTTTGCACTAATGAGTCCCCAACCGGCGGACAGGATGAAAATATTATCAACGCCGTATTGTTTGACTAATCGTTCGTACGTCGTGTTGCTATAAAGTTTGTATGCCGGGCTCAGATTCAGCGGATTGTTTCCGGCTCGGTTGTTGTAATCAACCAGCAGTTCCCGCCAGGTCTTTCCATTCTCAGTCAGATCGTCGGGGCGAGCATAGAGGTAGGCATCAGATGGAGGAGCTTTATCCGGGTTGGCGACGAACAAAACTGGCTTTCCATCGCCATTCGTCAGGTATCCTGCATTGGGATCTTTTTTTGCGGCACACTGAATCACGATCTTCATGGTGTGTGTCCCATCTCTGACACCAGCCTTTCCAGTTCATCAAGAAAGACGGGATCATAGTCTTCATCGACATGGTTCTGATTCCAGATCCCGGAATTGCGGACTTTCTCCCGGTTACAGTGATGACCCAACCACTGCGGGGAAGCAGCGTCAGCGGGCAGTTTGTTGTAATTGCTAAGTAGCGCGATGGTATTGCGCTCTATGTAGCCGCGCAGACTATTTGGCCCCGGTTCGTCGGCTATTTCGAGACACAGAAAAGGCATCTCGCGGATCGATTTGCTGACGAGTTGTTCCAAAGGTTGTTCTTTCTCCGGGATGTCTTTGGGTGCAGAACTGCCCTGTCCCCATGTTGGATAGACGTGCCCATCGAGATCTACTAACGCCGTGCCAACGATGAGCCGAAATATGGAACCGCGGTGGTTGCCGCCACCGGTCTTTGCTGAACCTTTGTGCTGGGATAATCGGTTCCAAAGAGTGGTGCGCGAGCCGGCTTTGAGTGCATGGGTGCCGACTCGCACAATGCGCGGCCCTGGGCCCGTATCCGTTCGGCTTTCTCCGGGTTCCTGAAAGAAATAAACACCGCGAACTGGCCAGTCCATTCGACCGGTAGATTCTGACAGCAACCGTGTTCCACCTGACTTTGCAGACAGACCTTCCACAATCGCGTAAAAGTGTGTCAGGTCAGCGATCCGTTTTGTAACGGCGGATTTACCTTCCAATGTTGGATATCTCCTGAGTTCGCCCATAACGGTTGTTGGCACCTGTTTCTACTCTACCCGGACGATCCGCGAATGGCTATTCAAGGGACGTTGTGCAGTCAATACGATGACCTTGTCCAAAAAAAACAACGACAGAACCTGACTTGATTTTCTGTAGGCCGTTTTAATGGTGTGGTGCAGTATCGCAAGTTATGCGATGCCCCGAAAACACCTTCCCAAATAAAGCCCACTGGTCAATGATCGCTCGTGTGTTGGCACCCTTGATCATGGCCGCACTATCAGGGGTGACTGCGGCAGATACCAATAGCCCACCGACAAGAGTTGAAGTCTTCACCACGACAGATCAGGCAGTCGCGGGTGCTTCTGCGATAGATTTTAAACAACAGGTCCCAGACATCGACCTTCAGGTCTATCGGCTCGACGGCATTCGGCAAATGGAACTTACGTTGTCGGGCAATCTCCCCAATGACGCGGAGGCGGCGAAGCGGATCGTATTACAGCGCATCCAGCAAATGGATAAGCCGTCTACCGCTCAGATGCAGCAGTCGGCTGTCGGGCTGGCAAAAGTCATTCAGTATGGCATTGGCCGGTATCCGGTTATCGTGTTCAACGGGGAGGCCGTCGTCTATGGCGTCACTGATCCGGGTGAGGCCTTGCGCCGCTATCGACACTGGCGGGACGGGTCATGATACGGCGCAGCCTGATGGCCATTTTGTTTGCCGTCCTCGTCAGTCTGTTCAGACCCGGGGTTTCCGGCACGATTACGACGCCAGGCATTGTTGCCCGGACCGCCGCCGCTGCACTGTCCTGCATGCAGTGGATGCCCGTCGGCGCCTGCTTCTGGCTACGCTGTTCCTTCTCCGGTTGCAGGGTTCGCACTTCGATCAAGGTCGGTCATTACAACCCGGATCTGGTCGTCAGTACCTACAACGAACTGGGCGGTAACCCGTGGGCCGAGATCCGTGCCACCCTGGGTCTCGCCCAGAAAGCGGCTGCCCGTGGTTTGCTGGGGTCTTTGTTGCCAGTGCCGATCGACAGCGCCGGCAACCGGACGGAGGGCGCTTCGAAACGTGACCACCAGAATCTGATATACCGTGAAACAGACGCCATCGGCCATCCGCTGAGTTCACTGTCCGGTCTCGTTTCCGGGGTAGGGCTGTTGTGTCCGTCCCAGACCACGTCTTTCCTCCCGTATTTCCAGTCGGGACTCGATGCCCTGTCCTGGCGGCAGGAAGTGCCGGAGATTTTCTACCCGGCAAGTCTCATCCCCGGCCTGCGTGAACTGGGTACCTGGCCCCTGCAAACCTGGGGCGGGGTCTATCCACGCACCGGCTGGACCACCCAGGCCGAAGAACCGAAAGCAGCGGCCATCAACGCCCAGCGTGCCGGTGACATCGTCACGCGCACCGGTCAGCCGCACGTCTATGTCCCGGTGACCGGGTCATCGGTTTCCATGAAGGTCTGGCCGCCGGGTCCGCTGGTGGAGAAAGATCGGACTACTGGCACCTGGCAGATGTTGCTTCCAAAACCGGAATTGAGCTGTAGCGTTTTCGGCACGAATGATCTCGCCAGTCTCACCGGGTGGGGCGGTGGCCGCGTCGATAGCGAGGGCGATTATGTCTGGAATCTGTGGCGGCCCTACCAGTGCTGCCGGCGACGCGGGCAGGTTTTTCTGTTCAATATCGATTGGATCTCCTATCCCCTATGACCACATACGCTGCATACACATGGCGCCGTCGGTTGCTGACCATCTGGCTGCTGGTCGGGCTACTTAGCCTGAACAATGCGCAGGCTCTCACCAGGGGGCCGACAGAAGACAGCTTCTGGTATTACCAGATCGGCGGTGCACAACCGGTGTCAGCCCCCGCCAATCCCTCTGTCGTGTCCGTGACCCTCGGTGGCTCGGCACAACTGGGACTGGGCTACAGCTGCGGCAAGTTCGATCCCGTGGCAGCCATTACCAATACGCTGAATAACATTGGTGCCGGCGTCGACAACGCGATGAATGCGATGACCACAGCGGCCAGTGCCGCGATCGCTTCACTGCCGGCACTGATCCTGCAGCGCGCTAATCCCGGTCTCTACGATCTTTTCCAGAATGCACTCTTGAAAGCCCAGGAGACCCTGCGGCTGGCTACCAAATCCTGCGAACAGATGGAGGCCGAGATCGCGAAGGGCAAAAACCCTTATGCCGATCTCATCACGCTCTCCAAGGGTAATGACTGGAAGCTCCAGATGGGGATTGGTGGCAATGATGCTGTTACGGCAAAGGATGCCGTCGAATCATCGAACGGTGATAGCGGTATTCCCTGGGTTGGTGGCCAGGCAGGGGGAGCAGGTCAGCCCGTTCTGGAGTTCACGGGTGATATCGTCAAGGCAGGCTACAACATCAATATGAACCGGTCCATTACCACGGTGGGTCCTCCGGCATCGGCTACCCGACTGACAGAGATATGGGCTACCCCGGCGGATGCGAAGGACTGGGTCGTGGACGTGGTCGGCGAGAACATCGTGACCACCTGTGATACCTGCCGCAAGGACAGTATTCCCGGCATAGGTCTATTACCGAAACTAAATCAGGAAGCGACCGCCGTTACCGTGGAAATACAGAACCTGGTCAGTGGTGCGACACCCCTGACACTGGCCAACCTGGACAATATCACCGCACCCGGTGTGGCCATCACACGCCAGGTCATCGAAGCCATCCGCGAGATGCCGGCCTCTGAGCAGAGTCTCATCATGGGCCGACTGGTCTCGGAGATCAGTACGGCCCGCACGGTGGAAAAGGCGCTGTACGCCCGGCGCCTGCTGCTGTCCGGCCGGCAGGTGCCGGAGGTCTATGCTACTGAAGTGGCTCGCGAGCACGCGGATACCTCTATCGCCGAGCTGGACAAGGAGATCGAGAATCTCCTGTTCGAGACCCGGGTACGCAAGGAAGTGGTCTCGAACACGATCGCGACATTGCTCCAGCGAGCTGCAGCCCGACGGCAAGCCTCCCTGAATACCCCTCGTGTGCCCACGATTGACCCCCGTCCACTGAGCAATGGCCGTATTCCATAACGGGCGTGCCTTGCGCCGTCGCTGGTTCCTCCTGCTAACCCTGCTGACTTTTGCTTTAGCGCTGGTTATCGGTGGCATTCTCTGGCATTCGGTCGAGACGTCCTCGGTCAGCGAGATTCAGACTCGTGTCAATGCCATGAAGCCGGTCTTTACCGGAATCCGACTGCTTCTGATCGCGTTGGTAGCTGTGTCTTGGCCATTCGTAACGAGTTATCTCCATCGCTGGGGGCGGATCGATGAAGTACAGGCAACTACGATGCTTGCTCTGCGCTGGCGCATCGTGACCTGGCTTGTGGTGATCGAACTGGTGTTGGGCCAGAACCTGCTCGGTCAGGTATTAGCTGTGCTGCAAGGGAGTAGGGCATGACCGTCGACAGCTATCTCGAACTCTTCACCACACTGTTCGGCTGGACCTTCTATAACATCCTCTGGGATGTGCTACTGGGCACCGGCATCGTGTTCCTGCCGTTCCTCGGCATCCTGATTGATAACTGGCGAGAGCCCGCAGAAGGTGGAGAATTTGGTACCGTCACCGGCTTGTCACTGCGCCGCATGGAGCTGGAGCTGTTCATCGCACTACTCGTCGTCGTACTGGCAGGCCAGCCAGCTGCATTGACACCGCTCAATGCCTCGACACTCAGTTATACACCGCCACCGACACTGATCGATCCAACACCGACAACAGCCACTGTTGCTGCACCTCAAAGTACTTACGGATCTACCGGGTTTACTGGCTCACCAGCCACGGTAAATATCCCGGTATGGTGGTATGCGGTACTCTCGATGACCTCCGGTTTCAATCATGCAGTGGTCGAAGGCATACCGAGTGTGGCAGATATGCGCACCTATGAACAACAGGCACGCCTTGCCACCATCGCCGATCCACGCCTGCGGCAGGAAGTGAGTGACTTTTTCAGTCAGTGTTTCATCCCGGCACGATCAAAGTATCAGTCTGAGCGACCAAATACTGCCCCCGTCAATACGTTATTGACAACCTATGGCCCGGATGACACCGACTGGATGGGATCCCATGTCTACCGCAATACAGCTGGTTACTACGACACCCTGCGCCCGACCATGCAGATTGCCGGTTGGACATTTAATGCAGCACGCGATACCGAATACGATGCCGCGTCTCCCCCCACCTGGGGTAAGCCCTACTGCAAACAATGGTGGGAAGACGGCTCGATTGGACTACGGGAAAAGCTGATTAACGAAGCCGATGCAACCTCGGCAGGTTTCTCCAGCCTGGTGGTAGCGGTCGCCCCGGCACTGGCCAGTGAACAGCAAAACGATGCCGTTGCTAAAACCGTGCTCACCAATTCTCCCCCGGTGTGGTCGAACAACGATCTTGTCGCAAACAATTCAGGCAGCACAGGTTTATTAAACACGGTAGAGAATGTCGCCAAAGGCGGCCTGGCATCGGGCGGCGTATTGGCGGCATCGGCGCTGTTTTCCGTCAGCATCACTGCCATTCTACAGGCGCTTCCCATGGTACAGGCCATACTCCTGCTCGGCATCTATGCCTTGCTTCCCATGGTCGTAGTGATCTCTCGCTATTCCATTTCCATGATGGTCATCGGCGCCATGGCCATCTTCACCGTCAAGTTCTGGAGCGTGCTCTGGTATCTGGCACTGTGGGTCGATCAGAATCTTATCCTGTCCATGTACCCGGACGTCAACGTCTTCCTGCAAATCTTTGCCAACCCCGGTGAGCATGACACCAAACGCATGCTACTCAATATGATTACGACGAGCCTCTATCTCGGCTTGCCGTTACTGTGGAGTGGGATGATGGCTTGGGCTGGGGTGCACGTCGGACGATCTCTAGAATCAGCTGCGAGTCCATTGCGGGCTCCCGCTCGGGAAGCAGGAACCCAAGGCGGAAGTATAGGAAAAACGGCCGTTGCAAAAGGGCTTAGGCGTTAATCCTTTTCGTACCAGCCGACAGGGTCTGTGCCATCATCCAGTTTGCCTGTCCGATAGTTGAGCACACCTCCACTTGGCGCAATATCTGATTCCTTGCCGGATTTGTTGTTCTTTGCACTTTGTGCAAGGAAACCAACTGCCTTGATCAAAAACTTACCGAATAGAACAAAGATAAACACACTCCCTCGACCCAATTGCCTGAGGTAGGTTTTAGTGCCATGCTTGCGAATTATAGAGGTGCTGTAGGTAACAAATGCGAGAAAAATTACGCCTAAAATGATGAGCAAAAATATATTGTTCATGAGAATATCCATATTCCATGCATCTCAACCTCTCGGTAGAGTCGTAGTTTAATCCGACCACCGGAAAAGTTACAGTACGCACTGAAATGGTGCTGCATCTGATCTCACTAAGGTTGTTTGTGTTGATCAATCAATTTAGAAATCCCCATCCCGAACCACATTCTCCTTACTGACTATCTTGATGATCCCGGGTTGCACCGGATCATTGTCCGGCAGGTGTCCTTTACCTTTTTCTATCACCTTGGCCGCAACGCTGGTCAGTTTGCTTAAAGCATCAGAACCAGGCAGCGCCTTGCTGTCATCGTAGTAGTCAAACCAGGGCAGGCCGGCGTTCGTATACTCTTTAGCGGTCGCCGGTCTATGTGGCGGCCGGTGTCCGGTGATGGCCTGGTATTGCACGCTGTTGGCCAGGTGAATAAAACACCGGCGATCGTTGTCCTGATCCCAGGCATCAATGCCGTACTTATCTTCACTGATTGTCTGTCGCATCAAGCCGCCAGGGGCCAGGCCCATATCCGGGGATTCTTCACAGACCTTGCTGAGAAATGCCGGTATCTCCAGAAAATCCGATTCTGTATCTACAAGCCCCTCGAAGTGCTCGACGTACACATCATGTTTCATCGGATAGACAATGATCTGAAGGCCCCCGTGCTCAGCCTTATCCGTGATCTGCTCTTCGGCGGTATAGCCCCCACCCAGGGGCATGGCGACAAACTGCCGGATATAGTCTTCCGAGACGTTGAAACCGTCCAGCCAGGGCTGATCCGGGATAACGGCATAGTCTTGAGGATCATCTGAAAGGCCGTTGCTCCAGGATTTCCCGGAAACTGCATTGATCTTGCCGGCGGCAATCTTGACAGCGCAGGGGTAACCGCCAGAGAAGTTGATCCAGAGGGCCTCTGATTGGTACATGGGTATGAATATACCGCCATGCGTTTGCCATGTAGCAGGAAGCTTGTCCGCGAAGTCGTCTACATGCGCCACTGGGAAGCAACCCAGACCAGGGGGCAGGGGATACTCCTGATTGTCATCCGGAATCCGTAGCGTGCGTTGAAAGTCGATGTGACACACCGCCTTTTTGTGAACCTCCGGAAACCGGAAAGCCAGCTGATTATTGAGTAGTTCGATCATTGTTTTTCTCCCTGGGTTACCAGTCACCGTCACGGACATCCCGGGCAATACGCAGGATGGCGTGGTCTTGCATGGATTTGAGCTGGCGTATCAAATCCGCAAACAGCTGCGGGCGTTTCCGGATAATCTCTTGCAGGTCCGATGAGACCTTGCCAGCCATGGCCAGTAATACATCCACATCCTCGTTCAGCTCACCAGCCAGCGCCCGGATCTTGGCCTCGGACGGTGGCGCCACGTCACCACGCTCGATCTTGCTGAGGTAGGCCGGCTCCACGCCGATGCGCTGGGCCACCTGGCGGACCGAAAAACGGCGGTCTTCTGCCTTCAAGACTTCGCGATGTTCGCGGATGTATTTACCGAATGTCATGTGTACTATATAGTACACGCTATGTAAGGTGTCAAATAGCCAGTGAGGGGCGAGTGCATTTTGGCTGCGGAGTAACAATAAGGGTTACGTGATTTACTGATAAGGATTTGGCGCATATAGGCATTGCTGCACGCATCGTTATAGTTACTAATAATATCAATAGGTTATTCTTCCCGCAGAACAAGTAAATAACTGGCAGGCATAGCAGTCGACGCGCGGTCTCGTCATACAGGTAGTTCTGCTTCTGACCCGATTGCTAAATCAGCAGACAGAGGTGCAGGAATTGAGTAATATACCTATAAATAATAGGAAAATTAGAATGTTATGTGTGGTGTGTAGCAGTTGGTAATGCTTTTTTTAATCGCCAGCCAACGAATTCCGTGGAATTGAGGGATAACAAAGCCTGATGGACAAACTTTGGAAGCAGGTCACGCCCTCTGACTTTGTCTGGGAGCGTGAGGCGCTTGACTACCTCAAAGAACTATTACCGGATCATGAGCCATACCGCGCCTGGGCAAACTTTGAGTTTATTGGGCAGGATGGTTCTATCAACGAGGTGGACCTTCTGGTCCTTACACCGAAAGGGCTATTTCTGGTCGAGATCAAGTCACACCCTGGTGAAATCGGTGGTGATGCGGGTACCTGGGTATGGAACCACAATGGCCGGCAGAAATTCTTCGATAATCCTCGTCTGCTTACAGACCGCAAAGCCAA
>ENA-ORDP01000906-ORDP01000906.1-marine-sediment-metagenome-genome-assembly--contig:-NODE-906-length-17755-cov-13.257119_pt1 | contig 17755 bp, 19 predicted proteins | sample MGYA00248627_ERZ508539 | MGnify/ENA primary metagenome ERZ508539 (study PRJEB26208, sample SAMN05571518) | marine sediment metagenome | biome: deep sea; feature: Hydrothermal vent; material... | reverse complement strand
CAAACGGTTCAGATTGTGGTTCGTTCCTCACACAATCTAACCTTATTCGTTAGCCATCTTTGCCAATATCCTCTACATAAACGGGATTACCAATACCTCGGCATCCTGTTTCTAATGTTGCTTTGCATGTTGGGCAGACCATTATAGCCCAGCGATCTTTCTTGCCTGGATTAAGAATGACTTTGCTTTTATTATGAAAACAATTTGAGCAGAGATAATGGGGTGATTCACCATCTGAGTGCTCTTTTAGCATGGCGTAAACTTGTGCCGCGCCACCCCAAGGGTTAACTAAAGCATATTTTTTTTCATTAGACCAATCGTCAACATCTTTTAACTTTGACTCAAGCTCACAAACTTTAGTTTTTAGTTCATGATTTTCTTCTTGTAGTTCTAATGCGCCTTCACGGAGACTCATGATTTGCTCTTGTGCTTCTATAGTGGAACCTTTTTTAAGCAACCCAACTATGTCTTTATATCTTGGGAGCATGATATTTCCTATTGGGGCTAACAGTGTTATTGAACGCACTTTCCATATTTGGACATATAGTTCCAGATATAGCCAGTTCTTTCCAGATATGGACATATATTGCCATATATGGATAGTTCAGTTCGCATCGACAATCCTCTTTTCCAGACCCAATTCTCTGATTTTCCGCGCCGGAAGTTGCCAAAGTTTTTTATCCGGCAGCCACTGACCACCGGAAGATTTTACACGTTGGCGCAATCGGGTCTCTTGATAGCCGATTTTGACTGTCAATAATCTGTTGGGATGGGGATTCCCCGAGGGGCGTAGCTGATGACGATGATCCAGTCCGTAACGAACACAGGCCAACTGCTTGCCGAATCGCGCAACAAAACGTTTGGTGCCGTGGGCACCGGGGTCCAGTTTTTTTGTCACTTCCATAAGGTGGCTCCTTGCCGTGGATAACGCCATGATAACACCCGGTTTTTGTCTGATACTAGAACAACTTCGTAAAAATCCATGTGCGATCTGTAGAGATTATAAGACCCATTTGAATTTTTCTCTGCGTCTTTGCGTGCTCTGCGTCTACGACAGAGCATCTACTACCCCCTCACCCCAACCCTCTCCCGGAAGGAGAGGGAGCAAAGCATCCTTTGCGTAGCCGCTCCCGACTTCCTGTCTCCTGCGGCATTAGTACGTGACCCACATGGATGTGGGAAATGCAGATAATGCAGGAGCAATTATCTGCCCCTGTACGTCATTTTCGGCAAAGTTATTGTCTACCTCCCCCGCATAAACCATTTATCCAGGTCCTCCATGGACAACTGTATCCAGGTGGGCCGTCCGTGGTTGCACTGGCCGCTGCGTTCGGTGACTTCCATCTCCCGCAGCAGGCCATTCATCTCTTCGATGGTCAGTTGGCGGTTGGCGCGGATGGAACCATGACAGGCCATGGTGGAGAGTAGTTCGTTGATGCGTTCCTCCATGCGTGTACTCTTGCCGTGTTCGGCCAGGTCGGACAGGACATCGCGGACCAGGTCCGCCAGGTCGGCCTTTTGTAATAGTTCGGGGACGCTGCGCAGCACCAGGGTATCGCTGCCCATGGATTCGATGTCGAAGCCCAATTCTCTAAATAGTTTACTATGCTCTTCCAGCAACCGAACTTCGGCCTCGGTGACGATTAGGGTGATAGGAACCAGCAGGGGTTGGGCGGCCTGGGTTTGCTGTGCCAGGGTTTCTTTTAATGCCTCATAGGTGATCCGTTCGTGGGCGGCGTGCATGTCCACCATCACCAGGCCTTTTTCATTTTGCGCCAGGATATAGACGCCGTGTAGCTGGCCCAGGGCGTAACCCAGGGGTGGGGCCTCGCCTTCCGCTACCGTGGGCGCATTCGGCTGTGGCGCTTGTGCCGCCGGATCGCCGTGCAGTTCCTTATAGGCCTCGATTCGTTCGTTGACCTGCAAGGGCACGGACTGTTGTTGACCATGGAAATAGGAAGGCGTGGTGGCGATACTCGCCCGTTGGGGCAAGCTGGATTCCACACTGCCCGCCTGGGTCTTGGCCAACACCTCCTTTAAACTGCGTAACACAAAATCGTGTACCGAACGGCCATCACGAAAACGCACTTCTTGTTTTGCCGGATGCACGTTCACATCCACCTCTGCGGGATCAATCTGGAGATACAAGACAAAGGCAGGGTGACGACCGTGATACAACACATCCGCATAGGCCTGACGGATAGCGTGAGCCACGGTCTTGTCTTTGACCATGCGTCCGTTGACAAAAAAGTATTGCATGTCCCGCTGACTGCGAGAGAAGGTCGGCAGGCTGAGCCATCCCCACAATTGCAGACGACCCGCTTGGGTGTTGAAGCGCAGACTCGCGGCAAGAAAATCTTTACCAAACAACAGACTCACACGCCGGTCTTGTAAGGATTCCGAGGGCGCAGGTTTGAGATCATGAACCTTGCGACCGTTGTGTTGCAGGCTAAAACCGCAATCAAAACGGCTCAGGGCCAGCCGCCGCACCACCTCGTCAAGATAGCGAAATTCGGTGGTGTCTTTGCGCAGAAACTTACGCCGCACCGGGGTATTGAAAAACAGACTCTCTACTTCTACGCGGGTACCGGGGTTGTGGGCCGCCGGTTCGGGGGCCGCAACAGTGTCGCCACCTTGGCAACGGATGCGCCAACCGTGGTCGTCTGTGGTGTTGCGTGATGTCAGATTAAAGCGCGACACCGAGGCGATGCTGGGCAGGGCCTCACCCCGAAAACCCATACTGCGCACCTGCATCAAGTCGTCGAGGCTGGTGATCTTGCTGGTGGCATGGCGTTCCAGGGCCAGAGCCACATCGGCCTCGCCCATCCCCTGGCCATTGTCACTCACCACGATGCGCTTGATGCCGCCGCGCTCTATTTCGATGTCTATTTGCGTGGCCTGGGCGTCTAGTGCATTTTCGAGCAGCTCCTTCAACGCCGATGCCGGTCGTTCGACTACCTCACCGGCAGCGATCTGATTGATCAGATTGGAGTCGAGGACATGGATGCGGCTATCCAAGGTATCAGCCCCCCTTTCGGCCTGCCGGTATACGCAAACGTTTTCCAATGCGGACGATATGACCGGTGATACCGTTGGCCTTGCGTAGGGCTTTGAGCGTGATGCCATACTGCACCGCGATCTCCGATAAGGTATCGCCCCGCTTGACGATGTGCTGTCGCTGTTTGCCCTTTTTGCCAACCCTCTTTTTGATTTTCTTTTTGGGCTTTTTTGCAACCATAATCTTTTTGATCTTGCCCTTTACGGCATAGCGTTTAATGCCTCGAAAAATGGAATGGGCGATGTGTCTTTGTTCTGTCGCACTGCGTAAACGTTTTTCATCTTTAGGATTAGAGATGAATGCAGTCTCCACCAGGATCGACGGCATATCCGGGGTCTTAAGCACCGCGAAACCGGCCTGCTCTACGTTGGGAAGGTGTATGGGACCTGAACGTTTTAAGGTGCGCAGCATATCATTCCCGAATTCAAGACTATCGGAAATGGTTTGGGTCATCGCTAGATCGAGCAAAAGTCTGGCCAGATCGTCATCCTTGTCACTCAAGCGTACACCACCGAACAGGTCTGCGGCATTCTCTTTGTCCGCCAGAATTTTGGCCTGGGAACTGGTCGCCCCCCGCTGCGATAAGGCATAGACCGATGCCCCCCGTACCCCACGTTTGGGAAAGTAGTCAGCATGAATGGAAACAAACAAATCCGCGTGGTGACGACGTGCCTTGGTGGTACGCTTGTACAGGCTTATGTAGTAATCGCCGTTACGGATCATGACCGCACGCATTCCGGGCTCGGCATTGATGTAGCCCTTCAAATACCGGGCGATCTTCAGCACTGCTTCCTTTTCCACGGTGCCGCGATGACCTACTGCGCCAAAGTCATCCCCACCGTGACCGGCATCCACAGCGACGATTAACGTACCGTGAGTCTTGTGCGGTGGCTTGGGTATGAGCTTGGGTCGGCGCTTGGCTTTGGGATAGAGATCAATTACCAAACGATGCCCGTAACGCTTGTTGGGTTTTAGCACAAAGGTTTTGGGCCGCACCTCTTTGTGCAAATCAAGCACGATGCGCAGCGTCTTGCCATCGGGACGCCCACTGCGCACACCGCGCAAGATGGCGTCTTGCTTGGCGTCCACCTTGGGCAGTTCACTGCGTAACACCGCATTTTCCATATCGATAACGATGCGATGGGGGTCACTCAAGCTAAATAAGCGGTGCGTGATCGGGCGGCTCAGGTCGAACACTAAACGGGTATGATCCGGGGCGCGCCACATGCGCAAGTTCTTGACCGCCACCTGAGCATAACCCAGCAGCGGGAAGGCAACTAAACCAAGAATCGAAACAGTGCGTAACAACTTCATGAAAGCTTTTCCAACAACGCCGACCCCACCGGGCTCAGTGCGCGAAACTCCATCCGGCGTCTATTTTTTTCGTGTCCTATGGACACCTTCAGGTCAGGGGCCGGAAGGCGCCCGGCCGCGCGTTCGGGCCATTCTACTAAGCACACACTACGACCGTCCAGATAATCCCGAATACCAATGATCTCCAACTCTTGGGAATCCCGTAGGCGGTACAGATCAAAGTGATAGACCGTTAAGCCACCGGCCTTGTAACTTTCCACTAGGGTATAGGTGGGGCTCTTGACCGCGGCCTCATAGCCCAGCCCCCGCAACAGGGCCCGCACAAAGGTGGTCTTACCGGCGCCCAGTTCACCACTTAAAAAAATGAGTTGGCCTGCCGCCAAACCGGTAGCCAAATGCGCACCCAGGCCCATTACGCCGTCCTCGTCTATGGCGTTGATCGTGATGGATTTCACTCGGGATGGAAATTGACCAGTGTGCGCAATAGCGGAAGTAAATCAGTGGCCATCAAACCAATCTCACCCTGTTCCTGGGCGGCGATGTCTGCGGCCTGGGCGTGCAACCACACACCCAACTCAGCGGCACGCCGCAGGGATACACCTTGAGCGATGAGAGCGGCAATCACCCCGGTGAGCACGTCCCCCATGCCGGCAGTGGCCATACCAGGATTACCGCGATCACAGAGGGCGATGACTTCGCTGGCTGAGGCCACCAGACTCCCTGCGCCTTTGAGTACGCACACACCTCCATAGCGATGGACAATCTCGCGCACCGCAGCAAATCGGTCGGACTGCACCTCTTGGGTGTGGCAGGCGAGAAGCCGTGCCGCCTCTTTAGGGTGCGGGGTCAAAACCCAATCATCTTGCCGTATGGGATCCCGGGCAAGGTGATAGAGTCCATCTGCATCCACCACCTTGGTCTGGTCGCTGTCCATAGCCAGATCCCACAAACGCTGCCCCCAATCGTTGCGGCCCAGACCAGGACCCACCGCCAATACCCGGCCTCGTTGTAGAAGCGCCTCAAACACCTTGCCCTCTTCGACCCCATGGACCATGAGTTCGGGGCACCCCGCGCTGATCTGGGGGCTGTGATGGGCTCGTGTGGCCACGGTGACCAGCCCAGCTCCGATTCGATAGGCCGCCATACCCGTCATTTGCACCGATCCTGGCATACCCAAATCACCCCCAACGACTATCACATGGCCCGCATCCCCCTTGTGGGCATGGCGCCGCCGCTGCGGATTCGATACCGCAAGACTGCGCACAGTCATGCGTCTCACCTGTGTCGGCACGCGGTCAAAGACCCAGGCTGGTACCTCCAGGTCCGAAAACACCACCCGGCCACAGTACTCGCTGGCAACCCCGGTAAACATACCCCGTTTCAGGCCGACAAAACTGACGGTTGTGTGCGCCTTGATAGCCACACCCAAACGCTCGCCGGTATCAGCATTAAGACCCGATGGCACATCCAGCGCCAACACCGGTTTTCCCAGGGTATTGGTCCACTCGATCACCGCCCGCCACTCCCCGCTAACCGCTCTTAACAGGCCAGTGCCAAAAATGGCGTCCACCACCACGTCGGCCTGGTCGAAAAACGGCTCCTCCATCCCGCTCATGGCAACACCAAAGGCTGTGGCCTGATCACAGGCCAGTCTGGCATCATGGGTCTTGGGTTCATCCAGTCTAATCACGTGGGCGGTCATCCCCGCCTGACAGCAGAGTTGAGCGAGCACATAGCCATCGCCGCCATTGTTTCCGCGACCGCACATGACTACGAAGTGTTTGGCCCGTGGCCATTGTCGCCGCAGGCAGTGAAAGGCGGCCGCACCAGCCCGCCGCATCAATACACCACCGTCCAGTTCTGCCTCAGTCATGGCGATGTGATCCAGTTCCTGGCACTGGGCTGTGGTATAGAGGAATTGAGGAAGGCCACTCATGACCGCTATCATAGGGCCTGATGCTACGAACACGAAATCCAAGCCTTGATACCGATCCATTGGCCCAACGCATTAAACAGTGGGCCAATGCGCTGGGATTCCAGCGGGTGGGAATCAGCGATACCCAATTGCCCGCAGCCGAAACCCACCTTCAGCGTTGGTTAGGCCGGGGGATGCACGGGGAGATGGACTATATGGCCCGTCATGGCTCGCGTCGTAGCCGACCGGCGGAATTGGTGCCTGGCACACTGCGCATCATTTCCGTGGCCATGGACTACCTCACCCAGGGCGCCGACCCAAAAAAAATACTTGCCGATCATAATCGTGCCTATATCTCCCGCTATGCCTTAGGCAGGGATTATCACAAATTGCTGCGCAAACGACTACAACAATTGGCCAGCCGCATTGAAGCGCATATCGGACCCTTCGGCTACCGTGTCTTTTGCGACAGCGCTCCGGTACTGGAGAAGGCCCTGGCGGAAAAGGCTGGCCTCGGTTGGATTGGCAAGCATAGCAACCTGTTGAACCGTAAGAACGGGTCCTGGTTCTTCCTCGGTGAACTGTACACCGACCTGCCCTTACCCACGGACGCCCCGGCGGATAACCACTGCGGCACTTGCCACATCTGCCTCAATGCCTGCCCCACTGACGCCATCATCGCTCCCTATCAGGTCGATGCCCGGCGTTGCATCTCTTATCTCACCATAGAATTGCATGGGCCTATCCCGGTTACACTGCGTCCTTTGCTGGGCAACCGCATCTACGGTTGCGATGATTGTCAGTTGGTTTGCCCCTGGAATCGATTCGCTAAATTGAGCGCGGAGCCCGATTTTGCGTCACGCCACGACCTGGATGACACAAAATTGGTAGAACTATTCAACTGGGACGAGAAAGAATTTTTAAACCGCACCGAGGGCAGTGCGATCAGACGTATCGGTCACCTGCGCTGGTTACGCAACATCGCCGTGGCCCTGGGAAATGGGCGAGATAAGGATGGCAGCAACACGACTGCGAGTCGAGATGCCCTGCTACGGCGGCGGGACCACCCATCGGAGTTGGTCCGCGAGCATGTGGACTGGGCCTTAAAACACAGGACAAGACCAAACCCGATCATTGTATAAATTCAGCTACAACGGGTCTGTGGCGCCCAAACTTCAGGTGGCGCTTCCCTCGTATTGCGCTTATTCACCACAGAGGACACGGGGGCCACAGAGAAAAGGATGTGTGTTTACAACTCTATGTCCTGTGGTGCAAAATACTGGTCGGAGAACCCTGTTGCTGGTCGCGTCGGCGGTACATTTCAGAAAAGCGCCCAAAACTAAAACACTAACTCACCGGCAGTTTCAGGAAATGGGTGCGATAGTGACGCAGTTCAGTAATGGATTCGCGGATATCGTCCAGGGCCTTATGGGTGTTCTTCTTCACCAGGCCCTTACAGACTGCCGGATTCCATCGCCGCGCAAGTTCCTTGATCGAACTCACGTCCAGATTACGATAATGCACCCAGGCCTCCAACTCAGGCATGTTGCGGGCTAAAAACCGCCGATCCTGGCAGATGCTATTACCGCATAGTGGAGATTTATTTTTAGGCACAAAGCGCTGAATAAACTCCAGGGTCTGACGCTCGGCTTCTTTCTCATCAATGATGGACGTCTTAACCCGCGTGACCAATCCGGTCTTGTTATGCACCCTGGTATTCCATTCGTCCATGTTGTCCATCACGCTCGCCGACTGGTGTATGGCCAGTACCGGACCCTCGGCAACAATGTTCAATTGGCCATCGGTAATGATTGTGGCTATCTCAATGATTCGGTCTGTATCTGGCAATAAACCACTCATTTCCAGGTCTATCCACACAAGTGCATTGGGGTCTTGGGGCATGTTATTCTCCGATTTTTAAACTGCGCGCATCGGCATGATACCATCCATGCACGATTAGACGTATATTTCGAACCCACGAACAATACCCATTGAGTACCGTCTACAGCCATTATTACTGACAGGCACCCCGGGTTTCATGGGTTGCAAATACCTTACCTATAGAAATGAACTGACCGCTCCTGGATGCACATGAATACATTAACGACCCTGTTTATAATCTTTCTTGGCGCTCGATTGCTCACCCAATTGTGGCTGGCAAATCGGCATATTGGACATATCACCAGCCATCGCGCCAAGGTGCCCGACAGCTTTAGTAGCGCTATTTCCCTGACCGACCACCGGAAGGCGGCGGACTATACCATTGCCAAAACTCAACTGGGAATCATTGAGGATGTGGTGGCCACTCTGCTGCTGCTCATCTGGACCCTGGGCGGCGGTTTGGAACTGCTTGACCAGCTATGGCGCAGCCTGGGTCAATCGGAACTGATCACTGGAACGTCTTTCATCCTCAGCGCCATATTGATCATGGGATTATTGGAACTGCCCTTGCAGATCTACCACACCTTCGTCCTCGAGGCCCGTTTTGGCTTTAACAAAACCACAATGTCTTTGTTTATCACCGACACCCTGAAACAGACCGCTATCATGTTGCTTATTGGTGTGCCCTTGGTTGCAGCCGTACTGTGGTTAATGGGACTCAGTGGACCTTTATGGTGGCTGTGGGTCTGGTTGCTCTGGGTCTCATTTACACTGTTATTACTGTGGGCCTATCCGGTAGTGATAGCACCTCTTTTTAATAAGTTTGAACCTCTGACCGACAGCGAACTAAAAGAGCGCATTCAGAACCTATTGGATCGCACTGGTTTTCGCAGCCGTGGGGTCTTTGTCCTGGATGGCTCCAAACGTTCCGGGCACGGCAACGCCTATTTTACCGGATTTGGCAAAAACAAACGCATTGTGTTCTTTGATACATTGGTGTCGACCCTAGAGCACAAAGAAATCGAAGCAGTGCTTGCCCATGAGTTGGGCCACTTTAAACTCCACCACGTCGTCAAGCGCATGGTGCTGATGTTTGTTACCAGTCTGGCCGGACTAGCCCTGTTGGGCTGGTTGATAGAGACCCCATGGTTCTATCCCGGACTGGGGCTGTCTGCCCCGTCGACCTATGGCGCCTTGATGTTGTTTCTGCTGGTGGTCCCAGTCTTTACTTTTTTCCTGGGTCCCGTTATCGCGTGGTCTTCCCGTAAACATGAGTTTGAGGCCGACGCCTTTGCCTCACAACAGGTCAATGCAAACTCCTTGGTCTCCGCGTTGGTAAAAATGTATGAGGAAAACGCCACCACGCTCACACCAGACCCGGTGCATTCCCAGTTCTACGATTCCCATCCACCGGCATCTGTCCGCATCTCACAGCTACTTGCGCAAACATAGTGGAGGTTGCGTAATGAAGCGACTCCTTCTCACAGTGCTGGTAATTTCCTTCACCACCCTGCGCTGGGTATCTGCTGATCCCCCAACCACTACCCAGCCAGAATCCACTGATACCCTCTTGATGGGGGATGTCGGACCGGGCAAGGTGCTGCATGATAAATCATGTACTATCTGCCATATTTCCATGTTCGGTGGCGACGGTAGCAAGATATATACACGCCAAAATAGAAAAGTTATGACAATCGAGGGCCTGATGGCACGGGTAGAGTTGTGCAACAAAAATGTAGGCACTCATTTCGACAAGACCCAGATAGACGACGTCGTCAAATATCTAAGCGATGAGTTCTATAAGTTTAGCGCAACCAAAGAAACTGAAACGGTCGAGCCTGAAAAAAACGAACCCAAAATGGTTGCTCCAAAATAATGGACACTTCAATCAATCGTAGCTTTGACTTCAAGAATTACTACGAAATCATGGCCCTTGTGTTTGTTAAATTTCCTGCCGTCCAGTCAAGGCATGTCCCAATGTGCCCCCATCGGTGTATTCTAGTTCGCCACCTACGGGTACGCCGTGGGCGATACGGCTGACCACAATATCTCGCTGCTGAAGCAGTTCAGCCAAAAAATGGGCAGTGGCCTCCCCCTCCACCGTTAAATTGGTAGCAAGAATCACTTCCTTAATTTCATTCTTACCAACCAACTTCAGCAGTCGATCCACGCCAATGTCGTCTGGGCCCAAGCCATCAAGGGGTGACAAATGTCCCATCAACACAAAATACATTCCGCCAAAAACTGCGGCCTTTTCCAACGCTTCCATATCTGCGGGGGACTCGACAATACACAGTTGGCTCGCATCACGTTTGGGTGATGCGCAAATATTACACATCTCTTGCTCGCTAAAACTATTACATCGAATGCAACGCCGCACCCGCTCCAGCGCCCGGCTCAGGGCATCGACAATCTGTTGGGCCCCTTCCCGATCACGCTCCAATAAATGAAAGGCCATGCGCTGGGCGGAGCGGGGTCCCACCCCCGGCAGACAACTCAAGGCGCGTTTGAGGCCATCGACCAATTGAGGATCAGCCATAATCTCTCATCCTAGAAGGGTAGGTTCAAACCGGGAATATTCAAACCGCCGGTAAGACCTGCCATCTTCTCGCCGGTCGCCTTTTCAACTTTCTGCACCGCATCGTTGACCGCCGCCGCAATTAAATCTTCCACTACGTCTTTGTCATCTGACATAAGACTGTCGTCCAAAACTACACGTTTGACGTCATGCCGGCATGTCATAATGACGCTCACCAGATTGCCCCCGGCGTTACCCGTAACCTCTATACTCGCCAATTCTTCCTGGGCCTTGCGCATGTTTTCTTGCATTTCCTGGGCTTGTTTCATCAAATTTGAAAGCGGTCCTTTCATCGATTCACCTTTATAGTCTCAAAGTAACACTGGTTAATTTTTTGGCCTAACCGTACTCGGTTCAACCCGGGCGTTAAAACGTTCGACTACCGCTTGAATAGTGGGATCGTTATTGATCGCCGCCTCTGCTGCACTTTGGGTATCGTCCTTTTGCCGCTGACGTTGCTGCGCAGGTGTCTCTTCGGTGGGTGCGGTCACTTGTATGTCCAACTTAATATCAGCGGCATAGTGGGCCTCCAAGGCCTTATGCAGTCCTGCCTGGCGTTCTTTGTTGAGTAGATGGGCATGGGTCGCATCCAGAGCCAACACCAAGTGATCATCCTTGTAGCTCTCCAAATGGGTATGGGAAATCAATTCCTTGAGCAAGCCAGTAACTTTTAAATCGGATACCAATTGTGACCATTGGGTTGGCTGTACCGTACCGGCTACAGGGTGTGTTATATCGGAGTGTGTAACCGGCTTTGCGACTGGAGTCACAACGGGCTCGGATATAGGGCGGGTATGGGAAACGGTGGCCACCTGGCTGCCGACTTGTCCAGGTCGAAACGCAAGCATTCTGAGCATAACCATCTCAAAACCGCTGCGCGGATCGGGCGCCAACGGCAGGTCCCGCTTTCCAATGAGACCAATCTGATAATAAAGCTGGACATGTTCAGCTTCAAGCTGAGCTGACCAATCTTCGAACAGGGTCTTGTCGACACCCTTCGCACTCAGCGCCCCTGGCGCCAATTGTGTCAACGACAAGTGGTAAAGATTCAGCAGCACATCATCAAGCACCGCACCATAGTCTGGTGATCGTTCCGCCATCAATGCCACCGCCGCCAATACCCCATCGACATCTTGTGCCACCAATCCCTGCATCAAATTGTGTAGCTGATTATCATCGATAGTCCCCAACATACTACGGACTTCAATTTCCATCACCTTACCCCCACCATGGGCAATGGCCTGATCAAGCAAACTCAGGGCGTCACGCACACTGCCGTCTGCACTGCGCGCCAATAAATTCAACGCGGCAGTATCACTCGTTATTTCTTCTGCGCTGAGTATCTTTTCAAGTTGGCTAACAATCTGTTCCTGACTCAAGGCCTTAAGGTTGAACTGCAAACACCGGGACAATACCGTGACCGGTAGCTTCTGCGGATCGGTAGTGGCCAATAAAAACTTCACATGGGGGGGGGGCTCTTCCAGGGTCTTTAACAGGGCATTAAAACTATGCCCGGAGAGCATATGCACTTCGTCTATCAGGTAGACCTTATAACGACCACTGGTAGGTGCATATTGGACGTTGTCCAGCAGTTCGCGAGTATCATCGACCTTGGTCCGTGACGCCGCATCCACCTCGATAAGGTCCACAAATCGGCCCTCGTCTACTGATAGACAGCGACTACACTGACCACAGGGCGTGGAACTTACGCCCTGCTCACAATTGAGGGATTTGGCGAGGATGCGGGCGATGGTGGTCTTGCCCACCCCGCGGGTACCGGTAAACAGGAAGGCGTGATGAAGGCGATCATTGTCCAGTCCATTGGCCAAGGCCCGGATCACATGCTCCTGGCCTACCACATCGGCAAAGCAGCCTGGGCGCCATTTACGGGCCAACGCCTGGTAGCTCATTGAAGGCACTCAGTTGATGGGGCTAACAAGATCACACACCTACTACGCTGGTGAACTGCCCCGCCGCTCCGGGATCCTTTACGGCCTGGACAGGTCCCCGGCCCAGTCTGCGTGGGCCTTGGTGGCGGACAATCCTGATAATCAATAAAAAAGGTGGCGGCTCAAGCCAGCCTGTTCTCGGCACACGGTTCAGCTGTTACGGCTGCTTCCTTCCGGACCTGACCGGGTTCACACCCATCCTGTTGCCGAGATGGCCAACTATCGCCGCCATAATCGTTCGTCCACAGTGTAAACGTCTGGCCGGGAAAGTGGAAGCATTTTGCAAAAGCGTAATTATTGAGCAAATATATCGTAACTTATTGATTATAATTCATTTATTAATTGTCATGCACCATAGAGGGTCAATCAATTTTTCCACTTTTTTAATAAGGTTTAATGTCCCCTGCGGGTGCCTTTCAGACAAACAGCAGGGGTTTAAGAGGTTTTCTGTATGGGCTGGGATTCGAAAGACCTGCAATCGCTCCCCTTTTGGATTTGGCGGAGAGGGAGGGATTCGAACCTGTCGATGAACATTAACGAGGACATTAAAAGCCGGATTACCTACTCCCAAACCCCGCATCCACTGAGTGACCCAGGGCTAGAGGTCTACATCCAAGGTGAATTAGATGCAGTTCGAATGGGCGCCAATACGTTTGACACCGCCGCTGTCGAACTCATCCTACGCTCGGTGCAGGGCAATCTCAGGCTGTGTCGTAATCTCTGCTATGACAGCCTGGTCGAAGAATTGTCGATAGCGATTAATCGCACGCTTACGCTATGGTAATACCCGCCGGGTATATGTAAACGTCCACGTCTTGGCATACTATATGTTTAATGAATTAACTTGGTTTAATCAATTAAGTTATTAAGTTATCGGTGTCCCTATTATCCCTTTATATCCCTTTATGCCGTCCGCTGAATTTGCCTTGTTAGGCGATGACCTTTATATACCACTTAGGTTCCATGCGACCAAAATCCGTTCTAATGTTTGTTTTAAGTGATTTCTTAGAATCCAACACATAGCTACTTTCACCTTCCCGGACAAAGACCACCCAGTGCCAATAAGGCTTGCCATTAACTTGATGCCATTTGATCGATAGCAGGGCGCAACCCGGCAATGCGTCCCAGCCAGTAAATGGTACCTCTTTATTTTCTGTTTTAATTCCTAACTTCTCTAGCAACTTGCAGATATAGTTTGTTTCTGACCATAGCGCCGAATCATTGGCATAGATTCCTAATTCATTGGCTATTTTCTTTGCTTCCTGATAAGAAATTCCTGCGATAGCTGCTGCGCTTGCTATAGCACATCCTGTCTTTTCTTCTTGTACGACTGGCTTCATGGTTCTTTTCGCCTAACGTTTAAGCTCACCCGCCGACGAAGGAGGTCGGGTGGAGCGCCGTGTTAGGCGTCTTTCTGGATGCATGAAAACTCGCCTTTGATATACTTTGAAAAAAACTCTGATGGTGTAAGCACTTGAGCAGTAATACGACATTCATCTTGTAATCTTTTCTTTTGGTTCTTAAATTGCCGGTGGTAACGATAGTCGGTAGTAAGAAAGTATTGTGCATGGAGTGTAGATACCAAGAAAATCCCTGAGTCAATGCCATCCCTATCTTGCATTATTTTCTTTAAACATTTCCTTCTTTCTTGTATCTCAGCATGTAGTCTAGACGGGACGATGACAGGCCACACATGCAAGATGCCACCTAATTTCTGTCTCAGTGCGTTTCGTGTACGTTCCCCTGCAGCCCTTTCTTCTATGAGCGCTCCGCTTAAGGCAATACCGAGCTCAATCGATCCCTGACTTGCTAATTCAACGATTTTTTCAAATGCCTCTTTATCCTCCATCTTTATTTCCGGAATACGCTCATCGGTTACATCACCCAGAACGGAGTTGTCTAAAGCAACGGCCAGGCTCATTGTTGATTCCGCTGCTGCAAATCTAGCTCAGTAGCAATTTCGACAAGCTCTATCAAAGCCTCGGTACGGCGAGATTCAAAATACTTATTCATTGCGTCTGGCGCCCATTTAGAGGGGGACGGGAGAATTGAGCTAAGCAGCAATGGACTAAAAGCAAGGAGTAACCCAAGCATAATGGCACCACCGATTGAATCTTGTTCATTCGCATATGAAGACCGACGCCATTTCGGCATCAAGTAGAAGAAACCTAGTGAGATCATAAACCCTATTCCCATCATTACATAGAGAAGGACACGGTTTCTTTTGACCATGCGCAGATTGTGATAATACTTGAGTTTTTCTAGCGTACTAATAAATTCTATACAACGAGATGATGAACCCGCCATACGCTCCGGTGCGTCGACGCCGTCCGGGATTTGCACCCATTTCTTACAATAGTGTTGCGCCTGAGGAACAGATTTAAGGAAGAACCCTTGTGAGACTGCGAGGGCCAGCCATAGCGCGATACTAGCTATCAATAAGAAACTTCCTACATGAAATGGATTTCGTATATTCATTCTGAATAGCTATCCTCTTCGTGACTGCGCATGCTGTTCACGCCTAACTTATAAGCATTTATCCGTTATGCGCAGCATGGCGTATAAATGTCTGTTGGACTATGCCGCCCATCGGGTTGGCACGCTAGCTTAATATAAGGGAAATGTATTGTGTGGGTTGGTCGTGGCGCGGTCGCTTGGTGCGAACCGGCGTACTGCTAAGGTCGTTCAGGTCCTTGTTGGCCATGCGTGCAATCCCTCTGGCATCCTGTTTTATCCAATCTAACGCTAATTTGCCCCGAAATCCACTTACCCGGCCACGCGCATGCCCCGGCCCGCCTCGGGAAGGCCGGATAAGGGACGACTTGTCAGTGGTTCAGTGCACGATCATCGTCGGTGAGCGGGCCATAGCCCAGTGTGGGCGCTGCGGCAACAGTTGTGCGATAACGTACAATTGTCCCTGCCTGCACTGCGGACAGGGGTAGCCCGGTATTTCGCCGCCAACCGCTTTGGCACCACTCGCGGGTATCGCCTCGGCGGCCGCCAGCACCCGGCGGATACGCGCCAGTTTTTCCTGCCGGCACCGATTGGCCAGAAACCCAAAGTGGCGTATGCGCATCAGGCCCTTGGGCAGTACGTGAAGTAAAAAACGGCGCACGAACTCCTCACCGTTAAGATGCATCGTCTTGTGCCGGTTGCCATCACGGTAGTCCTTGTAGCGCAGGCTGACCTGCGTGTCCTCCACGGCGAGGATGCGAGCGTTGGTGATAGCGATACGATGCGTGTAGCGGGCCAGGTAGTCGACCACGGTGGCGGTGTGGTTGAGGCAGTGCTTGGTATAGACCACCCACTCGGTCGCCATCAGGGCATCGAGTATGCTATCGACTTCGCCTGGGCGGGTCACGCGATGGAGCTTGCCCTGGGTGGCGGCTTGGCGCAGCAGACCGACCATCCGCCCCCGAAAGTGGCGCGACAGCGCCTTGACCGGGAACAGGTAGTGGCCCTTCGTTGTCTTCCATTGCCCGTTGGCCCCCAACGCCCCACCGGGCACCAGGCAGTGCAGGTGCACATGGCGACTCAAGTTCTGGCCCCAGGTGTGTAGCACCGCGCTCATCCCCAGTTCACCGCCCAAACGTTTGGGGTCTTGGCCAAAGGCCTTGAGGGTCGCCCAAGCAGATTGGAACAACAGGCGATAAATCACCTGCGGGTGCAACTGCACCCAACCGTTCAAGGTATGCGGCAAGGTGAAGACCAAGTGGTAGTAGTGCACCGGTAGAGTGTGGCCACGCTGGCGCTCGGCCCATTGGCGGGTGGCCCGGCCCTGGCACTGTGGGCAATGACGATCACGGCAACCGTGGTACCAACGTTGCTCGGTGTCACAGTGTTCGCACTTAAGCACCCTCCCACCCATGGCCTCGGTACGGCAGGCCTGCAGGTGACCACAGACCTTGCGGCGCTGACGGTCGAGGGTATCGGTAGGGGCAAACCGATTCAGGATATGCTGGAGTGTGGCCGCTTCAGCCATGGTGCACCTCCATCCCGGCGATCAGATCCGCATGGCCCTGGCCGGCTTGTTGGCTACCGGGGACCCAGTGCACATAGCGCAGAGTCGATTGCAGATTGCCGTGACCGAGCAGCCGTTGGAGTTGATGCACCGGCAGGCCCTTTTCCAGTTGATGGGTGGCGTAGGCATGGCGCAGGCTGTGGATGCCACCGATCTTTTCCACCCCGCTTTTACGCTTGGCCCGACCAAACACCTTCTGCGCGGTGGTGATGCCGAGGTGGGTATCGGGGGCATGGGCGCTGGGAAACAACCAGTCAGCAGGACGGTAGCGGCACCAATATCGGCGCAATGCCTCAAGTAAACCGGGCGACAGGATCACCGCCCGGTCCTTGGCACCCTTGCCCTGTTCGATGCGCAATAACCGGCGTTCGCCATCGAGGTGGCGTACCCGCACCGCCACCACCTCGCTGACCCGCAGACCACAGCCATAACACAGTTCGAGCAGCATGTGGTGCTTGGGGTTGTTACAGGCCCGAATGATCTGCCCCACCTCACGGCAGGTCAGCAACTCCGGAATCCGTTGTGCCTTTTTCGGTATCTGAATCGACACATCAAACGCGGTCCATTCCAAGACCTGAAGATACAAAAACCGGATCGCGTTGAGATACAACCGGCAACTGGCGCCGGACAGTTCTCGCTCAAGGGCCAGGTACTTGAAGAAGACCTGTAACTCCTCCACCTTGAGTTGATCGGGCGAGCGATGGGTGTAGCGGGCCAACTCAGTGACCGCCGCCAGGTAACTTTGATGGGTGCGCATGGAAAAACCACGCACACGCATGGCATCAATCATCTTCTGTCGTAACGGTGTCATCGTTCATCTCCTCATATAAGAACCCACATGGGTCCTTATAGAGTTTGAACGCTGTCGTTACAGTTGGGGAGATCTCAAAAAAGAAAGTGAAGAAGCTACCGCGAAGCGGTTTAGTTCAACGGCCGAGTTAATCGGCGCGTTTTTTGCGTCCGATTGAACGATTTGTTATGTGATTTTTAGGTTTAAACTTTATTTCTATATCGTAGCCTATTGCATCGGCATACTGCT
>ENA-ORDP01000905-ORDP01000905.1-marine-sediment-metagenome-genome-assembly--contig:-NODE-905-length-17765-cov-3.047544_pt1 | contig 17765 bp, 16 predicted proteins | sample MGYA00248627_ERZ508539 | MGnify/ENA primary metagenome ERZ508539 (study PRJEB26208, sample SAMN05571518) | marine sediment metagenome | biome: deep sea; feature: Hydrothermal vent; material... | reverse complement strand
GTCGTCGTAAACAGGGTGAAAATGGTTACGCCTTTATCTGTTATATCGGACTGTTTAACCGATGTTGCATCGTTCATTGTGTTTTCTCCGTCATACCCTTAAAGTCACAATAAGCTTTTAACGCGGGCTTCATCTAATTTTAATGCGATATCTGTTTTCACATAAAACAGTCCATCAATATCCACGTCAAATTCGTTCACCCCTTTTATCCCTATAAACTTCTGCTCCAGATCATAGGCGCAGAAATCACAGGTAAGTGAATTTTTCTGAATAAGATAAACTTTGCCACCTGCCCCGGTCGACAAGGACACAGAAGTCGTTAACAAAATAGAAAGTAAAAGTTTCATTACGTATATCGATACTTATTTTTCAAGCGACGTCGTTTTCATGCTGCGGTACGTAAAACCCGCATCGTTAAATAACGTGGTCATTTGTTCTTCCGTTAAGGTTTGACCTTCCGCCATATTTACCTTGACCAGACCTTTATTCAGGTCCACGCTGATATCGCTGCTACCTTCAATAGCCTTAAGTTTTTTCTCGATACCAAAGGCACAGAATGGGCAGGCCAGACCATCAACCCGCATCTCATAATGAGTGCCTGCGGCGAAGACCGGCGAGATTAAAAGCATACTCACTACGATTGCTATAAATTGTTTTTTCATTTCAGTTGCTCCTGAGAATTTTCTAAATTTACATGTGCCATTCGAATGTAGCTTTGGCTCGATAATCCGATTCCTGTTGCGTACCATTCAGGTTGCTATAGATTGGAATCTGAATGCCAGCCTTGATGGCAAAATTACGCTTGGTCCAGAATATGCCCGGTGAGATAAACCACTCGCTGCCGCCAGAATTTACTTGCTCTGCTCCACCAAATTCAGCTCTTTGTCCATATTCTCCATTTAATTCGAGTAGCCAGACAGTGTCGGGTTCCATATAATTTGTTGGGGTAGGACGAATGCCGCCGACAAAATCGAGCAATATTTTATCGCCACGATCCACTCCGGCATTATTGGTGCCGTTGAAGCGATAACGTGCACTCGCCCAGCGATACCACTTGCGGCCTTCCGAACCATAGGTCAGCCCCAGGATGGTATCGGTCGTGCCTTTGTTCAGCGACGGGTTTTCATTGCTGGCCGCCGTATCCGTTATCACTTTTAATAACACAGCCGCTGAGTCCTGTAGCCCTAATGAGTCTTTACGCCAGAATCGATACTTGGTAAATACGGCGACGTCGCCATTGCCACTGCTGCTATTGGTGCCGTTGTCTTTAAACGAGTAAGGTAGATCAAAGCCCACGGCCCAGTCGCCGGTAATGCCATATTTAAAATCAAACACAAGGGCCTGACTATTAACATTGCCCGTCTTTTTAGATTCCACTTCCGCTGCTAATTCAATACCGTCTTTAAACAGTACGTGTGGTCCAATACCAAAAATGGGATCATGGGCAAATGCTGGACTACTAATGAGACCCACAAGTAAGCTGGTGGTCACCGCCACAAAACCTTTAAACTGAATACCTATCATTTCTAACCTCGTGTACTTGTTCGTTTGTATGACACCCTGGAGGGGGCTCCAGGTTCAATATTTTGTGTCGCTTGTTTCATTGAGGTAAAGCTTACAACCTGGAGTTAACTCCAGGTCAAGGATTATTTGACCTTTTGGAGCATAAAGGTGTGATCTGGTGCAATTTGAGGCTAATTATGTGTATGGTGACGACGTCAAACAGGGCTCTACCGCGGGAAGTAAGTGGGGTCTTTATCTTCTGTTTCCTTTACATACAATAGGTAATCGTATTATGAAATTAGTTGTAAGCTTAATACTGTTCTGCGTAGTCAGTGTTTCGGCCCAGGCAAAAGAGATAATTTATCAGGGAAAAGTCGAGGGTATGGTATGTGCTTTTTGCGTTTACAGTGTCAGTAAGAAAATAGCGCAACTGCCACAGGTCGATGCGCAAACGGTGAATGTGGATCTCAAATCAAAGACGGTTAATTTTCGCAGTACTGCGAGCGTAAGTTTCAAAACGCTGTCCGCCCTGTTTGCCGATACCGGTTTTAAATTAACCGAGCTAAACGAGGTACAGCAAGCAACGTTAAAAACGATAGTGTATCAAAGTAAGCCCGTGCTTCGTTTTAAGCTTGAGAACCTCGACATAGAACAATACGAAGCCATCCTGGCGAGTATTGGTGATGTTGCGGCTTCTACCCGCGGTAAATTGATCATCACAGCACCGGCATCGGTTGAGATTGCGCTATTAAAACCCATGATCGGCGGTAAACAAAAGATCGCACGCGTCCAGTATCAAACAGGTAAGAATCAAACGACCATTGAGATAACGTTATTATTGCGAGCAGAGTAATAATATAGATTTAAAACTATAATTATTGATAGAAAAAGATTCGACATTATTAGTGGTCGTCAATGCGCTACGACTTCTGGCTAATAAAGCTAAAAGTGACACCACACCCAGCTGATGCAGGATTTGTGAACTTTTGCTGAGTGAAGAAGTCTGTACTAAACTACTGAGTATTAGATCTGGATGACATAATGCATAAACCCCTCACAATTGGGCACCTGGCCCGAGCCGCGAGCGTGAACATCGAAACGGTTCGTTACTATCAGCGAATTGGGCTCATTCAGGAACCTCAGAAACCACTCAGCGGCTATCGCATTTATCCATCTGAGACGGTTGATCGGATCAGATTCATTAAAAGCGCGCAACCACTGGGATTCAGCCTGCAGGAAATCTCCGAATTGCTGGATTTGGGGGGTGGCCACTGTGCGGATGTCCGACAGCGAGCAGAACAGAAACGAACACATATCGATCAGCAAATCAATGAGTTACAAAATTTACGCACAACCCTGGATAAACTTATTCAGTCCTGTCAGGCAGATGCCGATAGCGTAAAGTGCCCAATAATAGAATCACTGACCACTCGGCAATGAAAAATAAGGTGTTTAATATGTTTGTATATTTTGGATGGCTTCGGTAGTCTTGTCGGATGCATAGGCTATTACACATCATCCTGGCGATAAGCATACTGGTTTCCCAGTCGGCAATGGCTATCCATGTTGACAATCTGGATGGCGGCGTTTCTGAACACGCGTATGCTCAACCCCTGGCGCCTGTTGATCAACATGATGAGGTAGCCTGTAATCATTATTGTCATGCCAGCGCACATTTAGTGGGACTCTTTTCCGACAGTACTATCGAATTACATGCCAGTCGTGACAACCATGTTGCAACGTTAAAAAATGTATTAGATTCTTATAACGATAAACCTTCTATACCCCCTCCTATTTCCTGAACCCTTTTTGTTTAATTAATGTGACAGTACAAATATTTTGTATTGTGAGTCATCTATACATCAATTTTTATTAAGGTTACAGGCCTATGTTATACCACAACATGCCGTTTCTGCGTGGCATACTCGTTATTGTGACTTCCGGCTGGATCGGTTTGTCAGGTAGCTATGCTTTCGCAGAAACTAAAATTCAACTGGTCGCCGCACCAGCGGAAATCCAGAATTTTATTCAACAGGTTTTACCAACTCACCCGCGCTTCACCGCCGCGGCAGCAAGACTGGATTCTGTAAAAGCTAATCTCAGTGCAGCTGAAAAGGCTATTTATAATCCCGAGTTGGAGCTGGATACTGAAGAGACGAATATCAATACGTCGTATATAGGCTTAAGTCAAACCATTGACTGGGGTGATCAACGTGGTGCTAAAACACAGATAGCGACAAACCGGCTTGATGCGGCAGTGGCGGCGTTCCAAACAGAACGCCAACTATTAATGCGTGATTTATTAACATCATTAAGTAACTATCAGAATAAAACACGATTAGCCGATTTGTCGAACCAGCGGTTGAAATTAATGAAAGAGTTTTATTCTTTAGCCAAACGCAAACACAGGGCTGGCGACATAAACCAGGTAGAACTTGATTTGGCGCAACTGGCTTATAATGAAACGGTTTTAAAAAATGCCCAGGTGCTTTCTGAACAGGTTATAGCCGAACAATCTTTCTATGCATTATACGGTATAAGTTCTACTACCAGTAAACCGGTGCTTCCTGAATTATCGGTCGATTTTCAGAAAGTCCAATTACCTGCTAATTTAGATGTATTTGTAATGACGTTGCCACAAATGCGTATTGTTCGCGCCAACGTTGAGGCTAGTAAAAGTACGATTGCCTTACGCGAAAGTGAAAGCAGCGCTGATCCAACGATTTCCATACGTGGCGGTAAAGAAGATCAGGAGTCGTTAGCGGGATTAACGCTTACCATACCCTTAAATATTCGCAATAATTTCAGCGCAGAGATCGAATCGGCAAGAAAAGAATACCTGCAAGCTGAACAGCTAGCACAAATGGCCTACCGTAATCTACGCAGTAACATTACCAGTCGCACGCGCCAGTATCAGTTGACGCAAGCGGCCTGGAAGCAATGGCTGGCAACTGGAAAGGTCAGCATGAATCGTCAGCTCAAATTGCTCAAACGGTTATGGCAGGCCGGCGACCTGAGCACAACCGATTATCTTGTACAGATAAAACAAAATCTCGATACCCATTCGGCAGGCATTGAACTGCAAAGCACATTATGGTCCAGCTGGCTAAACTGGCTGGATGCAACTGCGCAAATTGAATCATGGTTACAACTTAACAATACAAGGAAAAATTAATATGTCACAGATCACTATAATTTTTATTTTCGCCCTTTCTCTAGCGGCTTTCAACCAACAGGCCGTAGCGGCTCAGGATAATTCTTCTGCTAATACCTCTAAATCGGATTCTAACCACGATCATAAAGGGCACAAGGGTCATAAGGAAGATGAGACTGAAGATGCGCACAATGATGAAAATCATAGCAATGAGAAACAGGGTAAAGAGAATCACAAATCGGATGATGAACATGGACATAAACATTAAGGTGTCGAACGACGTTTTTTTGTTTAGCTACAGCCATATCACATAAGGAATTATTTATATGTTACGTATCATTTTAGTAAGCACCGTCCTTCTAACGCTTGCAGCATGTGGGCAGGACGATAGCGCAAAGCAACAGGATTCGGCAAAAACAGACCCGAAACAGGAAACACAAGGTCAACTTGATCGTAAGGATATGGAACACCATGGTGCAGAAAATGAGGATGGGCATGAAGCCCATGCAGGTCATGAAGATCGGGAGCACCATTCATCGGATTCACACCAGCATGATGCCCGCCATAAAGATGGCGAACATCATGCTGAAGGTGAAAAATCTGAACACAACGAACATGCTGATCACAAAGATGAAGAGCATCATAATGCAGGCAAAGAAAATCAACACGCCAAACACGATGATCATAAAGACGAAAAGCATCACGATGCAGACAAGCAAAAGGAACATGACGATCACGACGATCCTGGCAATCATAGCGATCAGGAGCATCATGCTAAAGGTGAAAAAGATGCCCATGCTGGACACGGTACTGAGGGCGAAGGATCCGGGCATGAAGAGGCCGGCACCGTAGACCTGAAACCTGAGCAACTAAAAGCAGTTAATATTATTGTCAAGCCCCTTGCCTTAACCGAAGTAGCCGCGCGTGTACGTGCACCGGGTGAAGTAAAACTCAATGCATATCGTACCGTCAAAGTTACTCCGCGAATTAATGCGCAGGTGATTGCGCGTCATGCAAAGCTAGGTGAAGAAGTCAGCCAGGGGCAGGCGCTGGTCACCTTATCCAGCGTTGAAATGGCTGAAGCGCAAGGTCTTCTGCTGTTGGCAGACAAAGAATGGAAACGGGTCAAGAAGCTGGGACGAAAAGTTGTTTCAGAGCGACGCTATATCACCTCAAAAGTCGAATATGAAAAAACCTATGCCAACGCCAAAGCCTACGGCATGACTGAAAACGAAATAAAGGATCTGCTTGCACAAAAACGTAGTGCTGACGGATCATTCAAGCTTGTTGCTCAACAGGCTGGTCGGGTTTTACATGACAAGTTTATTATTGGTGAGCGTGTTGAGGCAGGCTTTAAATTGATGGTGATCTCTGATGAGTCTGTAATGTGGGTCGAGGCACATGTCAGCCCAATGATCGCCGGAAAGATTTCGATCGGTAACCCAGCTGAGATATTGCTTGGAGATCAACGCATCCCGGCAAAAGTGATACAGCTTCATCATACCCTGGACGAAACGACTCGAACGACTGCTATTCGACTTGAAATAGAAAATAAAGAAGATCGTCTCCATGCCGGTATGTTTGTTACTGCATTTATAACTACGCACGACAAGAGCAAAGCCATTCAAATCCCGGAAGCCGCCGTGTTACGAAGCGCCGATGGCGATTGGCAGGTCATGGTAGAACAGGATAAAGCCGGTGAGTTTAAAGCAGAGGAAGTTAAACTAATCAGTGTCAGTCAAGGCGTAGCTGTTATACAGGGCCTCAAACCCGGAACGCGTGTCGTAACCCAGGGTGCGTTTTTTGTTCAGTCGGAACTTGCTAAAAGCGGTTTCGAAATACATAACCATTAAGGGTCAAATAATATGTTAAATAAACTGATTGATATTGCCGTCGGCAGTCGGTTATTGGTCGTGCTTGCTTTGGTCTCGATGATATTCGGTGCATTTTTAATTTTACCCAAGCTCAATCTGGATGCCTTTCCAGATGTAACCAATGTGCAGGTCACGGTAAATACTGAAGCACCTGGGCTGGCCGCAGAAGAGCTGGAGCAACTTGTCACCTTCCCTATTGAAGCCGTTATGTACAGCTTGCCCGATGTAGAAGAAGTGCGTTCTATTTCTAAAACGGGTCTGTCCGTAATTACCATTGTGTTTAAGGAAGGCACCGATATTTATTTTGCCCGGCAACTGGTCTTTGAGCGTTTACAAACTGCCCGTGAGCAGATTCCTGATGGAGTCGGTATACCGGCAATGGGACCAAACACATCCGGATTAGGCCAGGTTTTTCAATACATGATACGTACTGAAAAAGTGAAGCCCGGACAAAAACAACAATACGATGCATTAACTCTGCGAAGCTTGAATGATTGGGTCGTCAAATTATTATTAATGCCAGTAGATGGCGTTACTGAAGTACTCTCGTTTGGTGGTGAAGTCCGCCAATACCAGGTACAGCTACAACCTCAGAGGTTGTTAAGTTTCAACTTGAGCCCGAAGGATGTTGCCGAGGCACTGGAAGCAAACAATCGTAATGCCGGTGGCTGGTATATGGACCGGGGTGCCGAGCAATTAATTATTCGAGGTGTTGGCTGGGTACGCAGCGGTGAGGACGGCCTGCGCGATATTGGCAATGTCCCACTCAAGCAACATGAAGGTAACGTTGTTAAAGTCAGCGATGTTGCTGCTGTACATTTTGGTGCGGAAATCCGTCAAGGTGCCGTTACTATGACCCTGCGTGACCAGCAAGGAAAACCACAACAACTGGGTGAAGTTGTCGTTGGTATTGTTATGAAACGTATGGGCTCTAACACCAAAGCAACCATCGACGGAATCAAACAACGTTTACCTGTTATTCAACAAGCTTTGCCAGAAGGCGTAATCCTGGATCCTTTTTATGATCAATCCGATTTGGTTAGCAAGGCTGTCACCACGGTTACCACAGCTCTTTTACAGGCCTTTGTGCTGATTGTAGTTATACTTATGTTGTTCCTGATGAATGTGCGAGCAACATTTCTGGTGTTGTTGTCTATACCTATCTCGATTGGACTTGCGCTGATGGCCATGGCCTATTGGGGGATGTCAGCCAACTTGATGTCGTTGGGTGGTTTGGCGATCGCCATTGGTATGCTGGTGGATGGTTCAGTGGTCATGATGGAGCATATATTCACCCATTTAAGTCGTCCTGATGAGGAACATAAGCAACATATTAAAAATAATGTTGCGCTGGATAACGATGAACCGTTTGATTCAAGCCATGATACGCATGGCATACCACTGAGAATTCAGGAGGCCGCCAAGGAGGTTGGACGCCCGGTATTCTTTGCTGTCTTGATTGTCGCTATCGTTTTTGCACCTCTGTTCAGTCTGGAAGGTGTAGAGGGAAAATTATTTCAACCGATGGCTATTTCTATTTTGTTGGCCATGTTTGCGGCTTTGCTGGTAGCGTTGATAGTAATCCCGGCACTCGCAACATACTTTTTTAGACGTGGTGTGATCGAAAAAGAAAGCCCGGTATTAAAACCGATTGCAAAAGCATATCGTAAATTACTTAGGTTAAGTCTCAGAAAAAAATCAACAGTCGTGATCTCGTCGGTACTGTTATTTCTGATGTCATTGAGTCTTACTCCCTTTCTAGGTACAGAGTTTGTCCCCGAACTGGAAGAAGGTACTATCAATGTACGTGTGACGCTTGCGCCCTCCACTAGCCTGAATAACGCATTATTTGTAGCAGAAAAACTGGAGCAACAACTCATGGTTTTCCCGGAAGTGCTCTATGCGTCAAGCCGTATCGGCCGCGCAGAAGTGGGTGGCGATCCGGAGCCGGTTTCAAATATCGAAATATTTATTGGACTCAAACCGGTCTCTGACTGGCAAACTGCACCTGACCGTAAATCATTGCAATTGTTGATGGAAGAAAAAATGGCGGTTGTGCCTGGCCTGTTATTTAACTTTTCGCAACCCATTGCAACACGGGTAGATGAATTACTTTCAGGTGTAAAGGCACAACTCGCTATTAAGCTATTTGGTCCAGATTTAGCCGTGTTGGTTAAAAAGGGTAAAGAAATCGAGGCGCTGGTTAAAAATATTGACGGGACCCGTGGTGTAGCCCTGGAACAAACTGAAGGCGAAGCTCAACTGGTGGTGCGGCCTGACCGTGACAAATTGGCACGTTATGGTATTCCTGTCGATCAGGTAATGAGTCTGGTTAGCGATTCAATTGGTGGGCAGGTAGCCGGCCAGGTTATCCGTGGCAATGAACGTTATGATATCTATGTGCGACTTGCTGAAGAACATCGAAACAGCATTGAAGCTATTCGCGGACTGATCCTGCAGGCAGTCGATGGTGCCTGGGTACGTGTCGGCGATATTGCTAATGTAGAGATCGAATCGGGACCACCACAGATACGCCGAGACGACGTACAACGACGAGTTGTGATTCAAAGTAATGTAGAAGGTCGCGACATGGGAGGCCTGGTCGCCGAGATCGATCAACGTATCCGTTCAGATATCGAACTGCCAGTTGGTTACAGTGTTGTTTTTGGCGGTCAGTTTGAAAATCAGCAACGTGCCCAGGCGCGACTCATGATCGTAGTTCCGTTGTCGCTAGGCCTTATTTTTCTACTGTTGTATTTTGCCTTTAATTCAATTGGACAAGCCTTGTTAATCATGTTGAACGTACCATTGGCGCTGATCGGAGGAATTATGGCTCTATTTATTTCGGGTATCTATCTTTCGGTACCCGGTTCTATTGGCTTTATTACCTTGCTGGGAGTTGCTGTACTCAACGGTGTAGTGATGGTAAGTTCAATAAATCAACGCGTAGAGGGCGGTTTGGCTATAGCCGATAGTATTTTTGAAGGGGCATTATCAAGACTGCGTCCGGTGCTGATGACAGCCATCACCTCCGCACTGGGCTTGATACCTTTATTGTTATCGAATGGTGTTGGCTCTGAAATACAGAAGCCATTAGCGGCAGTGGTCGTCGGCGGCCTGTTTTCTTCTACCCTGCTCACTTTATTTGTTGTTCCGGTCTTATATGAAACATTTTCACGCCGAAAATACGCCCGCAACTAAATGGTTACGGAACTGAATATGAGTCTGATTGGTCACAGTTATTATGCAACACAGCGGTTAGAGTAAATCAGACGTGGCTTATAACTTAATACTTTACACACACCAGGAATAAAGAATGAAAACTTTTATTTTGATCTCACTGCTGAGTTTGGTGGTTGGCCCCATTGTGTTTGCAAAGGATATTACCTCAAAAGAGGTTATCTCAAAAGATATTACTGTGTACAAAAATCCAGAATGCGGATGTTGTAAGAAATGGGTGAGTTATTTGAAGAAAAACAATTATAACGTGATAGAGAAAGATATGCACAGTGTGTTGTCAGTAAAAAAACGACTTGGTGTCCCTGAAAAGCTTGCGGCCTGTCATACCGCAGTAATTGATGGCTATGTTATTGAGGGTCATGTTACTAATCGCGACATAAAACGACTATTGTTATTCAGGCCTGATGTAAAAGGCATTGCCGTACCGGGTATGCCGATAGGTACGCCAGGTATGGAGCAAGGCAACACCAAAGAGTCGTACAATGTGATGAGTTTTGATAAGGACGGCAAGACAGAAATATTTGTTAAACATTAATACCTTGTCTTGCTGGAAAAATCTGTATGACATCCTTGTTATAGCAGAAAACACCCTTAACTGGTTTGATAAGCAGGCCACCTTACGTAAAGAAAAACTCCTTTTAGACTCGGTGATGGAACACCAGACCGGTGGTGCATTGAAATGAAAGTAACCTGCTTTAGCTGTAAATCGTTTTAACAGCGTCTATTACGGTCATAAGTTAATATAAAAAATACTGTAAGCTATTGAATAATATGACATTACTCATCTTTGGCCAAGGTTAAATAATTGCCAGGACGACTTGACTCTGTACCCTTGTACGGAGTTTATGCTTACCTATATATTGCGCAATTTAAGGTACGATGCATGTCAGAACAATCGCAAACTAAAACCAGTAACCGTTCGATGATGGCTGCTGGACTGGGGGCCATTGGCGCCTCAGCTTGTTGTGTGGGACCGCTAATTTTGATCTCGTTAGGTATTGGAGGCAGCTGGATCTCCACACTGACTGAGCTTGAGCCCTACCGCCCACTGTTCATTGGTATTACCCTGGTCTTCCTGGGTCTGGCCTTTTACTCACTCTATTTGAAACCACGCCAGTGTGCCCCTGATGAATCCTGTTCCATTCCGGGCGTGGTACGCAACCAGCGCATCATATTCTGGATCGTCAGCATTCTATTGGTCGCATTAATGACCTTTCCTTATTACGGTACAATATTTTTTGAATGAAATAATTTATCAGTGCAGGAGTAAATAATGTTGCGCACCCTTTTAATTTCTAGCCTGTTGATGTTATCGACAGTAATGCACACATCGGTTGCCGTTGCCACCGAATCGAAAACGATAACGTTGGATGTTCCTGGCATGACCTGCAAGTTCTGCCCTATTACCATTCGCAAGGCCCTACAGAAAGTACCTGGGGTGATTAAAGCAAAAGCCGAATACGAAACGAAAACAGCAACAGTCACTTATGATCCCGATAAAACTAACGTCGAGGACTTAATCAATGCCACTGCAAATGCCGGGTATCCGTCCACATTAAAGACAAAGCCATAGATAGAAAATGATCTTAAATATTAAAAGGATCATAACGATGAAAACGACAAATATAATAATTACCGGCATGACTTGTGATCACTGCGCTACCAGTGCACAGGATGCATTAAATGACTTACCGGGTGTTACTGCATCCGTTTCCTATGCTGAAGGCCTGGCTCATGTGCAAACACAGGATGAGGTAGAGAGTGCGCAACTAGTAAAGACCATTGAAAGCAAAGGCTATGGTGCGACGTTGATCAACAATAATAATTCAATCAATAAAGGCGGCAGTAATGGCAGATTGCACATCGCTATCGTCGGAACCGGGTCAGGCGCGTTTGCAGCCGCGATCAAAGCAGTAGATCAAGGTGCAACGGTTACACTAATTGAAGGAGGTGACGTCATCGGCGGAACCTGCGTTAATATCGGTTGTGTTCCCTCTAAAATATTGATTCGTGGCACCAGTATCGCGTATCTACAGGGTCATCATGCAGTAGCCGGTCTGGCCTTAAATACGCCTGAGATAGACCGTAAAAAGATGGTCGCCCAACAACAGGACTGGGTTGAAAAATTACGCTATGCCAAATATGAAAGCATCCTCGAAAATAACCCGGATATAAATCTTGTGCGGGGCATGGCACGATTTAAAGATGCGAACACACTCATTATTACCAGAGCAGATGGCCGTGAAAAAACAGTTCACGCTGACCGCATTTTATTGGCAGTCGGAGCCAGCCCTTCCATACCGGATACAACTGGATTAAAAGATACTCCTTACTGGACTTCCACCGACGCCCTCACCGCCGAACAGATACCACAACACTTAATTGTACTCGGAGCCTCCGTGGTCGCGCTTGAGCTGGCGCAGGCATTTTGTCATTTAGGCTCAGCGGTAACGGTATTAGCACGCTCAAGCTTGCTATCGAGAGAAGATCCGGCGATTGGTGAAGGTCTCTCTGCTGTGTTTGAAGACGAAGGGATCAAGGTTATGCTCAACACCTCACCCAGCTCGATAAATCATGACGGGAAGCAATTTACGGTACAGACCAATAACGGAGAAATAAAAGGCGATCAGTTACTGGTTGCAACCGGTCGCGTTGCGAATACGGCCGCACTCGATCTTGATATGGCCGGCGTTAAAACAAATGAACGCAGCAGCATTGTGATTGACGAGCACATGCGCACCAATATTAGCAATATCTATGCGGCTGGCGATTGTACAGATCAACCTCAATTTGTTTATGTTGCGGCGGCGGCCGGCACTCGTGCAGCGGTTAACATGACCAACACCAATAAAATCGATGATGTCGCCCTGGATTTATCGGTCATGCCCGCCGTAGTATTTACCAACCCGCAAGTGGCGACAGTAGGTTTATCTGAGCATCAAGCCGTTTCTCTCGGAATGGAGGTAGATAGTCGAACACTGGATCTGGAAAATGTCCCTCGAGCATTAGCTAATATGGATACCCGTGGTTTTATTAAACTTGTGGTTGAAAAAACCAGTGGACGTATCATTGGCTGTCAGGTGCTAGCGCTTGAAGGTGGAGAGATTATCCAGACGGCAGCATTGGCCATTGGAAACAGGATGACAGTTGAAGCGCTGGCAAACCAGTTATTTCCGTACTTAACCATGGTCGAAGGACTGAAACTCACCGCGCAAACCTTTAACAAAGATGTGAAACAATTATCCTGTTGTGCTGGCTAGGCTATAAAGAGCTTGATTATCGTAGATAAACTCATTTCCCATACCATTCATCAATAATTTCTATCATTTCAACTCACATTAGCATTATTAACATGTAATTTCTCTGTCTGTCTTTACCTGAGCTCAGTGTTGTACCAAAATATAGATGATGAAAATCATGAACATAATGCGATGATTCTAGGGAAATATACCACATTTATTGTGTTTACATTAAGCCTGTTTTTTGGATTATTGGTCGCAAATGGTAGTTGGGTAACCTACCGTGAGAGCACAGAATCTACGGCAGCCATACTTAGAGCTGAAATAACAAACCAGATAACGCACAACATTACCAAAGCTGAGCAAAGTTTAAATCAGCTTAACGCACTTTTTTCAACATTTTACACACTCGATGAAAATCAATTTCTCTCCATATCGGAACAAATTTTAAAACAACAACCTTATATTAGAAAAATTGCCTATATCCCAAGAGTAACAAGAGAGAATCTACGTAGCTTCGAATCCGAAATGAATGAGCAGCACTTTGTTGAATTTAAAATAAAAGAATATGACAGTAATGGTAAATTAAGTAAAGTTTCTGGATTAAATGATAAATATTACCCTATCCTTTATATAGAACCGCAAACAGTACGAAACGTTATACTTATTGGGTTTAATGTCTATTCCATTAAGAAGTTTTCTAATAGTATTGATCAATCCAATTTAACCTTCGAAACCATCCCATTATTCGTTAATTTAAGCTCTAAGAATAAAGAAACTGCTGAGTACTGGATTCTGAAGGCTCTATATAGTGGTTTCTCAACACCTGAAGCAGATGAGCTTCAACTAAAATCGGACTCTGGCGTACTTGGTTATAGTCTGGATATGAATGCAATTTTACCCTACCTATTATTAAAACTGAATTTCAGTGAATTCGAGCTTTCTTTTACAGATCATAATGGAAAGTTCGAGACGGTTTATTCATTCGTGAATACACCTAAAGAATCAATGTTTGATTATTTATCAATTACAACAGGCAGCACATTAATAGAGACTCAAGGGCAAAAGCTTACATTAAAATATAAACAGTTTCTTTTTGATAACGATGCTGACCGATACCAATTAATTGTTATTGTTTTATCAATCCTGCTTATTATCCTCATGATTACTGCCTTTAGTCACCGAATCGTTAAAGGCCTGAAGCATCAGATCAGCTTGTATAAGAAAATAAAAATTAATGAAAATAATTTATTGCGCGCACAAAAGATTGCTCACCTGGGTAGCTGGGACTTTGATATTGCGACTGACAAATTCAAATGGTCTGCAGAAGTGTTTGATATATTTGAGTTAAATAGCAGCACTGTTGAACCTTCATACGATGTATTTATATCGTCTGTACATCCAGATGATCGTGACTTCGTCAGTAACAGTTATCTTGATTCTGTTAAGTGGAACTCAATTTTTGATATAGAATATCGATTACTGTTAAAGGAAAACAAAATTAAGCATGTACATGCACGCTGCGAGACTATTTATGGAAATGGGAATGAACCTATAAGCTCAAGCGGCACCATTCACGATATAACCACACGCAAGCTACATGAGGAGAAAATAACGCATCAGGCACATTTTGATTCACTAACCGGACTACCAAACCGATTTTTATCCATGGATCGGTTGTCACAACTGCTGAACGATGCGCAACGTCATAATGATAAAGTGGCAGTATTATTCTTAGATCTTGATAATTTTAAAACCATTAACGATACGCTCGGACATGAGGTTGGCGATAATTTTTTAATAAAGGCTGCAGAACGGTTACTTGCTGTTATTCGTAGCGGTGACACTGTAGGTCGATTTGGCGGCGATGAATTTATAATTTTACTTGGAGGGTTAAACTCGATAAGTGGTGCTCAGCCAGTTGCCGAAGGTATCCTGAGTGAATTTCGAAAGGTATTTGTTGTTGATGGTCGAGAATTTATGCTTACAACTAGTATAGGGATATCTGTATACCCTGATGATAGCGATAATCCATCTGAGCTTCTCCGCAATGCGGATTCTGCCATGTATCACTCTAAAGGTCTTGGTCGAAATATATATTCCTATTTTACTGAGAACATGAACAGTGCAGTTTCACGAAAACTGAATCTTGAAGAACAACTTCATGGCGCGTTAAATCGTGGCGAGTTTAGCGTGCTTTATCAGCCTAAAATCGACATATCTAACAACAGGGTTGTTGGTGCTGAGGCACTGATGCGTTGGTATAATCCAGTTCTTGGAAATGTTTCACCAGCTGAATTCATACCTATTGCGGAACAAACTGGATTAATAGTCCCACTAGGTATCTTCGTACTTAATGAAGCCTTAATAAATGCTTGTCACTGGAAAAGCATTTATAGCTATGAATTCAATATCGCTGTGAATATATCACCTGTTCAATTTAGAGATCCAGGCCTCGTGCAAAATATAAAAACGGCGATCAATCTAGCTTGTATTCCAGCAAAATGCCTGGAGTTGGAAATTACAGAAGGGGTTTTAATGAGTGGGCAGTCGTATATCAATAAAGCAATTAGTAACCTAAATGAATTAGGCGTTACCATTGCGATGGATGATTTCGGTACCGGTTACTCATCACTTAGTTACTTACGTAAATATCCGTTTGATGTGTTAAAAATTGATCGTAGCTTTGTAAGCGATATTACCAGCGACCAAAAAGACAGAGAACTCATCAATGCTACTATAGTGATGGCGCATGCGTTACGTCTTAAAGTGGTTGCCGAAGGAGTAGAAACAAATGAACAGTTAAAATACCTTAAGGAATTAGGTTGTGATTATGCGCAAGGTTATTATTTTAACAAACCACTTTCTGCAGAACATATGTGTTTGTTATTAAAGGATTGCTTGACATGAAAGAACGGCTCTTTCTTGCTCTTATTTTATTCGCTCAACTATGCAGCGTATATGCCGAAGAAGAAAAAAAGAAATGCCTATTGGTTATGTCCTATCATCAGGGTTATGAGTGGAACGACGGCATCGAAAAAGGCGTGGTAAATACATTGCATAATGTCTGCGAACTTAAAATAATATATATGGATACGAAAAGAAATCCGTCTATCGAGTTTGGTAAAAAGTCTGCACTTAAGGCCAAGTCAGTTATTGAAGAATTCAAACCGGATGTAATTATAGCTTCTGATGATAATGCGAGCCGTTATTTAATTGAACCTTATTATAAAAATAACAAGATTCCTGTTGTTTTCTGCGGTATAAATTGGTCGGCCAAAGAATATGGTTACCCTTATATCAATGCCACTGGCATGGTTGAGGTTGCACCTATAGTCCCTTTACTGAAAATCGTTTTGTTATCGCGCCCATATTTAAAAAAAGGAGTTTATCTTTCGTCAGACGTTGTTTCTGAGCATAAAGACTTTAATCGATACAAACGTGAATATAAAAAACGAGGAGTTAGACTTACATCTGTTTTTGTATCGTCACTAATAGAATGGAAAAATGAATACAAAAAGGCTCAAAAGTCAGATTTTATTATACTTAACAATTATTCAGGCATCAACGACTGGAGTCAGGAAGAGGCGATGAAATTCGTAAAAAATAATAGCAAAGTTCTGACTGTTACAAATTACCAATGGATGATGCCCTACTCCATGCTCGGCATGACTAAAAGCGCCAAAGAACAAGGTAACTGGGCGGGACAAGTTGCTAAATCTATAATAGAAGGGATTCCCGTTAACGAAATCCCCATTACAATAAATAAAACCTGGAGTCTATTTGTTAATGCTGAATTATTAGATAGTGCTGGCGTTAAATTAAGTAACAGCGTTATGAGTCGAGCATACCGAAAATGGTAACCATTCGAATAAAAACTATCAACACATAATTACTGTTAATTTTAGCTTGTTTATCGCTGACACCAGTACTTTACATTTTGCGAGTCAAGAAATTCTTCCGCACCCACACCTTTTAACATAGCCAAAGTCGCGATAATACCAGCATCCGTGCAGGAACCTGCTACCACTGTTACAGAGTGGGGTGCACCAAGCATCGGCCAACCTGTGCGAGGATCCAAAATATGGCTATATCGAATACCATCCTTAATCAAAAATCGTCGAGTATCGCCACTAGTGGCGATACCTCCACGTTCTAATTCAAACTCCTTAATGCTATGAGAATCTAATTCTTTAATATTATTTGAAGCCAACTTATCTGTACTCTCAATTCCTACTACCCAGGTCTGCCCTGATTTCCGAGCACAATTGGTAAATAGATCGCCGCCATAATTGACTAAAATACTTAGGGAATAGTCACTCAGCAATAAAGCTGTTTTATCTACCGCATACTCTTTTCCAATCCCACCCAGATCGATTTCCATTGTTTTGGGAACCGTTATATAGGGTCGTTCCCAGGTAATATTTTGCCAACCAATTCTGCTTAGTAAATTATTTATTTTTGTTTTGGTTGGAATATTGTTTTTACCGTCAAAATGCCACGCCTCGCGCAATACACCAGAGGTAATATCGAAGCTGCCATCACTTATGTCGTAACAGTGTTTTGCATAATCTAGTAAGGCGGCCAATTCCTGGTCGACTTTTATCGGTTTATTATTCGAATGGTTAATACGATGAATTATATTGTCATCACGATAACGGCTGAATTTATTTTCAATGCGCCGGGCTTCCTGCAGAGCAATCGAAAATAACTTGCTTGCTAATTTTTCACCCTCAGCAGCCACAGCAACGCTAG
>ENA-ORDP01000904-ORDP01000904.1-marine-sediment-metagenome-genome-assembly--contig:-NODE-904-length-17768-cov-11.037487_pt1 | contig 17768 bp, 15 predicted proteins | sample MGYA00248627_ERZ508539 | MGnify/ENA primary metagenome ERZ508539 (study PRJEB26208, sample SAMN05571518) | marine sediment metagenome | biome: deep sea; feature: Hydrothermal vent; material... | reverse complement strand
ATATACAGAAAATTTTCGGCGTAACCTAAATCAGTACGTGGTGCAATCGGATCATAACCATTACGAATATGTTCCCACATGGCAACCAATGCCGGTAAACGTGAAATAATCTTAACGGTTGTATTATGAATATAATTTAAGTCATCGCAGTGCGAACCACCAGTTAAACATTCCGAACCAGGGTAAAACATGCTTAAACTCGCCACAACGGTTTGTAACATTTCCATTGGATGCCCGGTGGCGGGTAGATTTTTCATTAAGCCACGAGTATGAAATTTTATATCACGATTATCAATTAACTGCTGTTCGAAATCCTTAAGTTCAGCATGTGTTGGCAGGCGACCATCGAGCAGTAATAGTGTCGTTTCTTCAAAACTACTGTGTTTGGCAAGCTCTTCAATAGGGTAACCACGATAAGCAAGGATCCCCTTTTCACCATCAATGTCAGAAATATTTGATTTTGTTGCGGGGACACCCGCTAAACCTGGTAGATATTCACTCATTGCGAACTCCATGTAATCGATTAATTTAACAGAATAACAGAAAATAACACTGGCGTTATCGGCAAATAGGAAAAAAGATAAAGCTTTATCCCCCCTTAAACCTCATTTAATGACGGGATAAATGACAAAGGCACGAAACAATATGCTTCGTGCCTTCAGTAAATTCCTAAAAAATAGAAGAAGCTAAACAGAAAAGGATGAACCACAGCCACAAGTCGTCGCGGCATTAGGATTCGATATTGTAAAGCGAGAACCTTGAAGATCTTCCTTGTAGTCCACTTCCGCGCCAGCAAGATACTGAAAACTCATGGGATCAATTACCAACTCAACGCCGTCGTTTTCGACCACAGTATCACCCTCGCCATGCTCCTCATCAAAGGTAAAACCGTATTGAAACCCAGAACAGCCACCACCCATGACATAAACACGCAACCGTAACCCCGGCTTATCCTCTTCCTGAATCAAGACTTTCACTCGCGCCGCCGCCTGATCGGTAAAAACCAAAGGGGTATCTGAGGTACTATCGGTCATAACACACCTGAATTTACTTGATTTTTGAGATGTTTTCCTTAGGGGCTCCAATACCAGCACCCGGTGTAGCACCGATGGTCTTGAGGTGTGAGGAACCCGATCGGTCCTGATCACATACCAGATTACCATTGACCGACGCCCCTAGATCCATCTTCAGTTGGCGGTAATTCAGGTCACCGGAAATATTGGCCTTACTCTGCAACTCCACTGTATTGCTGGAGTTCAGGTTACCATTGACCACGCCATTGATGACCACATGGGAAACGTTCACGCTGCCATCGACCTGACCCTGATCACTGACCACGAGCATACTGCTCTTATCGTCTTTGGCGGTGACGTTACCCCTTACCTTGCCATCTATCCGCAGGCCTCCAGTAAACACAATATCCCCTTTAAGTTCGGTCTGGTGCCCAATCAAGGTGTCGATGGTGTCGCAGGGTTTCTCTTCTGTCTTTTTACCAAGCATCTTACAATCCTCTGGCGTCTTTCGGTTATTGTGTACGGACTTTATATAGGCACAAAAGCCAAGCCCAATACCCACTGTCCAACCCGGTCATGCACCTGGATTTAGGACAAAAACTGAGCATTTGCATTTTATTATAGCAGATCAGGTCAACGTCCACGGGAAGGATTCTTCCACCTTAGGCACGGCTTGGCCCCCAATGTAGACGCCAATTTGTACCTGTAGGGGCTTGAATCCACTCGGTAAAATCAGGATCCCCTCAATATTCTGAAAATAGCGAAAATTGACGCCCATAGGTGTATTTGCACCACGCTCGATCTTAATCGACTTCCGGACCCCATCTAACACCCCTAATACCGTAAACCCAACACGCCCGGTAACCATGCGCTTGTGATTAAAGGCCTGGATCAATACCAGCTTGTATCGGTATTGATCTCTTATGCCCGCCGATTCAATCCGTAGGTTTTGAATTTGTAGCCCCCGGGATTTGTTTCCCGGCGCGATAATATTGCGATAAAAATTGAGTTCCTCGCGCAGATCCGCAATCTTATGGGTAGAGGCCTCCAGGGAAATATCCACCTCCTTGTAAGCAGTGCTATCAATCTGCAGTTGGCGTTGAACCCGAGCAAGCAACTCCCGTTGTTGGGCATTGTCTGATTCCAGATCCCGAATACGCAGGTCCAGGGCGGCCTGCTCGCGCACCGATTGACTGCGGCTATATCCGGCTTGCTCAAGACCATACTGGTAGGATTGAGTGGCCAGCACATAGATCGTGACCAGGCCCAAAACTGCAAACAGGAGCTTCAAACGCAGAGGGGTAGGTTGTCGTACTACCAGCCGCTCGTTGGGCTGCGTGATCATGCGGGCGAGATTCTTGACCATCAGGCCACCACCAGGGTAGTAATGGCACGGCAAACTTTAAAGCTAGTGCGTAAACAGACAGGTAACACGGTCATTATGGAAAACCATCGTAGTGGCGCTGTGTGGGGCACGGGATTATACGATAGTGTTGGTGTCGGGCTAAAGCCCGACCTACAAACTGTAGGAGCCACAGACCAGACTGTAGGAGCGGCTTCCAGCCACAATACATTATGTATTGCGCACCCCGCGGCAAGATGCCGCTCCTATAGGGCGGGAGGTATCGGGCTCAACAGATGTAGGGGTGCATACGTTTAAGGCAATAACGGCGGCAGATTGAGCCCCGTGGATTCACTCAGACCATACATAACGTTCATGTTTTGTACCGCCTGTCCCGCAGCACCCTTCACTAAATTGTCGATAACCGACAACACTACCAGGATGTCTCCCCCTTCGGGTTGATGCATGGCGATACGGCAGGTGTTACTGCCACGTACAGACCGCGTTTCCGGATAACTACCGGCCCGCAGTACATCCACAAAGGGCTCGTCCTGATAATATTTTTCAAACAGGGCTTGAAAATCCTGCCCCGGCGCCCGGGTCTTTAACCGGCTATAAAGAGTTGCGTGAATACCCCGGATCATAGGGGCAAGATGGGGCACAAAGGTGAGGCCCACATTTTTACTGGCCACCTGATTGAGGCCCTGGCAAATCTCCGGCCCGTGCCGATGACCGGCCACCGCATAGGCCTTCATGGATTCGCTGGCCTCGCAGAATAGATTGGCCACGGTGGTGCCACGTCCCGCACCGCTGACCCCGGACTTGGCATCGGCAATGAGTGTCGTGGGGTCCACGATGTCCTGCACCAACACCGGCAGATACCCCAACTGAATGGCCGTGGGGTAACAGCCAGGGTTGGCAATAAGCTGGGCATTAGCTATCTGTTCCCGGTTCATCTCCGGCAGGCCATAGACCGCCTGATCGAGCAACTCCGGACAGGCATGTTCCATCCCATACCAGTGTTCCCAGGTCGATTGATCCTTGATCCGAAAATCGGCGGCCAGATCAATAAACCGCACCCCGGCTTCGAGTAGACCCGGTGCATAATGCATGGCTACCCCATTTGGGGTGGCGGCAAATACCAGATCACAGGCCTTCAGGGCAGCGCCATCGGGGGGGCTAAACTCCAGGTCCACGAACCCCCGCAGACTGGGGAACAACTCGGACACCCGACGCCCTGCCTCGCCCCGGGAGGTAATGAGATTCAGCTCTACCTGGGGATGCATCACCAACAGACGCAGCAATTCTACGCCGGTGTAGCCTGTGCCTCCTATGATGCCTACTTTGATCATTGATACAGAGTAAAGTGAAAAGAGGAAAGAAAAAGGAACCAATAATCCCGCCGCAAGCGGATGGGAATCGATCGAAAGAACAGTCTAAACCGCCAAGATGCCAAGAACGCCAAAAAATATGCCTGCCCACACTTTGGCGTTCTTGGCATCTTGGCGGTTCAATATTAATCACGGCAAGCTGTGGGGACACAACCCTCAGAAATTAAACATCTATGGAATCAGGCCAGTAATTTGCGCACCACTTACCCTATTGCCTTTTTCTCTTTATTTCTTTCCTCTTTTCTCTGTTATTGATTGATAAAAAAACGGGGCCCAAGAGCCCCGTTCCAAGACATCTAAAAAAGTGTTTCTTATTTTAGAAGTCGAAGCGCAGTCCAGCACCATACATGTCAGCTGAGTCAACGCCATCGACATCAACGTTGGCATAACCAGCATATATACGGGTCTTCTTGTTAAGGAAGTGGGTTATGCTGAGGGACACATGGTCTGCATCGGCATACCCGGTGTCGCCCTTAAACTGGCCCCAGTTAACAGCCAGCAGGTTGTTGCCGAACTTGTAGCTACCACCCAGCATGAGGAAATTACCCGTGCCTTGCGTGGCAAGCTTGTTGTTGTTGGCGCGGAAGGTGTCATGAATCTCCACATCCTCGTACTGACCGAAGACGGTAATAGCACCGGCCTTATAGCGGGCTGCAACCTTCTTGTTCTGGTCACCGCTGCTTTCCTTATTGTTCATCGCTCCTACGACTTCCAGCGGGCCGCCCTTCCACTGTACAGCGGCATGCCACTCACCGTCCTTACCACTAGCCTCGTCCAAACGAACCTGGCCTTCAAAGGTGAAACCACCCAAACCCTTCGGGGTCTTGTAGCCGATCAGGTCGTCACGGAAAGAGTTATGACCGAAAGAACCGCCAGACATGGCGCCGGCACGACGAGCTTGCAGGAAGGTGTTAGACACCGGATCCCAGGCCTTGGCGCCGTACTTTTTGTACGCACCGTGATCACGGCCCAGGGTAAGGGTACCGAAACCGCCCTTGAGCCCAATTTTCATGACACGACGCTCTTCACCGGTTTCGTTGGAAGACTTGTCGCCGCTGATGCCAGGACGCATGCTGAACTCAAAGTTGGCAAACACCTTCATGCCGTTGCCCAAGTCCTGAGAGGCCTTGATGCCCCAACGACTACGGTTGTTACGGTCACCCATGCTGACGCAATCGGTGCTACCGCAGTTAAGAGACTTAACGTCTGTTTGGGTGCTAACGATTTCAACCAGGGCCTTACCGTAAACCTTCACCTTAGCGGCTTGGGCAGACAGCATGGGCGCAGTGGCAAGCGTCGCACCAACAGCTACAGCTAGTAATTTTTTGTTCATTGATATCCTCCTGAGGGAGTTTTTGAACGTTAATGTTATGTTCACCCGAATTTAACTACCTTTTTATAAGGGTGTGCGTAACTAAATGCTCTGTTGCGCATGGCTATTTAACCCTCCTTTTTGCAAGAATGCAACTCTTTATGTGTATATTTACGACACTGCATAAAACTGTTGCGTTCTTACGACATCTATGTCGAAAACCTCGGCTTTACGGGCCAATATCCAGGGATAAACCCACCCTTAAGTGCTACTGTAGACTCTATTGAGTTGTTTTCAAGCCACAGGGACCCATTTGTGGACAAATTTGAATAGCCTGGTCAGGTATAAATGGCGCTTAACTTAAACTGGAAAGGTCCACCCGGTCATTTTATTCCGGCATTCTGGTGCAGGCCGGATATCCCAAAAGCGCCTATTCCACTTTAAGGGGGCGCACCGGTGGCTCTACAAACATAGAGCCACCAGGCCTGCTCTTAACCTATCTGTTTAATATACGTATGACCAATCGGCATCGTCCGGCATATGGCTGCCCGCGATCATTTCCAGCAGGTGCCCCATCACGCGGATATTTTTTGTTGTCTGCTCGGCAGATAAGGTCTTATTTTTCTTGGCAGCAGCGGCGTTTTCATTGTTTAAATGGCGCAAAATCTCCAGAGTGAGTTTGACATGCGCCAGTCTTGCCTTTTTGGCCTGCCCCCGGGTAATGTTTTTATCGCGCGATTTGGCAAACGCGGCCTGGCATTGTTTCAACTTCGCATCCACGTCAAATTGACCAGCATACAGTTGACTGCTTCCAAAGCTAAAAACACCTAAGACCACTGCTATAAACATCGTTTTTACAATAGACTTTGACATTAATCATCCTCCTGAAGGTTCAAAAATAGTTATTTTTTATAAGCGCGTACGGTCCGGCCACACGCCAACAGGGCATGACCACAACAGAAGCGCCTAAATACACCCACAACGCACAGCAGGTGCCTTTAGTAGACGTTCCTTGTTGGGAAAATATTCCACTACAATACGACTATAAACTTCTTAACCGTCAGACCCTATTTTCCAACCCTGATCCGAATGGCCCTTTCTGAGGGGGCTTCTTTAAATTGGTAACCCCTTCTACCCCCACGACAGGTGATGCCCTGGGCAGCCTATGCCTTATGCCCTCAAAGATACTTCGGGCTAACCACCGCCCGGGTGCGGATACGATAGACCTTTTCCACGGGTTGCACCGCCACGATTCCATCCCCTGGGATACTGCCGTGGGCGGCCTCCATGATTCCCTCCACGATCTCATCCGCCCGCGCCCGACCAATGAAAGTCTCAATGCGCACGTGTTTGACCAGCCAATCCCGGGTATAAAAATTGGCATACTCCCCGTAGCCCTTGACCTGGGAGACGGTCACCCCCGAAACACCCATCTCTTGCAGCCGGGTCTCCACCGCCTCCAGCATTTCCTGGCGGATAATCGCAGTAATCTTTCTAAATTCCATAACGCTCTCCTTCAATAAACTAAAAAGTGCCTGCCATTGAACCGCCAAGTACGCCAGGTTTTTCTCATCAATATTCAATAGCCTTTATTCTTGGTGCTCTTGGCGCCTTGGCGGTTAAAAGGGTCAATCAAAACCCTTAACAGCGCTGTGTCTCTGTGGCAGGCGCCTGGTGGTATGGTTTAGCCACCGGACGCATCCCTGCACTCCTCGACCATCAAGGCCTATTAATGGCGCCTCTCCTTAAATTGAAGGATCAAACCGTAGATCACCGGCAATACCAACAAACACAGCAGGAGCGTCGTCAACATACCGCCAACCATCGGCGCGGCGATGCGTTGCATGACCGCCGAACCGGTCCCGCCACCCCACATGATGGGCAATAACCCCGCAATCACTGCGGCGGCGGTCATGGTGATCGGACGCACACGTTCGGACGTGCCCTTATGCACCGCCTCCATGATTTCCTCATCAGTCAGACGGGTCAATGCCGGTGTACCGTGATGGGGATGACGCAGGGTATCGGCCTGACCTTCCACGTGACTTATCTCCCCTGCGGCCTTGGCGTGGCGCTTTCGCTCCACCTCCTGATTGATGAAGGTCAACACCAGGACCCCGATCTCCGCCGCCACCCCCGCCAAGGCGATAAAACCAACGGCAACGGCAACGGAAATATTGAACCCATACCAGTACAACAGCCAAATCCCGCCGACCAGGGCAAAGGGGATGGACAACATCACCACCAACGGCGCCATAATGTTGCCAAAATTGAAATACAGCAACAGGAAAATGATCAGCAAGGTCAGGGGAATAACAATCCGCAACCGTTGTGCAGCCCGTTCCATGTACTCAAACTGGCCCGACCAAATCACGGTGTAGCCGGCCGGAATGTCCACCTGTTCCTGCAACACCTGCTTGGCCTTGGCGACAAAACCGCCGATATCCGAGCTCGTGATGTCCACATAAATCCAGGCATTGGGGCGGGCATTCTCGCTCTTAATCACCGGGGCGCCACGGCGCAGTTGCAGGTCCGCCACCAGGGACAGGGGAATTTGGGCCCCGGTCGGAGTGGGAATCAGCACCCGTTTGAGCCGCTCCGGGCTATCCCGCAATTCCCGCGGATAACGCAGGTTCACCGGATAGCGCTCCAGGCCTTCCACCGTCTGGGTGATCTTCATGCCGCCAATGGCGGTCTTGATCACGTCCTGCACATCACCCACGGTCAGGCCGTAGCGGGCGGCCGCCTCCCGGTTGATATCGAAATCCAGAAAGTAGCCCCCTACCGCCCGGTCGCCGAAGGCGGACAAGGTCTCGGGTATGGTCTTCATGGCCCGCTCAATGTCCTCGGAGACCCGCTGCAAGACCGTAAGGTCCGGTCCGGCCACCTTGATGCCGATAGGCGTCTTGATGCCAGTGGACAACATGTCGATACGGGTCTTGATCGGCAGGGTCCAGGCGTTTGATACCCCTGGGAACTTGATCGCACCATCCATTTCCGTCATCAACTCCTGGGTGGTCTTGTCCGGGTCCGGCCACTGATCCCGGGGCTTGAGACGGACAATGGTCTCCATCATGGATAGGGGCGCCGAATCGGTGGCGGACTCGGCGCGGCCCACCTTACCGAACACCGATAACGCCTCCGGGAAGGTCTTCAGGATTTTATCCGTCTGCTGCAACAGATCCTTGGCCTTGGTAATGGAAATACCCGGAAAGGTCGTCGGCATGTAAAGTATGTCACCCTCATCCAACGGTGGCATAAACTCACTACCCAACTGTGACAATGGATAGGCGGTCACCACCAGCAACCCCAATGCGACCAACAGGGTCAGGTTACGGCGGCGCATGCTAAAAGCCAGAGCGGGCGCATGTATAAAATGCAGGCCGCGGTTAATCGGATTCTTGGCTTCGGGCATGATCTTGCCGCGGATGAAGTAACCCATCAGCAACGGCACCAGAGTGATCGCCAGTATGGCGGAGGCCCCCATGGCGTAGGTGCTGGTAAAAGCCAGAGGCTTGAACAACCGTCCCTCCTGGGCCTGCAAGGTAAAGATGGCGAGGTAGGACACGGTAATGATCAGCAGCGAAAAGAACAGCGCCGGGCCCACCTCTTTGGCGGCATCGGTCGTCGCCCGCCAGCGTTCCTCCAGATTTAATTCCGAGCCTTTATCACGCACCGCATGCTCCAGGTGCTTGTGGGCGTTTTCAATCATGACGATGGCCCCGTCCACCATGGCGCCAATGGTGATGGCGATACCCCCCAGGGACATGATGTTGGCGTTGAGCCCCTGCCACTGCATGATGATAAATGCCATGAGAATACCGATGGGCAAGGTCACAATAGCCACCAGTGCCGAACGGGCATGCATCAGAAACAGGATGCAGATCAAACTGACCACCAGGAACTCCTCAAGCAACTTGCCCTGGAGGTTCTCCACCGCCCGCTCGATGAGATTACCGCGATCGTAGACCGGCACGATCTCCACCCCCTCTGGCAAACCCTTTTGCAGGTCCTTGAGTTTGGCGCGCACACCCTCGATAGTGGCCAGGGCATTTTCCCCGTAGCGCATGATGATCACGCCACCGGCTACTTCACCCTCGCCGTTCAGTTCCACCACCCCGCGGCGCAGCTCCGGACCAAACTGGATGTGGGCCACATCCCGCAGGCGGATGGGCGTGCCTTTCTTGTCCACACCCACCGGAATGCTTCTTAAATCATCCAGGGAACGGATGTAGCCCTTGCCGCGCACCATATATTCGGTCTCGGACATCTCCACCAGGCGTCCGCCCACGTCGTTATTGGACCGCTTGATGGCGTGCTTCACCTTGTTCAAAGAAATGTTGTAGGCCGCCAGGGCATTGGGGTCCACCTCCACCTGATATTGCTTCACATAGCCACCCATGGACGCCACCTCCGCCACCCCCGGCACGGTCTGCAGGGGATAGCGCAGGTACCAGTCCTGGAGCGAGCGCAACTTTGCCAGGTCGTTCTTGCCACTCTTGTCCACCAGGGCATACTCGTACACCCAGCCCACGCCGGTGGCATCCGGGCCCAGGGACGGTGTTATCCCCTGAGGCAGGCGCCCACTCACATAATTGAGATACTCCAGCACCCGCGAACGGGCCCAATACATGTCGGTACCGTCCTCGAAGATGATGTACACAAAAGACAGACCGAAAAAGGAATAGCCCCGCACGACACTGGCGTAGGGCACCGCCAACATGGCGGTGGTCAACGGGTAGGTCACCTGGTCCTCCACCACTTGTGGCGCCTGACCGGGAAATTCGGTGAACACAATCACCTGCACATCCGAGAGGTCGGGAATGGCGTCCAGGGGGGTGTTCTTCAGGGCCCACAGACCGGCCACCACCAGCAGGAAGGTGGCGACGAGGACCAGGAACTTGGCGCGCACAGAGGCGTCAATAATGGCCTTAATCATGCTTCATCTCCTTGTGGGCCGAGTGATCCTTCTTCTCGGCACCTTTGGCACCCGCCGGGGTCTTGCCCATATCCATGCCTTTCATATCGGCGCCTTTGGCACCCGCCGGAGCCTTGCCCATGTCCATGCCTTTCATATCGGCGCCTTTGGCACCCGCCGGGGTCTTGCCCATGTCCATACCCTGCATATCGGCGCCCTTGGCGCCCGCGTCCGGTGCAGCCTTAGAGGTGTCGCCATTATCCGTCTTGCCCGCCTCCAACATCTTTGCCGTGGCCTCGCGCAGCTTGGATTCGGAATCGATCAGGAACTGGGCCGAGGTCACCACCTCTTCCCCAGCCTTCACCCCCTCCAGAATCTGCGTAAAGCCATTGCTGGTGGTGCCCAGCTTGACCACGCGGGGCGCGAACTTGCCGGCGCCACGCACCACAAATACCTGTTCACGGATGCCTGAACGCACCACCGCCTCCGCCGGCACCACCAATGCATCCATTTGGCGTGACGCCTGGATATCCACATCGGCGAACATGTCCGGCTTTAGCGCCAGATCCGGGTTGTCGAACTCCAGCCGCACCTTAATCGTACGCGTCTTGGCCTCGGCATAGGGGTAAATGTATGTAATCTTGCCGCGAAACACCCGGCCGGGGATACCCACCAAACGCATGTCAGCCACATCGCCCACCTTCACCCAGGGCAGTTCCTGCTCATAAATATCGACGTACACCCAGACCTTGCTGAGATCGGCCAGCATATACAACTCGGTCTTGGGAGTGACGTATTCACCCCGGCGCGCCCCGACCTTCATAACAATACCGTCCGCCGCCGAGTGGATATGCAAATTCTTCTTGATCTTGCCGGTCTGCTCCAGCTCCCGGATCTGGTGGGCCGGCACATCCAGCAACTCGAGCCGTTCCCGCGAAGTATTCACAAGGTCCTCCGCGCCCTTACGAATATCCTCCATCGCGCTACCACTCAGAATGGCCCGGTTTTTCAGGGCCAACAAATATTCCTGCTGACTGGAAACCAGTTGTGGGGAATAGATACTCAGCAAGACATCGCCCTTCTTGACCGGTTGCCCGGTCTTGTCCACTTTCAATGCTTCGATCCAACCCATGGTCTTGGGATGCAGACGCGTCAGACGCTGCTCATCAAAGTCCACCCGGCCCACGGTGCGGATGGCGTGAGACATGATGCGCCGCTCGACACGGGCAGTGCGTACGCCGATATTCTGCACTGTAACGGGGTCTATCTTTACCGTACCGGAGGGTTCATCGCCACCGGCGTCGTTATCTGCGTACACGGGGACATAATCCATGCCCATGGCATCCTTGGCCGGCACCGGCGAAGTGACGGAGGGGTTCATGGGGCTACGATAAAACAGGATTTTTTTTGCCCCCGCCTGGTCCTTCGCCGTGGTCGTTGCCGTCGTGGACGACGGTGCCAACCAGTAACCACCGCCGACGCCAAGCACCAAGGCGAGGACAGCCACCAGGACAAGCGGCTTGTTAGCCGCAACGATATCAGTTGCTGTATTCATGAAGCATCTCCTTACCGACCGCCGCGTCTAGCTTTGCCAACGCCTGGTTGGCCGCACTGACGGCCTTCCAATAGAGGGTCTCATATTTGAATAGGGTGATCTGTGAGCGTACGAGGTTCAGAAAGTCAACCTTGTTGACCTGATACCCGGCAAGCATGGAATCCACGGTCTGCCGCGCCTGGGGGATAATGCCGTTTTCGAACAGTTCCACCTGATCGCGCGACTGGGTGTAGTCGGCGTTTGCCTGGGAGATTTCGGCCTGCACCTTCTCCCAACTGTAACGTAGAGCCAGTTCGCGGTTGGTCAGTTCATTAGTGCGCTGCACCACGCCCATGCGCTGCTTGCGCCAGGCATAAAGGGGCAGGGTCATGCTGAACATCACCGAGGCAAAATCTGCGCGGTTGGTGCCGTTAGGATTATAACCTTGCCGGTTCCCATAACTGGCGCCTAGCATAAAATCTGGTAAATAATTTTTTCTGGCCAGCTTAAGACGCTTGCGCGCCGCATCGACCTTCTGTTGGCGTGCCGCAAGCAACGGCCGCTCCCCATCCGCCAGCGCATGCATAGCCACCTCCGTGGGGACGGGTGGTAGATCGATTTTCACCTCATCCGGGAGTCTTAGGGCCTCACTGGTCGGACGGTTCATCAACGCGTTTAACCACGCTTCCTGTGTACGCCGCATACCGTTGAGTTCCAGCTCCTTATCCAATAGCTTGGATAGCTCCACTTGCGCCAACAGGACATCCTGTTGCAAACCCTGCCCCACCTTGTATTTGGTGCGGGCAATGTCCACAAATTGGCGCAACAGTTCCTGGTTGCGGTTGGTGATCTCCAGTGCCCGATCCAGGAAATACAACTGCCACCAGGTCTTTTTGACATTGCGAATCAGACCCAGCCGGGTTTCTTCCACATCCGCCGCTGCCGCCAGGGATTCATGCTTGGCCGCCGCCTCTTTCAGGCCCAGTTTACCGGGGAAAGGAAACATCTGACTCAATCCCACCTGCATCTGGGTCATGTTCTCCTGATCCAAATCGAAGGTGTCCGTAGGCACGTTCATAGCACCGAGATTTAAACGGGGATCGGGGAGAGACCCTACCTGGGATGGCACCGCAGCCATCGCCGATGCCCGTGCCCGCATCTTGGCCAAGCCTGGGTTGCCTTCGAGCGCCTTCTCGACTGCCTGTTCAAGGCCGAGGGATGCCGGTAGAAATAACGGTGCGGCTGGAGCAACAGCACTTTCTTGCGACGAAGGTTCAAGGGTCTGGGTGGCTGGACCTGATTTCTTGTCGACGTCCTCATCGGTCGCCCAACTGGCCAGCGGAACTGCCAACCAGAACAGGCAAACGAAAAGACGTTTTGGTAGTACTTGAAATGGGTAAGACATACTCGTTCTCCGTGTAACAATACCGCCAAAAAGACGGTAGTGTATAGCAGTGTAGATAGACTACAAGGAAGAACGAGGGATCAGATCAGCAGGACTCGGAATTTTAGAGCCGGTTGGGGGGGGATATAACCCGGTTGATAAAACCAAAATTTACTGACTGGCAATGACCATCGCCCTGTAACGGACCATGCAAGGGCTACCGGTATCCCGGTGGAGTCAAACCGGCTTGTGTCGATACCATCCTTCGCCGCGATATTGGCCACAACCCCAAAAGTTTGGCACATTTCCGGTGGGCAGACGGATGTGCCCATAGTAGGGGGACTGGCCCCACCGTCGAAATACACATTGGCCTGATCGAAAACACTATACCCCGGCACATGCTCTAACCCATCCGGCTGACCGGGCAATTCGACAGGCGCCCCCAGCGCGCAGGCCTGAAATACGAGCGTCAGCCAACTCAAGGTCAGCGCTGCAATCAGGCTCCGGCCAAGGCTATATCGTCGTGTGTGTAAAAATCCAAACAATCGTCTAATCCGCTACAAAAAATAAACTGACCACTACCCTACCAAATAATCGTAGATCAATGGTTTGATTTGGATCAAGCTGCGACCGTGTGCCGCCTGGCCCAGGAAGCTGGACGGCCCTTTTAGGCCGGCCTTTCGGAAACCCTGCCGCATCCTACCCGGCACGCCGTATTTTGGGGCATTACCCATGATTGATCGTCGAAAAGATTTAAAGTTCCCAAGAAATCTCTGATAAACCAATCTGTCCCGAATCAAGTCACTAGGGAAATTCTGATCAATTGAACTTGAACCACCAAGACGCCAAAAATTTTCTTTATAAAAATCAACATGCTATTAGCTTGGTGACCTTGGCGGTTGAACGTATTAATCAGAGGTTCTCTAAATCACCCCGTGTAGGGTGGGCATTCATGCCCACGCAATGCAATGCGCAATAACATGATCTGGGAGAGTTGACCCGGACGCGGTGGGCACAAGCGCCCACCCTTCGACTTCTCAAGGCCTTCAGAAAGGCCTGGCCGATGCCGATCCATACCCCATACGTCTGTGTATTCACCTTATTACTCTGAGAAGGATTATAACAAATGATATCTTTCGCTTCGAAGGGACAATGTTTGGTACATCAAAACATGGGGGCTAAGAACCGTTTGCTGCGAACACCGTGGTGCTCGCGGGGCCTTGCCGGGGGTGCGCTGATCTTTTGTCTTTTGACGCCCGTCGCCTACGCGGAGCTCATCCTGTTCCCAAGCCTCAACCTGAGTCAGCGCACGGATTCAGGGACGGAGATCGATCTGGATGATCGAGAGCTGGTGGTGGGGGCGGACCTATTTTACAGCCGTGATTTCGGGCGTTTACGGGTGCTGGGCGAACTGCTCCTCTCCGAGAAGGAAGCGGACCTGGAAAGATTGCAGGTGGGCTGGCAGGCCCTACCCGAAACCACCCTGTGGCTGGGACGATTTCACACCCCCTTGGGCTACTGGCATGCCCAATATCACCATGGCAGCTTTCTGGAGACCAGCATCTCCCACCCGGCCATCACCAACTATGAGGACAATGGCGGAATTCTACCCACGCACGCCACCGGCCTGCTGGTTCAGACCTCGAAGAACTACGGGGCATCTTCGCTGAATATGGACCTTGGCCTCGGGGCGGGCCCGGAATTAAGGCAGCAGTTGGAGGCGATGGATGTGTTGTCTCCCGGCACGGGCCGCCACAAGCTCAATGCGAGCCTGCGGATCGCCTACCACCCAGATGCCCTGGGTCCAAGGGTGATCGGGGTATTCCTCAACCATAGCCGCATCCCCGGTGCGGGCCCGGCGCCCAGAGAAGTTGAACTGAGCGTGGCGGGGCTCTACGCCAACTGGGAAAAGGCGGATGTGCGACTATTCGGCGCTGCCTTCGCCGTGGCGAACCGCCTGGACCGTGGAAACGGCGGCACTGAGCAAGGTTCGTTCGTCTCCGCCTACCTTCAGGGGGAATGGAACCACCATCCCCAGTGGACATTCTACGGCCGAGTGGAAGGGGCCCAGGGGGTAGATAATGACCCCTATCTCGCCCTATTCCCGAACTTTGTAAGGGATCGCACCATGACCGGGGTCCGTTTCGATTTAAGCGACAAACATGCCCTCAAGCTTGAGGTCGCCAACATTCGGCGCAACCGCGACCATTACCGCCAGATCAACCTGCAATGGAGCGCGGCGCTGCCATGAGAACACGTTGGTCCGCCCGCTTCGCGGCGACGGTATTACTGTATATGAGCTTGTTCACCCATGGCGCCGACCACAACGCACGGCGTTTGGTGCTGGTCGCGAGCGAAGATTTCCCGGTCACCGTACTTTCCAGGTTCGATGTGCGCAGATTATTTCTGGGTGTACCGGTCATGGCGGGCCAACAACGCCTGCTGCCGCTGAACAACACCACCGGTCCCCTGGTCCATCAAGTGTTTCTGCAAAAGGTTATCTATATGTCATCGCAAAAATATAAACGTCTGTTGTTAGCCAGGGTATTCCGCCAGGGCGGGGAACGACCGGCATTTCACTCCAACCCCAAGGAACTGCTCAAGGCCTTACAGACCCGGGCAGGTGCGGTCAGCTATATGTGGGCGGACACGGCAAAGACAACTCCCGGCTTGAAGGTAGTGCAAATACTATGGCAAGGTTCGATATATTAACCCGCTTCGTGCACACCTATTCTGGCCGTATGGCCCTGGGTATGTCGGCGGTGCATGCACTATTGATTCCCACCGTTTCCTGGGCGGTCTTCCTTGTAATCGAAGATAACCACCAGACGAGATTCTCGATCATGTACGCGGTGATGCGCAGATGTTCTCCGCTCACCTGTCGCGTGAATCAAGGAAAAGCCACCGCTAGATTCATTGGACGCTTTCGTGGAAGACACCATTCTCAGCGGCCAGATCGTGTTCCTGGAAATCGTTGCGGGTGAAAGAGTGGTGTTAAGGAAGTCCGTAGACACACTGACCGTACCAGGGCGATTTAAGGAGGATTTTTTCTTCGGGCAGCACGATGACGATGTCTATTACATATCAATACCCTTGCCCAACGAACCGGTCGGGTCGACCGTCACCCATTTGCGGCTCGGTTATGACGAGGGTCCGGCCCACAAATGGATCGAAAAGATATTTTATTACGGGCTATATATTGCGGGGGCTATGTCGTCTTTACGCTGTTGCTGATCGTCTGCTCACCCCATACCTGACCCGACCCCTCAGTCGGCTGCGCAAGGCCGCGCATGAGATTGCCGAGGGAAACCACACCTCAAGATTTATCCCGAAAACCCGTCTTGAGGTGACAAGCCTCGCTGGCGACCTTGAGCATATGCGCCGGGAACTGCTGGACCAAAGGGATCAAATTATCGCTAGCCACGCACAACTTGAAATCAAGGTGGCGGAACGGACCGTAAAATTGGAGCGGGTTAGCGAGGAACTCACGGTGACGCACGACAAGGCGATGGAATCGGTGCGCCTCAAATCGCAGTTTCTCGCCACCATGAGTCACGAAATACGCACCCCCATGAACGGAATCTTGGGTATGCTCAGTCTGTTACAGAATGGAAACCTGGAGCCGAAAGATCGTGGCTATCTGAAGATAGCGGTCCATTCCGCGCAGACCCCCTGCTGACTTTGCTTAACGACATCCTGGACCTTTCAAAAATCGAGGCCGGGCAAATGGATATCGAACAAGCCAGGTTCGATGCACACCTTTTAATGGAACATGCTGTCGCACTGATGACCCAGTCCGCCCAGGAAAAACACATCGAGATCCAGTCCTCGGTTTCTTCAGAAATCCCAAAAATGGTGTACGGCGACCCCACGAGACTACAACAGGTACTCGGCAATCTCATTGCCAACGCCATCAAATTTACCGCAGAAGGCTCAGTAGCGGTAAACCTCACTCTGGAGTCTGGGTCTGGGAATCCCGAACCCGAACATAAGACCGACAATTCAACCTCCCAGGCGGGCCCTGCCATTCTACGCTTTGAAGTCAAGGACACAGGCATCGGTATTGATGATGAGGCCCAGATACGCATCTTCGAGCCTTTTATCCAGGGGGACGGGTCCACAACCCGCCAATATGGCGGCACCGGGCTGGGACTGAGTATCTGCAAACAATTAGTGGCGCTGATGGGAGGAGAAATGGGGGTTGGGTGCGCGCCTGGACAGGGTTGCCTGTTTTGGTTCACCATCCCGGTTGCAGTAGTCGAAACCGATCTACCGAACACCCTCTCCGGTCCCTCACGGAATAAGGACAAGCCGGTGACGATAGACCAAGAGAAAAATTACAATATCCCTATCCTGGTCGTTGAAGACAACATTACCAACCAGAAGGTGGTTATGGCGATGCTGAACAAACTCGGCTATGAAGCGAAAATAGCATCTGACGGCGTGGAAGCATTGGCGGCAATGGCGGACAAATGCAATTGTTACCGCCTCATGCTGATGGATTGCCAAATGCCACGAATGGACGGCTACCAGGCCACAAAGAAAATTCGGGAGCTAGAAGCCGGTCAACGGCACACGCCCATCGTCGCCATGACCGCCAATGCGATGGATGGCGATCGGGAACGTTGTTTGGCAGCTGGGATGGACGATTACATGGCCAAGCCCTTCACGCTGAATGAACTCAAAACCATCATTGAAAAATGGCTTGACAGTAAGAACGTCCGCTGAACCCTCAGCCCTGCCTTAACCAACCATTGCACAAACTTACCTGACAGGCCCACGTTACCTGAGTTTCAGGTCACACTTCTATCGTATTGCGTTTATTCACCACAGAGTTTCTTATGCCGCTGCGCGGCCGCAGATCTACAAGTGAC
>ENA-ORDP01000903-ORDP01000903.1-marine-sediment-metagenome-genome-assembly--contig:-NODE-903-length-17781-cov-3.395013_pt1 | contig 17781 bp, 16 predicted proteins | sample MGYA00248627_ERZ508539 | MGnify/ENA primary metagenome ERZ508539 (study PRJEB26208, sample SAMN05571518) | marine sediment metagenome | biome: deep sea; feature: Hydrothermal vent; material... | reverse complement strand
CATCATCTGGCCCGAACCCATAGCGCCTTTCCGGGCCGGGATCATCAACTTAAAAGCCGGTGACGACGGCTGTGACGCGGCCTGTGGGGAACTTTACGATTCTTTGAGGACGGCGGGCGTTGATGTCCTTTACGACGACAGGCCGGGCCGGGCCGGGGTCAAGTTCGCCGATATGGACCTGATCGGCTTGCCCTGGCAATTGATTATCGGCCCGAGGGGGGTCAAAAGCGGCATGGTCGAGGTAAAAAACCGCTTAACCGGCGAGAAAGTCGAGTTATCGGCGTCCGACGCCCTGGCCAGGCTGGTGGGATGATGTTTAGCGCTTTCGAATGGATGGTGGCCATGCGCTACCTTCGGGCGCGGCGCCAGGAAGGGTTTATTTCCGTTATCGCCTGGTTTTCCTTGCTGGGCATCGCGCTCGGCGTCGCCACGCTGATTATCGTCATGTCGGTCATGAACGGATTCCGCCAGGAATTGCTGACCCGCATATTGGGCCTGAACGGCCATCTCAGTGTTTATGGGGCGAGCAATACCTTGAAGGATTACGACCCCATGGCGGACTCTTTGCGCAAAGTTCCGGGCGTCGTTTCCGTCACCCCCCTGATCGAGGGACAGGTCATGGTGACGGCGCGCGGGGTGGCGCGCGGGGCCGTCACGCGCGGCATCCGCCCGGCCGACCTGGCCGCCAGGTCCATGGTCGCCGACAACGTCGTTTCGGGCGATCTTGCGGCTTTTACCGGCAATACGGTCGTCATGGGCTCCCGGCTGGCCAATAAGCTGGGCGTCCGGGTCGGAGATGAAGTCACCCTGATTTCGCCCAAGGGAACGGCGACGGCGTTCGGTACGGTTCCGCGCATGCGCGCATATAAAATCGCCGCGACCTTCCAGATCGGCATGTACGAATACGATTCCAGCTTTATTTTCATGCCCTTGAAAACGGCCCAGGTCTATTTCCGCCTGCCCGGCGCGGTCAACAACCTGGAAGTCTTCGTCGGCGACCCGGATAAGGCCAGGGCCGTGGGCGACCTTATCTTGAAGAAAATCGGCCGGGGCCGCGTTCACGATTGGCGCCAGGCCAATTCCAGTTTCTTCAACGCCATCCAGGTGGAACGCAACGTCATGTTCCTGATCCTCACCCTTATCATTGTGGTCGCTGCTTTTAATATTATTTCCTCCATGATTATGCTGGTTAAGGACAAGGGGCGCGATATCGCCATCCTGCGCACCATGGGGGCGACGCGCGGCATGATTATGCGCATTTTTTTCCTCAGCGGGGCCAGCGTCGGCGTTATCGGTACCCTGGCCGGGCTCGGGCTCGGCATCGCGTTTGCCGACAACATCGAACCCATCCGCCAGTGGATTCAAGGGATGACGGGAAACGACCTGTTCGCCGCCGAAATTTATTTCCTGTCCCAACTGCCCGCCGTCATCGATCCTAACGAGGTGTTGGCCGTGGTGCTTATGGGGTTGGGCCTTTCCATCCTGGCGACGCTGTACCCGTCCTGGCGGGCGGCCCGGATCGACCCCGCCGAGGCCCTTCGCTATGAATAAGCCGGTCCTTGATCTTAAAGGCGTCCGCCATGTCTTCAAGCAAGGCCGGACGAAACTCGAAGTCCTGGCCGGTATCGATCTTTGCGTCAGGGAAGGGGAAATCGTCGCCCTGGTCGGGCCGTCCGGGTCGGGGAAATCGACCTTGCTGCACATCGCGGGCCTGCTCGAAGCGCCGGGCGGCGGTTCGGTGACCATTTGCGGCGAGGACGCGCACGCCATGAACGACGACGCCAGAACCAAGGCCCGGCGCGAGAACATCGGCTTCGTTTACCAATATCATCACCTGTTGCCGGAATTTTCGGCCCTGGAAAACATCGTTATTCCCCAGGTGATCGGGGGGACCGGACGACGGGCGGCAAAAAAAAGAGCCGGTGAATTGCTCCATTGGCTGGGGCTCAACGAGCGGGCCACCCACCGCCCGGGCCGCCTGTCGGGCGGCGAGCAACAGCGGGTCGCCGTCGGCCGGGCGCTGATGACCCAGCCGCAGGTGCTGATGCTCGACGAACCGACGGCCGGGGTTTCGCCGATCGTTATGGACGAACTGTTCGACCGCATTCTGGAAATCAAGAAGACCGGCGTCGCCATCCTGATGGTCGAACAAAACGCCCGCCAGGCCCTGAATATTGCCGACAAGGGATACGTACTGGTGACCGGCGAAAACAAATTTACCGACACCGGCGCGGCCCTGCTGGCCAACCCGGAAGTCCGGCGTTCCTTTTTGGGCGGATAGAAGATGGACATATTCACAGACATTCTCAACGCCTTGGTCCTGGTCTCGAATTTCATCATCGTGCCGTCTATCGCCTATGGGGCGCAACTGGCCTTGGGCGCCCTTGGCGTCACTTTGATTTACGCCATCTTGCGCTTCGCCAATTTCGCCCACGGCGATTTCATGGCTTTTGGCACCATGGTCACGGTGCTGATAACCTGGTGGCTGCAATCCATGGGAATTGGCCTGGGCCCCTTGCCAACCGCCTTGCTGGCCCTGCCCCCGGCGATCGCCATCACCATCGTCGCCGCCCTTATCATGGACCGGTCTGTCTATCGTTTTTATCGCAAAAAGCGCAGTCCACCGGCCATATTCGTTATTGCGTCCATCGGCGTGATGTTTGTCACCAACGGCATCGTGCGCTTTATCATCGGCCCCAATGATCAGCGTTTCGCCGATGGCGAGAGGTTCATTATCAAGGCCCGCGCCTTCAAGCAAATGACCGGCCTGAACGAGGGCTTGTCGATCAAAGTGTCTCAGGGGCTGACCGTGGGCATCGCCATTATCCTGGTTATGGTGCTGTTCTGGTTCCTGAACCGGACCCGCACCGGCAAGGCCATGCGGGCCTATTCCGATAACGAAGACCTGGCCCTGCTGTCGGGCATCGACCCGGAAAAAGTGGTCATGGTGACCTGGATTATCACGGCTGCGCTGACGACCATCGCCGGCACCCTGTACGGGCTCGATAAAAGTTTCAAGCCGTTCACCTATTTCCAGCTTCTGTTACCGTTCTTCGCCGCCGCCATTGTCGGCGGTATCGGCAAGCCCGTGGGCGCTATTATCGGCGGGTTTGTCATCGCCTTTTCGGAAATTTCCATCACCTATGCCTACAAGAAATTTCTGACCTATCTGACCCCGGAAAGCTGGGCCCCGGAAGGGCTGGTTCAGTTACTGTCAACCGATTACAAGTTCGCCGTGTCCTTCATCATTCTGGTGGTCGTTTTGCTGGTCCGGCCGACCGGTATTGTTAAGGGGAAAGTTATATGAACCCGACCTTGCGGGCCGTGATGTTGTTTTCCCTGATGGCAGGATTGTTCCTGATTGTCGGCTTTGGCCAGTCCTGGTCGGTGGCGCTGACCATCTTCAATCTGTGTCTGATTTCCGCCGTCATGGCCTTGGGGGTCAATATCCAGTGGGGTTATGCCGGGCTGTTCAATGTCGGCACCATGGGCTTCGTCGCCCTGGGCGGGGTCGCCGCCGTGCTGGTGTCCAAGGCCCCGATTACGGACGCCTGGGTGGCCGGTGGCGGCGATCTGGCCATCGCCGCAGTGCTGACCATCCTGACCATCGCCGCTGTTGTACTAACCTACCGGCGCACGGAAAAGGGACCAATCCGCAATCTGGCAATCACCGCGATCATCGTTTTGGGCTATTTCCCGATCCGCCTGTTTTATGATCCCGCCGTTCTAGCCATCGAAGCGGTCCGCCCGGCCTATGAAGGGTATCTTGGCGGACTTGGCCTGCCGATTCTGTTTTCCTGGGTCGTCGGCGGTTTTTTTGCCGCCGGGGCGGCCTGGGTTGTCGGCAAGATCGCGCTCGGTCTGCGGTCGGATTATCTGGCCATTGCGACGCTCGGAATTTCCGAAATCATCATCGCCATTATCAAAAATGAAGACTGGCTGACCCGCGGCGTCAAGAACGTATCGGGATTGCCGCGCCCGGTTCCCTACGAAGTGGATTTGCAACAAACCGACTGGTTCATCGACGCCGTCGCCAACCTCAATGATGGCGTGCTGGCGGCGCTCACCGGAACCGAACGGACCGGGGTGCTCAATCAACTGGTCATCGAAAGCTCCAGCATTTTCGTCAAACTTTCTTACTCTGGCCTGTTTATTGTCGTGCTGATCATCATATTCACGCTCAGCACCCGGGCCCTGAATTCGCCCTGGGGCCGCATGATGCGGGCCATTCGCGACAATGAAATTTCCGCCAACGCGATGGGTAAGAACATCACCGGGCGGCACTTGCAGGTCTTCGTCATCGGCTCCGCCATTGTCGGCATTGCCGGGGCCATGCTGACCACCCTGGACGGGCAACTGACGCCGGGAACCTACAATCCGCTGCGGTTTACCTTCCTGGTCTGGGTCATGGTCATCGTCGGCGGGTCGGGCAATAACATGGGTGCCGTGCTCGGTGGATTCTTCATCTGGTTCTTCTGGATCGAGGCCGAACCCATAGGCGTTTGGTTTATCGACTTCTCCACCAGTTGGATGGCGGGCGACAATCCGGTTCGCCTGCATCTGATGAATTCGGCCCAACATATGAGATTATTGATAATGGGCGTGGTGTTATTGCTGGTTATGCGCTTTAATCCGGGAGGATTGCTGCCCGAAGTGACAAAACGCTTTGGTGCACAAAAATAAGAATTTTTGACAACGGAGGATAAAATGAAAAAACTTTTACTGGCTTCAACCATCCTGGCCCTGTCGGCTGGATATACCATGGCCGCCGAAATCAAGGTCGGCATCATTTTGGGCTTCACCGGCCCGATTGAATCCATGACCCCCGATATGGGAGCTTCGGCGGAAATGGCTTTTAAGGAAGCTTCTGATTCCGGCTTGCTTCTGGGCGGCAGCACGATCACCGCCATTCGCGGTGATTCCACCTGCATCGATGCCGCCGCCGCCACGGCGGTTGCCGAAAAGCAGATCACGTCTGATAACGTAGTCGCCATCATGGGGGCCGATTGTTCCGGTGTGACCGGGGCCATTGCCAATAACGTCGCCGTTCCCAATGGCGTGGTTATGGTTTCGCCTTCCGCCACATCACCCGGCCTTTCGTCTTTGAAAGACAAAGGCCTGTTCTTCCGCACCGCACCTTCTGATGCCCGTCAGGGTGAAGTGATGGCCGATATCCTGAAAAGCCGGGGCATCAAGGAAGTCGCCGTGACCTATACCAACAACGACTACGGCAAGGGGCTGGCCGATTCATTCGCCAAGTCTTTTGCCGCTGCCGGTGGGAAGGTCTCTATTTCGGCGGCCCACGAAGACGGCAAGGCTGATTATTCTGCCGAAGTCGGCGCCCTGTCTGCATCGGGTTCGAAATATCTGGCCGTGTTCGGCTATGCCGATCAAGGCGGCAAGGGAATCATTCAGGCTTCACTGGATTCCGGCGCCTTCGAACATTTCGTGCTGGGTGACGGCATGATTAGTGACACCTTGATTGCGGCCATTGGCAAGGACCTGAACGGCACCATCGGCACCCTGCCCGGTGGCACCGGTAAAACCGCTGACATGTTCAAGGACATGCTGGCCAAGGCCGGCTTGAAAAAAGGTGGCGCGTTCACCGGTGAATCCTACGATGCCGGGGCGCTGATTGTTTTGGCCATGCAAGCCGCCGGGTCTTCCGACCGGGCCGCCATCCAATCCAAGATGATGATGGTGGCCAACGCACCGGGCGAAAAAATCTACCCCGGTGAACTGGCCAAAGCCCTGAAAATTCTGAAAGGCGGCGGCGACATCGATTACGTCGGTGCCACCAACGTGGAATTCAACAAGATTGGTGAAGTCTACGGCAGCTACAAGGAACTTGAAGTTAAAAACGGCAAGTTCGAGACCATTAAAGTCCACTAAAGCCGGACCTTAACGCAAAATGCGCCGGACGGGGCCCCAGGCTTGGTCCGGCGTTTTTGTGTTTATGGAAGCAATTCGTCAATCCATTGACATTGCACCGCGCTGACCCGGTCGCTCGGCTGATGGGCGGTAATGCGATCATCCAGAGGGTCCGGCGCGGTAATCGCCGAACCGGCCAGGGTCGAGATCACCCCGTGGCCGCAAAACGGCACATGGACTTCCGAATAGCCGCCTTCGTGAGCCATAACCAGCCGCCCGCCACATAAATCATCAGCCACATCCATCAGGCGGCGGGTCATGGCCTCATACCATCGAGCGTTAATAAGGACCTATAGAGACGGCTTCACAAGCCTTTTGGCTCGGAGCCCGCGGCGTAGCGGTGCCCTGTACCGCAAGACCGTGGGCGACACCGTCCAAAAGGCTTGTGAAGCCGCCGTTCCGGTCGTCACAGCAGCCCTTCGGAGGGCGTCGAAAAACCTCGACGATGCGATGCATCGCCTGCGGCTTGTCTCCTACCCGAAGGGCTGCTGTGACGATCTCTATGGGTTCTTATTAACGCTCGATGGTATCAGTTGCCGGAAGTGGGCCAGGTAATCGGCCGGGTGAACCCGCAACAGGTCTTCGTCCTCAACCGCTGGGGCCGAGCGACAATCGAGCTCGCCGAGCAACCCCGTGACATCCATCAGGTTTTTCAACCGGCGCTTGGTTTCCGGGTTTTCCGGCAGGCCGCCGGTGGCCAGGGGTTGCACCAAACCGCCGACAGGAACAACCGAGGCGTAGTTGCCGCCCGAATGCCAGAAGCATTTTTCGTCCCAATAGAAAGCCGTTTGCGTCATACCCTGCCCTCCGTCCCCTTGTGCATGGCAACAAAATTCTCGATCAGCCGGAAGCCGTTCGGCGATGGCCGGAAATTGTCGACAAATTGCGGATGCGACGTGCGCCATGCCGCCTGCATGGCTTCGAGTGTCACTTCCGGATGAAACTGGGTCGAAAACCAGCCATTGCCATGATCCAGAGCGGCAATAGGGGCCCGATCATGAGACGCCATCAACTTCGCCCCGGCAGGAATTTTCGTCACCTGTTCCTGATTGCCGAAATGGAAATCCGCGACCGCCGCGATGCCGGCAAAAAGCGGTGATGATTGCCCATATTCATTTAGATGAACCTGTTCCGTGCCGGCGATGAAACCGCCCGTCAGCGCTTCCACCGGCACTCCGGCCTGATGACAGATCATCTGGTGACCGCCGCAGATACCCAGCAGCGGCTTGCCACTCGCCCGCAAGGTTTCCAGCCAACGGTAAATAACCGCCTGCCATGGGTAGCCATCGTGAACCGAATTGTAGCTGCCGCCGAGGATGAACAGATCACCATCACCCGGGTCCGGCGGGGCTTCACCCGCAGAGGCCCGGCACCCGGTAATGGTAACATCGGGCAGGAAATCGAAGGCGTGTTCAAACCACGCACATTCATTATCACCGCCATCCAGATGGGCATAATCCGATGGATTATGAGTGCCGGGTTGACCCAGTATGGAAACGAAACACAGCCGCATTACAGGGTGCCGAGCAGGTGTCCGCCATCGACGGCGATGATCGACCCGGTCATGAAGTTGGACGCGTCCGATGCCAGCAACAATAACGGACCGTCCAGGTCGCCCGGTTCACCAAAGCGTCGTTGCGGGATGCCGCGCTTCATTTTCTCGCCAATATCGCCGCTTAAGTGCCCCCGGTTGATATCGGTGATGATATAACCCGGTGCGATGGCGTTGACCCGGATGTTGTTGACCGCCAGTTCCAGCGCCATGGCCTTGGTCATCTGCACCACACCGGCCTTGGAAACCGTATAGGGCAGAACCCCCTTGCCGACCCGCAACCCGGCGATAGAGGCGATATTGATTATGTTGCCGGGCCGACCGGCGGCGACCATCGCCCTGGCCGCCACTGTTGCGACCATCCAGGCCCCGCGCAGGTTGGTCTGCATGATGAAATCCCAGTCTTCCTCGGTCCACTCCAACACCCGCTTGGTCGAGGCCACTCCGGCGTTATTGACCAAAATATCGACCGCCCCGATGTCGCCAAATACCGCCTCCACACTGGCCCCATCGGAGACATCCATCTCAACGGCACGGGCCTTGCCGCCTGCCTTGGTTATCAGATCAACGGTTTCGGCCAGCCGGTCGGCGCGGCGGGCGGCGGCGATGATATCGGCCCCGGCGGCGGCCAGAACTTGCGAAAACTGCCGCCCCAAGCCGCTCGACGCGCCCGTCACCAGGGCCGTTTTGCCCGACAAATCCGCTGTTAGATGTTCGCTCATGGCCTGATTGTTCCCTGTAAATTTTTTTGATTCCGGACTGCCCACCATCCTTTCAGGGAATGCGCAAATCTGCAATATTAAGCATTCATTTTCGGGGAGGACGGCCTTGGCCAAGGACGGTAATATATTCGAGCGCGACCTGCCGCAAAGGTCGGCCAATCACCGGCCCCTGAGCCCGATCAGTTTTCTGGCCTGGGCGGCCCAGGTCTATCCCCAAAAAACGGCGATCATCCATGGCGACTTGCGCCGCACCTGGTCCCAGTTCCGTGATCGCTGCCACCAGTTGGCCGACGCCCTGCAAAAACGCGGCATCGGGGTCGGCGATACGGTCGCCATCATGTCGCCCAACGCCCCGGCCATGCTCGAAGCCCACTACGGTATTCCTATGAGCGGGGCCGTCCTTAACGCCCTGAATTTCCGCCTCGATGCCGCCACGTTGGCATTTATCCTGGATCACGGCGAGGCCAGGGTATTGTTGACGGACCGGGAATTTTCCCCGGTGGTCAAGCAAGCCCTTGAAATCCTGGGCGGATCCCTGACCGTTATCGATATAGACGATGCACTAGCCGAGGGCGGTGAGTTGATCGGCGAGATGGACTACGAAACGTTTTTGGCCGAAGGCCTGCCCAGCTTCCAGTGGACCCCACCAGATGATGAATGGCAGGCCATATCGCTGAATTACACATCGGGCACCACGGGCAATCCGAAGGGGGTGGTCTACCACCACCGGGGGGCGTTCCTGAATGCCATGAGCAACGCCATGGTGTTTGGCCTGAACCAACACTCGGTTTATTTGTGGACCCTGCCGATGTTCCACTGCAACGGCTGGACCTACCCGTGGGCGGTGACGGCGGTCGGCGGCACCCATGTGTGTCTGCGTGAGACCGATCCGGTGAAAATTTTTCCGGCCATCGCCGATCATAGGGTCACGCACATGTGTGGCGCCCCGATAGTTCTCAACATGCTGGCCCACGCTTCGGACGACGTGAAAATCCAATTCGATCACCCGGTCGAAGTCGCCACCGGCGGCGCGGCACCGCCCAGCGCCGTGATCGCCGCCATGGAACGCATGGGTTTCCGGGTCACCCACCTGTACGGCCTGACCGAAAGCTACGGCCCCGCCACCTACTGCGCCTGGCAGGACGACTGGGCCGACCTGGATATCGACGCCAAGGCGGAAAAAATGTCGCGTCAGGGTGTGCGCTATCCGACCCTGTTCGAGCAGGCCGTGATCGACCCCGAAACCCTGCAACCGGTGCCCGCCGATGGCCAGACCATGGGTGAGCTGATGCTGGCCGGTAACACGGTGATGAAGGGTTATCTGAAAAACCCTGCGGCCTCGGACGCCGCCTTTGCCGGTGGCTGGTTCCACACCGGCGATCTGGGCGTGCTGCACCCGGACGGCTACGTCGAAATCAAGGATCGCTCGAAAGACATCATCATTTCCGGCGGCGAAAACATTTCATCGCTGGAAATCGAGCAATGCCTGTACAAGCACCCGGCCGTGATGGAAGCCGCCGTGGTTGCCGTTGCGCACGATAAATGGGGCGAAACCCCGTGCGCCTTCGTCACCCCCAAGCCGGACCATGAACAAACCATCAGCGAAGCCGCCATCATCGAGTGGTGCCGCGACAACATGGCCCACTTCAAGGCCCCGACCAGGGTCGTCTTCGGCCCGCTACCCAAGACTTCGACCGGCAAAATTCAGAAGTATGTGCTGCGGGAACGGGGCACCGGCTGTTAGGGAATTATTCTTCCGGCACCGGATGATAGTCGCCATCCAACCCCAGGTATTCCGTGCCGTCCTTACGGTAAAACGATTTCTCGCCGCTGTCTTGCAGGACCTGGAGCATTTTCGGTAGTTCGGCTTCCATGGCTTGCAGTTTTTCCACGACCTTCGTCGGTCCCAACCGGTCGAGCATCTGGAAGGGCCCATGGGTCCAGGCGAAGCCCCAGCGCATGGCCCGGTCGATGTTGATAATATCGTCGGCGATTTGCGGCACCAGGGAAGCGGCGTAACACAGCGTATTCCCCATGATATCCCAGGCCAGCCAGCCGAGCGGGTGATCGGCCAGAAGGCCGTTCAAATCCCGCTGTTCTTTTTTCAGGGTGATCTCTTTCGTCGGACGCCAGTTTTCGGCCACCAGATCAAAAGTTTCTTTCTTTTTGCCGCCGTCTTCCAGCCGTTGCACCCGGTAGAACCCACCGCCGGACTTGCGGCCCAACTGGCCCCGGTCGAACAATTTCTGAACCCGTTTGGGAAACGAAGTAAAACCTTCACCCAGATCGAATTTGGGCAGGTTGAGGGCCAGGTTTTTGCCGACAAAATTCATCACATCCAGGCCGATCAGGTCGACCAGGCCGTACAGGCCGGTCGGCGGCAGACCGACCGGGGCCGACATCAGGGCGTCGATGGTTTCCATATGGACCCCTTGGTCGAGCGCCTTGTCGGCCCGGTGCAGGCCCATCAACATCCAGAAACAACCGATCCGGTTGCCGATAAAGTTGACCGTGTCCTTGGCGTGAACCACCCCTTTACCCAACCTGTTGCCGCAAAAATCACTGAATGCGTCCATCACATCTGGCGTCGTTTGTTCGCTTGGCACCAGTTCCATCAGCCGCATAATCTTCACCGGGTTGAAAAAGTGGGTGATGGCGATGTCTTTCGCCAGACTGCCGGGTAGGCCTGCAATAATATCGCGCAAGGGAATGCCAGAGGTATTTGACGACACCACCGAGCCCGCCGTACGAACTTTCTCGATGCGCCTGAACAAGTCCTGTTTGGTCGCCAGGTCTTCGATCACGGCTTCGCAGATCCAGTCGTAATCGGCGATTTTTTCGAGATCGGCCTCCAGGGTCCCGAGGGTAATATTGGCCGCTTTTTCAGGGCTATCCAATGCCGGGGGGCGACCGTTCAGGATTCGCTCGAGGGATTTTTCGGCGACCTCCATGGAGACATCCAGCAGCAGCACCTTGCAGTCGTTCTCGGCACACAAACCGGCGATACCGGCACCCATGGTGCCGCCGCCCAGGACGGCGACGGATTTGATTTCTCGGCTCATTTTCAGGCTCCCATTGATTTCAGCGCCACACCATAACGGTCAAATCATTGCGCTGCAATTTCGATTGGACGGCGGCAAAATCGGCCTGTACGGTGAAGCTGGATTTCCCTGGAAAGTAGCGCCATGAGTTCATCACGATTCCCCCACCCCGATACCCTGAGCCTGCACGCCGGGCAGCGGCCCGACCCGACCACCGGGGCCCGCGCCGTACCCATATACCAGACCACGTCTTATGTGTTTGACGACACCGACCACGCCGCCGAGCTGTTTAATCTGGAGCGCGCCGGGCATTTGTATTCGCGCATTTCCAACCCCACGGTGGCGGTGCTGGAAGAACGCATCGCCGCCCTGGAAGGCGGCGTCGGCGCGGTTTGTACGGCCAGCGGCCAGGCCGCCCTGCACCTGGGCATTTCGACCCTGATGGGCGCGGGCAGCCATATTGTCGCCTCGTCGCGCATTTACGGCGGCTCCAACAACATGTTGATCCACACCCTGCCCCGGTTCGGTATCACCGCCACCCTGGTCGATCCCCGTGACCCGCAGGCGTTTGCTGATGCCATCCGGGACAACACCCGGCTGATCTTCGCCGAGACGCTGGGCAATCCGGGCCTTGAGGTTCTCGATATTCCGGCCATCGCCACGGTCGCCCACGACCACGGGCTGCCGCTGATGATCGACAGCACTTTCGCCACCCCCTATTTGTGCCGCCCGTTCGACCACGGGGCCGACATTATCATGCACTCGGTGACCAAGTTTCTCGGCGGCCACGGGGTCGCCATCGGCGGCGTGCTGGTCGATTCCGGAACTTTTGACTGGCTCGGGTCCGACAAATTCCCTACCTTAAGTGAGCCCTACGCCGGTTATCACGGCATTGTCTTTGCCGAAGAATTCGGCCCCGCCGCCATGATCAGCCGGGCGCGCGCCGAAGGCCTGCGCGATTTCGGGGCCTGTATGAGCCCGGCCAACGCCTTTTACCTTTTACAAGGCATCGAGACCCTGCCGGTGCGCATGGCCCGCCATGTGGAAAACACCCAAGGGGTGGCCGACTATCTGGAGGCTCACGAGGCCGTCGATTGGGTCAGCTATCCGGGCCTGAAAAGTCACGCCGATCACGACCTGGCGAAAAAAATGCTGCCCCGTGGCAGCGGCGCGATCCTAAGCTTCGGCATTAAAGGGGGCCGGGCGGCAGGAGCCAAATTTATCGAACGACTGAAAATCTTTTCCCATCTGGCCAATATCGGCGACGCCAAGTCCCTGGTTATCCACCCGGCCAGCACCACCCATCAGCAAATGGACGCGCAAGCCCTGGCCTTGGCCGGGGTCGGCGAGGACCTGGTGCGATTGTCGGTCGGGCTTGAACATCTCGGCGATCTGACCGACGACCTGGACCAGGCATTGAACGCCTCGCAAAAGGGAAACGCCTAGGTGTATTTGACAGTCGATGACAACAAGGTCTTTGCCGCCACCGGGGGCAAGGAGTTCGAGCCCGGAAAACCGTGCGTGATTTTCATCCACGGGGCCGGGCTGGATCACACCATATGGCTGTTGCAAAGCCGTTGGTTTGCCTGGCATGGCTGGGCCGTGCTGGCGGTCGATATGCCTGGTCATGGTCATTCGGCGGGTGACCCCTTGCCGGAAATAACGGATATGGCCGCATGGATCGGTCGCCTGATGGATGCAGCGGGTATTGAAACCGCCAGCTTGATAGGCCATTCCATGGGCGCAATCATCGCCCTGGAAGCCGCCGCCGCCCTGCCCGATCGTATCGACCGAATTGCCTTGCTGGGCATAACCGCCACCATGGATGTCCATCCCATGTTGTTGGATGTTGCTAAAAATGATCCCGCCAAGGCCTACGAGATCATCACCGCCTGGAGTATGAGCCCCGGAGCCAAGGTAGGACGCAACCCAGTGCCCGGTATTTGGATGACCGGCAACGCGCTGGCCCTGTTCGCCAACAATCGCCCCGGCACTTTACATGCGGCCCTCGCCGCCGCAGGAAACTGGAAAACGGGGCCACAGACCGCCAAGAAAGTAACTTGCCCGGCCCACGTTATTGTCGGTAAATATGATATGATGACTCCCGCCGCAGGAAGTCGGGAACTGGCGGGCATGATCGCCAATTGTCAGTATACGGAACTGGATGATTGCGGCCACATACTAACGGCGGAAGCGCCTGACGCGGTGCTTGATACTTTAATCGATTATCTGGGCGCAGCCTGAACGGAGGAACCTTATGAAAGACACCCTGACAACCGGCGTAACCTTGACCCGCCGTCTGACCGTGGATAAAGACAGCACCATCGAATTCATGGGTGATGATCTGCGGGTCTACGCAACGCCCTCCCTGGTCCGCGATGTCGAACACGCCTGCCGCGACATGATCCTGGAACATTTGGACGAGGGCGAGGATTCCGTTGGCACCAGGGTCGAAATCGATCATCTTGCGCCGACCCTGCCCGGCCAGTGGATCGAGGTCAAAACCACCATCACGGATATGAAAGGCCGCCTGGTAAGCATGACTTTTGAGGTCCATGATCAGGTCGAACAGATCGGCCGGGGCAATCATTCGCGGTTCGTTATCGACAAGGCCAAAACCGGTCAACGGCTGGTCGCCAAGAAGGCGCAGGTAGGCCTGTAACCATGTCACCTGACGGGTCAAAAACGTCGAATAGCGTTCCCACATATTGTTACCAATGTGTCGCCGGACCGGATTTGATGACCGTGCGCGTCGAAGACGGTGTGGCGACGGAAGTCGAACCGAACTTCGATTCTGCTCAAATCCACCCGGCCGCCGGGCGGGTCTGCGTCAAGGCTTACGGGTTGATCCAGAAGGCCTACAATCCGCACCGTATCCTGACCCCCATGAAGCGCACCAATGCGAAAAAGGGCAGGGACCAGGATCCCGGATTCGTCGCCATATCCTGGGACGAGGCCTTGGATAGCATCGCCGGCCGCTTAAAGGAAATTCGCCAGGATGGCGTTCGTGACAGTTCCGGGTTCCCCCGCCTGGCCGCCAGTTTCGGCGGTGGCGGCACGCCGACCGCCTATATGGGCGCGTTTCCCGCTTTCCTGAGCGCCTGGGGTCCGGTGGATTTGAGCTTCGGCAGCGGTCAGGGGGTCAAATGCACCCATTCGGAACATTTGTATGGCGAACTGTGGCACCGGGCCTTTACCGTCGCCCCGGATACGCCACTATCTGAATACCTGATTTATTTCGGTGCTAATACGGAAGCATCCGGCGGTGTCTGCGGCGTTTCCCGTCACGCAAAAGCCCGCTCGCGAGGCACCAAACGGGTTCAGATCGAACCCCATTTGTCGATCACCGGGGCGTGTTCCGAAGAATGGGTGCCGATCAAACCAAAGACCGACAGCGCCTTCATGTTCGCCATGATCCATGTGCTGCTGCACGAAAAAGAGCGGGACCGGCTGGACCTGCCGTTCCTGACCCGGCGCACCACATCGCCCTATCTGGTTGGCCCGGAAGGCTATTTCCTGCGCCACCCGGCCAGCCGCAAACCGCTGGTCTGGGATACGGTCACGGCCACGGCAGTACCCTTCGATACGGCTGGCGCAGAACCGGCCCTGGAAGGCACGTTCGAAATGCCAGAAGCCTTCGAACTGGGTGCCGATGGGGAAGAATGGCCCCGCCAGGGCCAGCAGGGCCGGACCTCGTTCAGCCTGCTGGTCGATCATGTCAAAGACAACACTCCCGAATGGGCGGCCCAAATATGCGATGTGCCGGTCGAGACCATCCGGCGCATTACCGGTGAATATCTGGATCACGCACGGGTCGGCGAAACCATTGAAATCGAAGGTCGAATTTTGCCCTTTCGCCCGGTCGCCATCATGCTCGGCAAGACCGTCAACAATGGCTGGGGCGGCTTCGATTGCTGCTGGGCGCGGACTTTAATGGCCTGTCTGATCGGTGGCCTGGAAGTTCCCGGCGGAACGCTTGGCACAACCGTGCGCCTGAACCGTCCGGCCACGTCGCGCCAGGCCAGCGTTAAAGGCAATCTGGACGGCATCATGGATTTCCCCATGAATCCGACCGACAAGGATAACTGGGTGTCCCGACCGAAAACCCGCAACGCCTATTCGACCCTGGTGCCCCTGGTCGCCAATTCACCCTGGAGCCAGGCCTTGGGACCGACCCAACTGGCCTGGATGATGCAAATGGGTGAAAATGGAGCTGGACTGGAACATCTGCCCAAGCCGACCCGGCCCGATATCTGGTTCGTCTACCGGACCAACCCGGTGATTTCATACTGGGACACGGAAAAGATTTCCGGCGTGCTGGAACACTTCCCCATGACTGTGTGTTTCGCCTATACACGAGATGAAACCAACCACATGGCCGATATTCTGCTGCCCGACTGCATGGATCTGGAAAGCCTGCAACTGCTGCGCATCGGCGGCACCAAATACATCGAACAGTTCTGGAAATACCAGGGCTTCGCCCTGCGCCAACCGGCCATCGAGGCGCCCGGCGAAACCCGCGACATGACCTGGATCGCCAGCGAACTGGCCAAACGCTCGGGCCTGTTGCAAGGCTTCAATGAAGCGCTCAACAAAGGCGCCGCCGGGATTCCCCTGCGCACGGACGACTACGATTTTTCGCTCAGCCCCGACAGTGCTCATTCGGTCGAAGAAATCTGGCACGCCAGTTGCCGCGCCGCCAGTCATGAATTGACCGACGGCGAAGACAGCCAGGGGCTGGATTACTACAAAGAGCATGGTTTCCGGGTGAAGCCCTTTGCCCATTTGAACTGGTATCTGTACCCGACCTTCGAAGACCAGGATTTGCGCTTCGAAATGCCCTATCAGGAACGTCTGACCCGGCACGGCAAGGAATTGGCCAACCGCCTGCACGAAGCGGGCATTAACTGGTGGGATCGCCAGTTGGAAGAATACGAACCGCTGCCCGTGCTGGGCGATTATCCGGCCCTGTGGGAGCGTGCCCTGGAAGATAATTTCGATGTGGACATCAAGGACTTCCCGTTCTGGCTGATCACGTCGCGGTCCATGCAGTATTCCTGGGGTAACAATGCGGGCCTGCAGGTCATTCGCGAGTTGGCGAAAAACGTTGCCGGGCATGGCGGCGTGGTGATGAACGCGGGTCGGGCGACCGAGCTGGGCCTGGCCGATGGCGATCTGGTCGAAGTAGCCTCGCCCCTGGCCGCCACCCGCGGCCGGGTCATTCTGCGCCAGGGCATCCGCCCCGATACCCTGTTGATGATCGGCCAGTTCGATCACTGGGCGACGCCGCTGGCGAAAACCTTCGAAGCTCCGTCCATGAACAAATTGGTGCCGATGCTGATGGACCTGACCGATTCCACCGGGTCCGGGTCGGACCTGGTGAAAGTTTCCATCACCCGCCTGGACGGTGCCCCATGACCCGCTGGGCGATGGTCGCCGATTTGCGCCTGTGCGTCGGTTGCCAGACCTGCACGGCGGCCTGCAAACATGCCAACGCAACCAATCCGGCGGTTCAGTGGCGCAAAGTGCTGGATCTGGAAGTGGGCGAATTTCCCGATGTGGGCCGGGTTTTCGTGCCCGTCGGCTGTATGCATTGCGCCGACCCGCCCTGTATGCATGTGTGCCCATCGACGGCGACCCGGCAACGCGATGACGGCATCGTCACGATTGACTATGACCTGTGCATCGGCTGCGCCTATTGCGCCGTCGCCTGCCCCTATCAGGCCCGCTTCAAGGTCGATAAGCCGGGCCCGGCCTATGGCCGGGACGGCGTCATGCGCAATGAAATCCAGCGTCAACAGCCGGACCGCTTCGGCGTCGCCCAGAAATGCACTTTCTGTGCCGACAAAATCGATTCTGGCTTGGCGAGTGGCCTGACTCCGGGGCTCGATCCGGCGGCGACCCCGGCCTGTGTCAACTCCTGCATCGCCAACGCCCTGCATTTCGGCGACCGCGATGACCCGCACGGCAATGTCTCGCGGCTTCTGGCCGAAAACCGGCATTTCCGTATGCACGAGGAACTGGCAACTGATTCCGGATTTTACTATCTGTGGGAGAAAGCGCTGAACGGTAACGGCACCGACCCGAAAATGGCGGCCGCATCGCGTGGTGTCGGCGGTGTCGGGGCGGCGGCGGCACCGGGATGCTGGCCACGGCCGCCGTGGCAGCGCTGTTTGGCGCGCCGGTCTGGCCCTTCACCCTGATCGCGCTGGCTTTCGTCGCCGCCGGCTTGCTGCTGGTACTGGCCGAACTTGGCCGGCCATGGCGGGCGATCAACGTTGTCTTCCATCCACAGACCTCGTGGATGACCCGCGAAGCCTTGATGGCCGGGCCGGTTTTTGGCCTCGGACTGGGCGCGGCATGGTTCGGGATGACGCAGTTATTGATCGCCGCCGCTTTTTTCGGTCTGCTCTATCTTTACTGTCAGGCCCGGATGCTGCACGGTGGCAAGGGTATCCCGGCATGGCGGGTTCCGGCTTCGGTTCCGTTGATGGTATCCACCGGGCTGACCGAAGGGGCCGGGTTGATGGTCATC
>ENA-ORDP01000902-ORDP01000902.1-marine-sediment-metagenome-genome-assembly--contig:-NODE-902-length-17823-cov-2.607384_pt1 | contig 17823 bp, 19 predicted proteins | sample MGYA00248627_ERZ508539 | MGnify/ENA primary metagenome ERZ508539 (study PRJEB26208, sample SAMN05571518) | marine sediment metagenome | biome: deep sea; feature: Hydrothermal vent; material... | reverse complement strand
GCCGTATTCATCGCCTACTATAGCAATGTGCGTTTTTTTCTCTTGGAATTCATGTAATAAATCGTTTATTTTTTTCGTTTCAGGAATAAACATGGCTTTTCTAGTTATTGTTAGAAGTGATAATTCCTGAAGCCCACCTCTATTTTTTAAATAAGGTAATAAATCCTTTGTGTAAAGAATTCCAACTATTTGATCCAGGTTCTCTTCATACAAAGGAATCCGGCTATGTCCCGATGAGTTAATTATATTTAACACATCTGTGATATCAGTGTTGATCGAAATAGAGATTATATCAACACGCGGAGTCATAACTTCATGAACAACGACAGAATTAAAACCTACAATGCTATTTATTAAACCACGTTCTTTTTCTTTTATTGTTCCCCTTTCATGACCCAAATTAGCTAGTTCTGCAATTTCATCAGGTTGCATTGCCATTTGGTACTTGCTCAGCTTAATTTTTGAAACAATTAATCTTATTGTTTCAGTAATTGTTTCTGCTATCGGATATAAAAGGACCCCCATCCAATATAAAGGGACAGATACTGCACTTGCAAAACTAAGGGGTCTTTTTGATGCCCATAATTTTGGAATAAGTTCACCGAATATTATAATTATTAGAGAGAGTATTATAATTTGAAATGAAAAGACTAAATTTTTGGACATGGATGAATTTTTGGCATAGTCCAAAGCTAGAGCAACAGATATGATTGATGCTGCAACGTTGACTATTGTGTTTCCAATAAGTATAGTAACCAGGAGTCTTCTTGGAGATTCAAGTAAATATAAAACATACCTGCGTATTAACGGATGACTGCTTAAGTTATTTTTTAATTTTCCGCTTTCAATTGAAAATAAAGCAACTTCCGAACCGGAAAAAAAAGCAGATAATAAAAAGAGAAACAATAATATTATGAATTTAAAATGCCAACCTACGTCCAAAAATTAAATTAGTCCCATATTTTTTGAATAGTTATTTTAAAAAGGAAGATCATTATTTTCATCAACTTGTACATTAGGTTCATTAACGCTTCCTTCTTGTACATTACTATTGTAATTGCTACTACTATTTGATGCATCCAACGGAATTAGTTTCTCAAGAAATACATCGGTTGAATAACGTTTTATTCCTTCCTTATCCGTATAATCTCTTTTAGTCAATCTTCCCTCTATATAAAATTTTTTCCCTTTTTTCAAATTTTCTTTATAGTAATCTGATAAATTAAATCCAACAATATTATGCCATGTAGTTTCATTTTGCCAATTGCCTTCTTTATTTTTATATCCATGAGTAGTAGCAAGGCTGAAGCTGGTTACGGAAACATTATTAGTAGTAAACCTTGTTTCCGCATCTTTCCCTAAATTACCAATTAACATGATTTTGTTCAATGAAAAAGACATCTTTCCTCCAATTTATTTATTATAAGATAAAGCTAATTAATAATGAGTTGAAATTCTATTAACCAAATCCAATCGAATAGTATTAATAAAATCAGCTTATATAAGGGATTTAAAAAATCAATGAGTTTCCCGCTTTCGACTTTTCTAATATAAAATATAATCATTTATAAGTTATATATACATAGCTAAAATATAAAAATATTTTTAACTAACAAATAAAAATTCATTTTTTTTTAATTTTATAATATTAATCTACTTTAAAAAATACCGATGTATCATTCCGAACACATTCACTTCGTTCAACGTAAACTCAGTGAAGAATCTCTAACCCATTGTAAAATAAGATATTCTTCAGTCCCTTCACTTTTTCGGAATGACTCTATTGAACGTTTTAGAATGGACTCATAATATATTACAAATATTTTTATTTTTTTTCGGTAATTAAACTTTTAAATTGATTTTGAATAGAAAATCAATAGAATGTAATTTAAATAGATATTTTCCAAAATTAAAATATGCCGAACAATTAAGAATGAATAACAAAACTATTTTCTAACGGTAACTATCCAAGCGTCTCTATAATTATCAAGTTTCCATAATTTATTTCTTATCTTTTCAGCCTCTTTTCTTTGAGTATAAAATGGAGTTAATTGTACAACGTATAGCTTTATATCATTATTGTAGAGAATATCAATTTTTTCAGATAATATTATTTTGCTTTGTTCGGCAAATTTTTCAGCTCTTTCCTTAGTCGTAAATGCACCGATTTGAACAATATAGTATTTTACATGAAAAACCGGTATAGCAGCAATTGGTTCGTTTATACGAATGGAAGTATCCGGTGGAATTTTATCGAAGACATAAGTACTATCCGGAATTTTTATCATACCGGATTCTTTTGAAGAGGAGCATTTAGTAAATAAAAATATCATTACTCCAAATAATATGAAACTAAAAATTAAATTCTTCATATTTTTTTATTTATGCAAGAATTTGATTAATCTTAATACAAAGAGTAGCTATCTCAAAAGTTTTGACTTCCCGGAATAACATATATCTTACATTTGAGACAGCCCCTCTTTCAAAACTTAATAAAATAGTAAATCGTTAAAAGAACCTGGCGTAAAATAGGGTAAAGCCAATTTGCTCGTTGTCCTTTTTGCAAAATAAATACTCCCGGGAATAGTAGACACATCTATAAGAGGGATGTTTGCTTTGTATTTACTATTTATCACTTTTATAAATTCATTAGCGATAATTGCGTAACCTTGATCAGTTGGATGAACACCGTCCAATCCGAACAGCCCTCCTTGAACGTAAGTAGTAGTAAATTTAACACCGTCGAAATAAGTACCGCCGGTAAAATCATGCGCTCTTATGGAATTAAAGAAAGAATAAAAATCGACCACACCGAAACCATGTGCGGAGGCTGTAGCGGAAATAGTTTGATTATAATTATTAACTATACTATTAACGGTACTTAGTTCACCCGGGTCTAATATTAAAGCATCAGGCCATGGATTCCGTGGATCAAATCCAAAAGGTTTGGTAGTATCAATTCCCGGAGGTAAAGCAGGATAATGATAATCCCGGTAAAACTTACCTGTCGGCTTGCCTAGTAATGCAGCATAGGAAGCCCCGGGAAGTGTTAATAAAACTTTCCCCGTTAAAAGTTGTGCGGAATCGGCAACACCATTTCCAATACTTTTGTCTCCATTTTTTTGATAAACGAGTCCTGGAATTTTTAATGCTGTCCAAGGAGTTCCCATGGCTACTTGCGGCCCAACAGTAGTAAAGAATGGAATAGCCTCAATATCCGGAATATTTCCTACAACTACATTTGTCCCAAATTCACTATGGAGGGTTGCCAAACTGTCCATAAGTGTACTGAAAAGAAATGCGAAGGTTTGAGTGGGTGTATATGCAACTGTACCGCCCATACCGGCATATCCTAGGATATCATTATTACCGACCCAGACGGTTACAAAAGTAGGTTTAAGAGCCTTTGTTTGATCAAACGCGCTGCCCTGCCCTCTTAAAACTAAATCGAACATCGGGTTTGGGCTATTCGCATAAATTGCAGTAAAACAATTTTTTGAATTAGTAGCATTTAAAATATCATAGACTCTGGCACCGGGAACTCCTAAATTGTTATAAGGTGCCGGATATGCAGCATTAGTTAAAGTTCCGCTACTCGGTTGTGTAGTAAGAACAAACGGACTAAGTGATTTTACAACAATTCTACCGCCAATACCCGGATCGCTTACCAAAGGTTGAACGTACTTTACACCCATTTGTTCAGCTAAGAGATTTCCAAATGAATATTTTTGTGCGCTTTCAAATAAGGCGCCCGATTGAAAACCGGCAGTTAAGCTATTTCCCAACGTAACAACTCTTGAAAGATTTACGTTGCCGCTTTTAGGGCTGGGAGGAGGTGGAGCTGTTAACGAAGTTCTATCTTTACATCCATTCATTACGAATAAAGTTAAGATAGCAACAATCAGAAAGACAAATATATTTTTCATATTAAATTTCCTTTAGTAATTAAAAACTATACGATAAACTGAATGAAAGAAGGCTAGCCGATGTATTATACGTTCCGTTAAACGGTGAATTCCCTTCGGTATAATCTTCTTTTGAATTTGTAACGGTTGTTTGTTGACCTCTAATAAACAAATAACCAAGGTCAGCTTCAAAATTTCGCGTAAGTTTATAATTGATGCCAACACTAAATCCTAAACGGTTTGCATCCGGTAAAGACGGATTAATGTATTTGGGTTTAACCGGACTCTTATCAAATAAAATTCCCGCTGCAACACTTAAATTGGAAGCAACTTCATATTTACCGCCGAATCTTAGTATATATGAATTCCGATACATCTTGGGGCTGTTAATATCTTGATACGCAGGATTAGCAAAATGCACCTTTAATGTATCATAACTAGACCAACCGATGTATTGAAAATCGGCGCTCAATTTGAGGCGGGGAGTAACATCGTATGCCACTCCGACGACTAAGTTAAATGGTACTGTTATCGGCGCAGTTGCTTTACCTTCGGGAAGCTTTTCCGCATTGATTAATTGCTGAGCACCGGTAGTGTTACTGTACCGTCAAAATTATATTTTATTTGACTGTGAAAAGAAGCTCCGAAAGATAATTTTTTATCAGGTTTATAAAGAATTCCGAATTGATATCCGAAAGCAGAATTATCCTTTCCCGTTAATTGAACGAATGCATCACCGGCGAAAGGAGTTTGTGGAGTTTTCTGAGTTATTGTTACATTTGCAAAACTATAAACGAAACTACCGCTAACTGATAATTTATCTGATATTTTGTATGCAATAGATGGATTTATTTGAAATGTTTGGATATTGGTTTTTATAGCTAAATATCTTCCAATCCAGTTACTATTCCATTTAGTTCCTAAACCAAAAGGTGTTGTAAATCCAACACCGAGAAATAAACTTTTGTTAACTTGATAGGTAGCATAAAAATATGTAGGAAAAAAAGTCTGATTAATCATTTTGTATTCGGTAATAGCAGGAGCTACACCTCTAAATGAGGCTTCGGGAACAATCATGGTTGTCCCGAGCATTAGATGGAATCCTTTTAATTGCGTAATTCCGGCTACATTATAATACATGGCGGAAGGATTATTAGCTATTGCAGTAAAAGCACCGCCCATAGCCATTGCCTTAGCTCCATGTTCGTTTATCTGAAATCCACCGGCAAATACGGATTCACTTAAAAGAAGCAATAATGATAGTATAAATAGTTTAATTTTCACGAGACCTCCCTAAAGGTTAATAAAAATAATTTAATTTATTTAAGTTTGTCATTTTAATGACCGACTACTCAATAGAGAACAGATCAACCCCTTTTTCTACAGCAATTCCTTCTTGTACATTTAAATTGCGGATTGTTCCGGATATCGGAGCACAAAGATCATTTTCCATCTTCATAGCTTCAAGGATCATTATTGACTCCCCTTTAGATATCTCATCTCCTTCATTCTTTTTAATTTTTAAGATTATTCCAGGCATAGGCGCTTTAACATCTAATTTATGGTTTATGTTTTTGTTGATTCCTACTAATTTAGAAGCTTTTTCTTGCAATGATGTTCTGATAACTGCTTCAAATTGTTTTCCATCAACTGTAATACGATATTTTTCATCGTTTATTTTTTCCGATGATATTTTATATAATTTATTACTGAATGTCAAGAGATATGTAACCCCGCTCAACAAAGTAACATCATAATCATATCTCTTTCCGTTTAATTTTACAGACGAACCGTTGAAAATTATAATTTCATTCTTAATATCTTCAATCGTAACTATATATTCACTCATATAATAACTCAGTCCACTTATTATTATCTCTATTTAATTTATTCCGAATGTGATTACCGGCAGATGATTGTTCTTTAAGAGCAGCAATAAATATTGAAACTATTGTTTGTAATTTATAATCAGTTTGTTTGCCGTTTTCCTTTTCTAAAGAAGGAATAAATTCATTTTCAATAAAATTAATATCGAACGTGCCGGCAATAAATTTTTTATGGTTAAATATTTTTTTAAGAAATGAAATATTACTCGTCACTCCGGCAATACTATATTCAGATAAAGCGCGAAGCATTCTACTGATTGCACTTTTGCGATCTTTATCCCAAACGATTAATTTCGAAATTAAGGGATCGTAATACATCGAAACTTTTGAACCTCTTCCAAATCCATTGTCAACTCGTACGCCCGGTCCCGAGGGAATTACATATTCTAAGAGTTCACCCGTTGAAGGTAAAAAATTATTCTCAAAATCTTCGGCATAAATTCTCGATTCAAAAGCGTGTCCGTTCATTCTTATATCATCTTGCTTGAATGAAATTTTATTTCCGGATGCAATAGATATTTGTTCTTTTACAAGATCAATCCCCGTTATCATCTCAGTTACAGGATGTTCAACTTGCAACCTTGTATTCATTTCCAAAAAATAAAAATTTTTATTTTGATCCATCAAAAATTCGATCGTACCGGCATTATAATAATTACAGGCTTTAGCTGCATTTATTGCTGCACTAGTTATTTTATTTCTAATTTCCATATTAAGAATTGATGATGGAGCCTCTTCGATAATTTTTTGATGTCTTCTTTGAATAGAACAATCTCTTTCGAACAGATGGACATAATTTCCAAATTTATCAGCAATTATTTGGACTTCAATGTGCTTTGGTTTTTCAATAAATTTTTCAATATAAACCGAATCATCTCCAAATGCTTTTAGTGAAACTCTCTGTGTTTCTTCAAATGCTGCTTGAAATTCGCTATCAAAGGAAACAAGTCGCATTCCTTTTCCACCACCGCCTGCCGAGGCTTTAAGTAATATTGGGTATCCGATACCGGAAGCATTTTTTTTACCTTCTTCCAAAGATTCGATTGGTTCGGTAGTGCCGGGAACAATGGGAACATTATTTTGGGACATGAGTTTTCGTGCAGCGGTTTTACTTCCCATCATGGCTACCGATTTAGAGTTAGGACCTATGAATGCCAGCCCGGCTTCTTCAACTGCCTTAATAAATTCCGCATTTTCGGCAAAGAAACCATAACCGGGGTGGATTGCATCGGCATTAATTGTTTTTGCAAGTTTAATAATTTTATCTTGATTCAGATAAGATTCCGATGATTGAGGAACGCCTATATTATATGATTCATCTGCATATTGAGCATGTAATAATGTTTTATCGGCATCAGAATATACAGAGGCTGCTTTTATACCTAGTTCCTTGCAGGCTCGAATAATTCTTACTGCTATCTCTCCCCTATTTGCAATTAAAATTTTTTTAAACAATTTTTACCTTATTCTATTTCAACTATAGTAATACCTTCACCGCCGAATTCAATCGGAGCAAAATAAAACCTTTTCACTTTCTCATGCTTTTCTAATATTTCCTTAACCGTTTTCTTCAGAACACCGGTACCCTTTCCATGTAATATTTCAACTTTGTTCATCCCGGCTGAATATGCATTATCTACAAATTTAATAACTTCAAATTCCGCAATTTCAGGTTTTTCGCCTCTTATATCAATACGAATTTGCTTATCTATCAAATTTATATTATAACTTTTGCTTTCATGTTCAGGCTCTTTCATTTTTGCCGGTATCAGATCATCCATTTTAGCCAGCATTTTAATTGAACCTACTCTTAATACGGCTTTTCTTTTACCCTCTAAAATAACAATTATTTCACCAATTGTTGCAGTATTTTTTATGGCAACAATATTACCGATGGTAAAACTATGATTTTCTTTAATCAAATCAATATCTTCTTTTAAAATATTATCATTAACCTTTTTAAGATCTTTTATTACTTTTTTGGAAGATTTTATAATTTCAGTGCCGGCATTCGATTCTTTGAGATCTCTTACTAAGTTTTCAAATTTTTTGTTTATTGAGTTCAGATATTCGTTAGCTTCGGTTTTAACTTTTTTAATTATCTCTTTTTTCTCAGAGTTTAATTTATCAATGTTTTGTTGATAAAGGCTTGATAAACCTTTTAATCTAGTATTTTCTATTTCAATTTTATCCAATTTATTCTTCAGTTCTTTTGATTTCGTTTCCAAGTCGATCAAAAAATTTTCAACTCTATTTTTATCCGGCTCCAAATATTTTGCTGCAAGACTTAAGAAATCATCGCTTAATCCAATACGTTTAGCCACCTCCAAAGCATAACTAGAGCCGGGAATCCCTTGTTTAAATTTATAGGTAGGTTGTAAATTTTTAGTATCGAATTCCATAGCGGCATTTTCAAAACCATCGATCTGATAAACAATTAATTTTAATTTTCCATGGTGTGTAGTTGCAAACACCGTAGAATTAGCTTCATTAAGTTTAATTAAACTGGCGGCAGCTAAAGCAGTGCCTTCACTTGGATCGGTGCCGGTACCGATTTCATCAATTAAAACTAAGGAATTCGAATCTGCTTTAGACAATATATTTTTTATATTGGATAAATGAGAACTAAAAGTGGAAATATCATCTTCTATAGATTGTTCGTCTCCGATGTCAATAAATATATTTGAAAAAACATGAAAATTTGAATCCGGTTGTACAGGGACATGAATACCGGATTGAAGCATTAAAGACAATAAGCCGATAGTTTGAAGAACAACGGTTTTACCACCTGCATTAGGACCGGTGATTAAAATTATCTTTTTATCCAACTTCACATTTAATGGAACGGTATTTTCCTTCCCTAATTTTTTTAATAAAACCGGATGCCTGGCATCTAAAATGGATATAATCTTTTCATTATTAATTTCTGGAAAACATCCGATAATTTCAATTGAATATTTTGCCCGGGCAAATATCGAATCGATATAAGAGATAATTTCCAGTGAGTTTTGGAGTTTACGGCTTGCCTCACCTATTCGTTTTGTGAGCAATTTAAGCAGCCTTCCCATTTCTCTCTTTTCAGCAAAAGACAATGAAACTATTTCGTTATTCAATTCAAGTGTTTGCTCCGGTTCAATATATACCGTCAGTCCTGTTGCAGACTCACTATGAATAAAACCCCTAATATGTCTTTTATGCTCAGCTTTTACCGGTATAACAATTCTACCGTCCCTTAATGTCAGATATTCTTCTTGAACGATATTTTTATTTTCAATTATTTTTTTTAACCGGTTTACCAATAGGAGAACTTCATTCTTTTTTTCTTTCAAATCTCGTCGAATTTCCATTAATTTTACGCTTGCATTATCCTTAATCTCACCGCGTTCTGAGATTACTCTTTCTATAGCATATTCAAATGTTTTATCTACAAATAAATTTTGTGCCTGTTGATATAATAATGGAGCTCTTCCGGAATGACTTTTTAAGAATTGGTAAATATTTCTTGATATAACGGCTAATTTATGAACTTCAAGAATTTTCGATATTTCCAATCCGGCATTTTCAATTCTGCTTCGAGATAATGATTCGCTGAGGTTTGAAATAAATTCTAGAGGAGGTGCATTCGTTTCGCTCAAAATATCTTTCGCTTGAGTAACTGTTTCGCACTCTTTCTTGATCTTTATTTTATCAAAAAGCGGTTGAAGTGATAATACATATTGTTTACCTTTTTCAGTAATCGAATACCTAGTAATATATTGTAATATTTTAGCATATCCCAATTTATTCAGAGCGGAAGCCGGTATCATTTTAGTGTATCTTTACCGTTAAAATAATTGTTTATAATTTTTTTAGTATTAGGTGAATATTCACTTATATAATCGATGGTAAGGGGAATTATATCATAAACTTTCTGGTAAAATATAGATGATTTTTTCGACTTTTCAGACGGTAAATTAAATACATTCATCAAATAAAAAATAGCGCTTAAGAAAATCAAAATTTGAATTACACCGATTAAACCGCCACTTATCTGGTTTATTAAATTATTGACTTTGTCGAAGGGATGAACTATTCGTTTAATTATTGATGATATTATGATAACAAGAATAAAGATGGCTACTCCGGCAATAATTTGAGAAAGATAATATTCTATATGAAATACCTTTTCAATTAATTTACCAAAAGTTCCTGAATAAATAATCCCTAAAGCAATTGCTAAGGCAAAACCCAATAGCCCTATAAATTTTCTAACAAAACCGTCTTTAAATCCCAATATAAAACCGATAAAAATAACGGTCATAATTATTATATCTATCAGATTCACTTTTACCCTAGAAATTTTAAGACTATATTTCTTACTGTTTTTCCGTCTGCTTTTCCTTTTAATTGTTTCATAACTTCAGGCATTAATTTTGGGAAATCATCCTTTGATGAAGCGCCGATGGAAACAGCAATTTTTTTTACATTATCAAAGATCTCATCTTCGGTTAATTGCTTTGGCAGATAATCCAATAAAATTTTTAATTCTCCCTCTTCCTTTTGCACTAAATCTTCTCTACCAGCTTTTTGAAATAATTTTATTGCATCTTTTCTTTTTTTGACAGCTCCGCTTAACAGCTTAATTTCTTCCTCATTATTTAAGATTTTACCGGTACCGCTCTTTTCAAATTCCAAGATTGAAGCTCTGATAGAACGAATCGTTAGAAGGCGTAATTTATCCCCTGATTTCATTGCGGATTTCAGATCTTCATTGATTCTTTCTTTTAAGTCCATTTTTTTCTCTCATAAAGTGAAAAAGGCAGGAGATTAGTAAAACCATCCTGCCTTTTTAATTTTTTAGTTAATGAAAAAAGCTAAATCAAAGTTTGACATTAGCAGAATAATTAATCCTTAAGGCATCTGCTTTTCTTAATTCTTGCTGTACATCGGTTACCTCTCCCATCTTCGTATTTACATCTATTCGTAATGAGATGATAACATTATGTAATTCTTGTCGTTTTCTATATATGATAGGTTCAATCTGATTCATTTTAACAATACTATCATTAATTTGTATTCTTCCCGATCTACCAATCCATATATAATCAATTAGTCTTTTATTTTCAATTTTTTCGATAGCTTTCGCTTTCGGTAAAGTAAAATGAACAATTACATCTACTTTTCTTAAAGTAGTAGTAACCATAAAGAATAGCAATAAGATGAATACTATATCGGCCATAGATTCAGTAGGAATTCCTGATTCTGCGTTGGCTCTTCTTTTTACAAATTTCATTATCTATCCTCTAATCTTATTTTTTAACAGATTCCGGTTCAGCAAGTGAAATAATTATTGGAATTTTACTTTTAACAATTTTTTGTTCGTCAAGAGGTAAATTTTTATAAATTTTCCCATAATGAGCATTCGAATATTCATCTCTGGTTTCAAAATATGCTTGTTTAATTTGATCCAAAGCTTGAACATAAGTGTTATATTTTGTTTTCCTGTCGGTCTTAACCGACACAATTAATTTTTTATCATTTGGCAGATCTATTTTAGATTCTATTCTCTTTTTTAATACATTCTTAATTTGAAACATTGAAATAGGTTGATTATCCAAGAGCACTTCCCCGCTGGCATTTATCAATAAAGCAGCCATTCTGTTTTTCGGCACCTTTACATTTTTTATATTTTTAACATATCTCGGAAGTGTTAATCCAATACCTGTATCAACGTTAATAACAGTTGCCACTAAGAAAAACAGCAACAACAAAAATGCAATATCAGCCATTGAACTGCTTGGAATATTGGCTTCCGTTATACTTCTTTTCCTAATCATTATGAAATACTCATATTTTATTTATTAAATTCAATGCTATTAAAATTCTCTTTATTTTTTTTGTTTCTCTAATTCGTAAAGAACGTCTATTAATTGTACTGAACTTTCTTCCATATCCCCTACCAGTTTATCAATTCTCGAGACAAAATAATTATAAAAAATTTGCAACAACATAGCTACAACCAGTCCAAATAATGTAGTTAATAAAGCAATTGCAATACCGTTGGCAACAATTGCCGGTGAAATTTGGGCTGCTTCTTTGATAGCGTCAAAAGCGGCAATCATACCTTGAACCGTTCCGGTAAATCCGAGCATAGGAGCAATTGTGATAAATGTAGAAATCCAAATCATACCTTTTTCCAGAAATCCCATTTCAATTCCACCATAAGATATAATGGCTTTTTCAGCAGCTTCAATGCCTTCATCTACTCTTAATAGTCCGGCATGAAAAATTGATGCTACAGGTCCTCTGGTATTGGCGCAAAGTTCTTTAGCGGCTTCAACCCCCTCATCTTTGAGGGTTTGTGTAATTTTTACAATAAATTCTTTTGTATTAACTCTAGCTCTTGAAAGAGTCCAAAATCTTTCTATACTAAATGCTAAACCCAGAATCAAACAAGCCAGAATAGGAGGCATGAAAATACCTCCGGCTACGTACTTTTCAGCTAACCAGTTTAATGCACTTTGATTTTGAGCAGCTTGTGCAATCACATAGGTGAATGATGAAATTACAGCTATTAATTCCATAAAAGGTAACCTCCTGAATAATTAAATGTATTTGTTCTAAAGGAGAGAGCAACTCCAATAAAATTCTTAAAAATATGTTCCAACAATAAACATTTCGAAAAACAAAGTCAATAATTTATTGTAAGAAGCAGCTATTTTTACCATTAATAATTTGTCATTCCTTCTCTTAATTCAAATCTATATTTCAGTTTTATTATATTGCCCGATATAAAATGAAAATTACTAAAAAGACTGTAAACAAGTTCGCCAATCTCCGATGGTTTTATCCATTCTGAATAATCCTCTTTTTTCATCCACCGTCTATTTGCCGGTGTGTCTATGATATAAGGTGCAATAGCATTCACAGATAAATTAATTTTTTTCGATTCTAATGCCAAAGTTTTTACGAGATGAATGAGTGCGCTTTTTGAAATACCGTAGCTCCCTTTTCCGGCTTCCTCCTGAATTCCCGTATAAGCAGCAGTAAAACAAATTGAACCTCCAAAGGATTGTTGTATAAGTTTAGCAAAATGTTTTGCCAGTAAATAGTTTGTCTTTAAATTCATATCAAACATTTTATCCCATTCATCAACTTCAGATTCCCAAATAGTTTTACCTCCCGCAAAACCGCCAATTGTACTGTAAAGAAAAAGTATTTTATTTTTATCAGTATAAACTTTCTTAAATGCATCAACAGCATTTTCTTCTTTCGATAAATCCTGGATTATTATTCTCTCAACGTTCGAAGGTTCATTCGTTGTTTCATCAAATTTAGAACTGAAAAGATAAATTTTATCATAATCCTTCTTCAACATTACTTGAGTAAGACCTCTACCCAATGCTCCGTTTGCACCAAATATCAATAATTCTTTTTTCATATTATATTTCACAACATAGATTCAATATTTTAAACTAATCGGAGTTGTAACCGCTGAATTTTCCTAAACATTTTTTTTCACAGAAAACGAAATTGGATGTACCTTATATTCCTCTAATTTCAGAAGCATGGAAATAAGTTTTTAAATCGAAAATGAATTTTAAACTATTATTTTTATGAAATTTTAACGATACAGTTATTTATTTCGACAAATTATCCATTACGCAATATCTATATCGCTCCGTATCATTTTTGAATAATGAAAATACTAAATTATATAATTTATCATTATTTTGCACAGATTTTATTTGATTTGTGTCACAGCCACAATTGAGAATGTGCTCTTTCACAGTTTGTTTTTTAACCGTTGTATTTCAAAGCTTTGCTGTCTCCGGTTTAAGTAATTAATAATACCGCGATTTATGCGGTGTTTAATCTTTTAGGGACAACATATTCATTTTATGTTTTAAATTTATAAAATGCCGGGAATTATAATTCCAATCTGGTTAAAACTCCGTGCAACCTATAATAAGGTAGCTTATAAAATTTAACGAAAGACGGTGTAATAAGTCTTAAGAAAGCATACATTTTCAGCAAAGGCTTACTGGTAATAATCTCTTCAACACCGTAAAAGATTACTTTTTCCGAGATATTATTCTCTTTCAGTAAAGTTGGAAGATCGAGAATTTCCATATACCCGACATGAATTTTGATAGCCGATAAGCCGGCTGCAATTTTTTCGATCATATTAAACTTAACTCCGTATGGATTATCGGTAGTAATTATAGAAACTAAAATATTACTTTCATAAATAATATTTCCTCTAATAATACAATGAACCATATACGGAGGAATTTCATGGATATTTTTTGTAAAAAACAGCGCAGTCCCCTTTATATTATTCCCCAATTTGTAGATTTGTTCATAGCCCACTAAAAAAGTATCAATTGGAAGCGGTTTAAAAGATTTATGCATTGATTGTCCGCCCTTTGACCATAGTTGAATTATAAAGAACGGGATTGCCGCAATTACAAGTGACCAATAGCCACCGTGAGGTATTTTATTAAAAACCGCAATCAGGAAAAAGAAATCGGTAATAAAAACCAATACCGCTACAAACATTTTTAATTTGTGTTTTTTAATTTTAAAAATCCAAATCATAAACATAGCGCTGATAGTCATCGTTGCCGTTACAGCCAGTCCGTAAGCTGCAGCTAAATTTTCCGATTTCCGGAATAACAGAATCATAAATAAAACTGCAATTAGTAGTATCCAATTAACACTTCCGATATAGATTTGAGACTTCAATTGGCTGGAGGTGTATTTTACTTTCATCAAAGGAAACACACGGGTTGTAATTCCTTGATAAACTAACGACATGACGGCGCTGATCATTGCTTGAGAAGCGATAATAGTAGCAAACAAAGTTAATATTAAGAACGGTACATATAAATATCCGGCTATTGATTTCACCATTACAAAAAGTACAAAATCGTGTACATTGTGAGATATCATAAAAGCGCCTTGCCCAAAGTAATTAATTACCAAAGCAAAGAAAACAAAATACCATGCATGACGAATCGGTTGGCTTCCCAAATGTCCCATATCGGCATAAAGCGCTTCGCCGCCGGTAGCACACAAAATTACCTCGCTCAATACAAAGAAACCTGATAAACCGTTATGCAACATAAATTCGATTGCGTAATGCGGGCTTAATGCAAGTAAAACACTTGGTCCAAACGAAATTGAATAAAGTCCGGACACAAATAAAGACAAAAACCAAATTACCATTATAGGACCAAACAAACGGGAAACTTTATCTGTCCCGCGATATTGAAAGGCAAATAGAATGATTGTAATTAAACATGTAGCAATGATAATTGTTGTTACGGAGATATTACCGATTCCCGGTAGTAACTGTAAACCTTCAACTGCCGATAATATACTTATAGCCGGTGTTATAACGCCGTCTCCCATAAGCAGGGAAACACCGAGAAATCCCAAGAATGTTGCGAACGCTGCTTTTCTGCCTGTTTTAACGCTGCTGGCTAAAACTTCCTTTAGAACTATTATCCCACCTTCGCCTTTAATACTTAAACTCATTGCCAGCCATGCATATTCTACAGTCACAAGCATTACAAGAGTCCAAAACAAAAGAGATAAAACCCCCATTAAATTTTCTCTCGTCGGAGCGGTAAGTGTAAAAATAACTGTAAGTGTATAAATTGGACTTGTTCCGATATCCCCAAATACAAGTCCCATAGCTTGTATAATTTCTTTAAATGATGAAAATTTATCGTTCTTTTGCATAAGTATAAAATTTTGGAATTATTATAATCTGTCGGAAAAGTTCATATATTTAATAATTAAAAATATGAATATAAAAAAATGATTTCATTTATTCTATAAATATATTGTAAAAAGCAAATTTGCAGAATTTATCAAGTTTAATTTAAATTGAGCGGTTCTTGTTGGGCGGACTCTGATAAAAAATATCCCGATAAAAAATATCGGAATAAATCGGAGCAGGCGGCTTATCGGCAACGCCGTTAGCAGCCTCGTTGATTCTTAATGTTTTGGTAGAAACTTTGCTTGCTTTTTATTATTATATTTATTTTCTTTCAGAAGTAAAAGGTAAAGAGAACAATAATATGAATTCGGAATTATTATTAAAAAAATTAGAGAGCCTCTCAAAAAATGAAAAAAGAGAGGTTCTTGATTTTATAGATTTCTTAAAAAGTAAGAAAAATCGCTTTCCGGAACGTCGTCAAAATGTGAAAGTGAATCTTGAGAATGAAAAATTTATAGGTATGTGGAAAAATAGAACTGAAATGAAAGATAGTACGTCGTGGGTTAGAAATCTTCGAAAATCAGAATGGGTTGATTAAATGAGCAGTTTTTTACTCATAGATACAGATATTCTTATTGATGTTGCTCGGAAAGAAATCAGTGCCATAAATCGGTTGAAACTTGAGGAAGAAAGGGCAAACTTACAGATAAGTTTAATCACTCAGATGGAGCTTATTGTAGGATGCAATAATAAGAGGGAACTTCAATCATTAAATAAGTTTTTAAGAAGATTTTCGATCGTAAATGTTTCTGAAGAAATATCTGATAAAGCAGTTGAATCACTTACGAAATACCGTTTAAGCCATGGACTACTGATTCCCGATGCTATTATTGCTTCGACAGCAATTGTCTTAAATATTCCTTTCCTTTCAAAAAACCAAAAAGATTATAGATTTATCGAAGAACTTAAATTACTTAAATATCCATAATCGTTTAATTATAAATAATAGTTATAGTCTTCCAGTTGCTAACGCTATAAAAGATTCATACCGAATCCCCGATAAAATGCACCGGGGTCTAAGGATGAGCTAAGCCCCGCCGAAGTAATAACGTAGGCAGGGTAGTTCAACCGGCAAATTAATTCGGTCGCTGAATCGGTATAAGTCGAATTGTAAAAAGTAAGTTGCATAATTTAGTTTAAGTTTGTAGTTTCAGATTTGAAAGTAAGTTTAAATTAACCGGCAAGCAGCAGTTACAATGAATCCGGCAGCTGCCGGATAACTACTGTTTGCATAACTTTTGGCGTGAACAATGTAACTTGTCATCGATCTTCCCCGAAAAAAAACTGCAGGTCAAGCAGGCGAACAAATTATTTGCGATGCCGTTAGAGCGCGGTAGAGGGAATTATCTTTCAAAAGAGCTAGGTAAATGATTAAAAAAATGGTATACTAATATTACACTGTATAATGGAATAAGATATGAATAAACAAAGAGAATACGAAAAGTATATTATCGAAATACTAAAGGCTTTAAGGAAAATACAACCTAAGATTGTAATGGTATTTGGTTCGTATATAAATAAAACCCTTAACGAAAATAGCGATTTGGATTTATTAATTGTTCTGGATGAGAATAGAATACCAGCAAGTTATGATGAAAAAATAGAAATGAAACTTAAGATTAGAAAGGCAATAAGAGAAATCAATAGGAAAGTAGCAATAGATATTTTGGTATTTACTTTGCCTGAGTATGAAGAGTTTATGAGAAGTGAGAGTTCATTTTCGAAAGAGATAAGAGAAACTGGAAAAGTAGTGTATGAAAAGGCAAGTTAAAGAGTGGCTTAGATATGCGAAGGTAGATTTATTATCTGCGGAGAAATTACTTGGGGAAGAGTTGCTAACCCAGAGTGTAGCATTTCACATTCATCAAGCAGTGGAGAAATCGTTAAAAGCTATATTGGAAAATGATGGAGAGAAGATACCGAGGATACATGATTTAGAGAAACTGTATGGAATGATTCTTGAAAAGGGAAAAGAAATGGAAATAGATGAGGATATATTGGCACAAATAAATGATGTATATATAGATACGAGGTATCCTAGTGATGCTGGGTTAATACCTGAAGGTATACCATCCATAAAAAAAGTGAAAGAATTTTATGAGACAGATAGGAAAATATACGAAAAGGTAATGGAGATTATTGAGAGTTAATTACGTCCTAACGTTATAAAGAATTCATACCGAATCTCCGATAAAATGCATCGGGGGTCTAAGGATAAGTTAAGTACTCTCTCATTGCGTTTCGGCGGGTTTTTCACACCAAT
>ENA-ORDP01000901-ORDP01000901.1-marine-sediment-metagenome-genome-assembly--contig:-NODE-901-length-17824-cov-3.478924_pt1 | contig 17824 bp, 9 predicted proteins | sample MGYA00248627_ERZ508539 | MGnify/ENA primary metagenome ERZ508539 (study PRJEB26208, sample SAMN05571518) | marine sediment metagenome | biome: deep sea; feature: Hydrothermal vent; material... | reverse complement strand
CTTTAATGACGTTGGGGGAAATTTGCCCAAAGTCCGCTTTTCCGCAGTAGGTTCTCTATTCTCGGACAGCCTCCTAGTGTGCCTGTGACCAGTTGTCACCTATTCCGGCATCCACCAGTAGTGGAATACGCAGTTGCGCAGCTGCTGTCATATGCCTGGTCAATGGCTCCACCAGTACTTCGATACGCTCTTTTCGGATCTCGAAAATCAGTTCATCATGCACCTGCAGGATCATGTGTACGTCCTCTGGCCATAGTTCGGAAATGCTTTGATCGATACGAATCATGGCGCGCTTGATAAGGTCAGCAGCAGTTCCTTGCATGGGGGCGTTGATGGCCACGCGCTCAGCGTTCTGGCGCAGGGTGTAATTGCGGGCATTAATGTCTGGCAGGTACAAACGGCGACCGAACAGCGTTTCCACATAGCCTTGCTTGCGAGCTTTGGCCCGGGTGGCTTCCATGAAGGATTGCACGCCGGGATAATGGGTAAAGTAGCCCTGTATATACTCTTCGGCTTCGGTATGACCAATTTCCAGCTGCCTGGCCAACCCGTAGGCGGACATGCCATAGATGAGGCCGAAGTTGATTGCTTTGGCGCGCCGGCGTTGCTCAGGGGTGACTGCATCAAGGGCAACCCCGAACACCTCGGAAGCGGTAGCCCGGTGTACGTCAAGACCGAGTGTGAAGGCCTGCACCAATCCCGGGTCGCCAGACAAATGTGCCATAATCCGCAGCTCTACCTGGGAGTAATCCAGCGACAGCAGTGCAAAGCCCGGTTCGGCGATGAAGGCCTCACGGATACGTCGGCCCTCGGTGCTGCGTACCGGGATATTTTGTAAATTTGGATCGCTGCTTGACAGTCGCCCGGTGGAGGCCACAGCTTGGTGATAAGAAGTGTGCACACGCCCGGTTACCGGGTTCACAAGGACCGGCAGTTTATCAGTATAGGTAGATTTGAGTTTGCTTAGGCTACGGTGCTGCAGAATAAGACGCGGCAGCGGGTAGTCAACAGCCAATTTCTGCAATACGCCTTCGGCAGTTGAGGGTTGGCCCTTCGGGGTTTTGCGCAAGACGGGTAAGCCCATGCGCGTAAACAGCACTTCCTGAATCTGCTTTGGTGACTGGATATTAAATTCGGTGCCGGCCAGGTCATAGGCCTGCTGCACGAGTGACTGCATGGCTGTATGCAATTCCCGGCTTTGCTGTTGCAGCATAGCACTGTCGATCATGACGCCGGTCCGCTCCATTTTGGATAATACCGGTAGCAGGGGCATCTCGATGGTCTCGAAAACGTTGCATTGCTGTGGGTGTTGCTGCAGATCAGGCCAGATCTTCTGATGCAGACGCAAGGTGATGTCAGCATCTTCAGCCGCGTAGGGCGCGGCCTGCTCCAGCCCCACCGAGGAAAACAGGATCCGTTGTTTGCCCTTGCCGGCGACTTCCGAGAACTTGATGGTAGTGTGGCCCAGATAAGCCAGGGCCAGGGCATCCAGGTTGTGATGACTGAAGGTGCTGTTGAGGACATAGGATTCGAGCATGGTGTCAAATCGCATACCCTGCATGAACAGGCCGTGGTGGGCCAGGACTTCATGGTCATATTTTAAATTCTGACCCACCTTGGCATGATCCGGGCTCTCCAGCAGTGGGCGCAAGCGCTCTAATACCAGTATCTTGGGCAGTTGCTTTGGTGCACCCAGATAATCGTGGCCGATGGGTACATAGGCTGCCTCTCCAGGGCGATCACAGAAGGAAATGCCGACCAATTCTGCCAGGTGGGCATTTAGCGAGGTGGTCTCGGTATCAAAGGCGAAAACCTCGGCCTGTTCAAGGCGTTTGAGCCAGCGATCAAGGTCTTCTTCGGTAAGAATGGTCTCGTAGTGAGGCCCATCTATTGGTGAGGAGTTTTTGGCCTGTTTGATCCCGTTACCGACAGCATGGGTGGTGTTCAGTTCAGCCAACCAGGTGCGAAACTGCAAGCGGGAGTACAGTTTGCGTAAAGCCTTGGAATCAGCATTTTTCAAATGCAGGTCGCTTGCCCCGGGGAGCTCCAGGTCGCGGCGTACCGTGACCAGTTCGCGATTAAGCGCCAGGCGATCCAGGCTTTGGCGCAAGTTCTCACCAACCTTACCGCCAATTTTGTCCGCATTGGCGACAACGGAATCCAGCGAACCATATTGCTGGAGCCAGCGTGCTGCTGTCTTTGGCCCCACCTTTGGCACACCCGGGATATTGTCAGCGTTGTCCCCCATGAGCGCCAGGTAGTCGACAATACGCTCGGGCGGTACGCCGTATTTATGTATCACGCCGGCCCGGTCGTAGCGGATATTTTTCATGGTATCGACCATCACGACATAGTCATCGACCAGTTGCGCCAGATCTTTGTCACTGCTGGCGATCATGCAAGCCTGGCCGGCAGCACTGGCCCGGGTCGAAAGGGTGGCGATGACATCATCCGCTTCGACCCCGGGAATGACCAGTAGCGGCAGGCCGAGCGCGGTTACCAGTTCGTGAACGGGTGCAATTTGTACCCGCAGTTCATCAGGCATCGGTGGTCTGTTAGCCTTATAGTCCGGGTATATGTGATGACGAAAGGTCGGGCCTTTGGCATCGAATACCACGACCATCTGTTCAGGCTGGTACTCACGTACCAGACTCTTGAGCATGTTAATAACCCCGTACACAGCACCGGTCGGTTGGCCATCGGCTGCCATCAGTCCGGGCATGGCGTGATACGCCCGGAACAGATAAGAAGAGCCATCAACCAGAATAAGCATAAAAAGCAATAAAGGGGTCAGAGCCCTTTTTTCGGAGTAGAGGTTTCAGAAAAAGGGGTCAGAGCCCTTTTCGGGCGACCTCTTCTTGATTGTCCAATTTTATGATCAACAACCCATTCGATGTGTTTGCAAAATAGATCTTCACCCAGAGGTGTTCCACTGTGCCAGGCAGTGCGGATATCGGCCAGTGATTCCAGTCCCTGATATGTAGAAAACCACTTTGAATACACCTTTTGACGTGCTGCTGGGGTATCACCAAGTTGGGTATACATGCTATGTGGCGTTATCAAAGAGTTCGGTTCACCTTCGGCGTTGCAGCAATAACTGGACCACCGATAATCACGTGGATGCCGCACGACTCCAGCGCGAACCGGATTCATTTCGATATAGTGCAGACAGGCCAGATAATAGCTTTCAGCGTCGATGACGCTACTTTTATAGCGACCTTCCCACAGGGTTCCGGTACGCTCGTAGCTACGATTAAAATAAGGAACATACTGCCTGCCGGTGAACTGTATCATTTTACTGATACTGTTCGCATGGCCGGGAGTGGCCAGCAAGTGCACGTGGTTGGACATTAAGGCATAGCCGTGGATCGCGCAATCATATTTTTCAGCACCCTGGCCCAGCCAGGCCAGATATGCGTAGTAGTCCTTCTCTTTGTGGAAGATGGCTTGCCGGTTATTTCCCCGTTGGATAATGTGTACGGGCATTCCAGCAACATGAAACCTCGGTTTTCTCGGCATAATCTTGTCTAAAAAAGGGGTCAGAGCCCTTTTAATATTTTATTTGTATATATATCAATAAGTTACCGCACAAAAAGGGCTCTGACCCCTTTTTTTAGAGTTTATCATAAAAAAAGGGCTCTGACCCCTTTTTTGGTTTTGTTGTAGAATGTATGTGATTTCGGCTTGGGGATGGAATGGTATGGGCAACTTTGTACGATGGGATGAAGCGGACTGGTTGGCCCTGGCCGGTAAGGAGTTGCGGGGCAAATCGCCAGAGGGCCTGAAGGTGTCAACGCCAGAAGGGATTGCTGTCAAGCCGTTGTATACGGCTGCGGATACTGCTGGTCTGGAACACCTGGATTCCCTGCCCGGTTTTGCGCCCTACCTGCGCGGGCCACGCGCCACGATGTACGCTGGTCGGCCCTGGACAGTGCGCCAGTATGCCGGTTTTTCCACCGCTGAAGAATCTAACCGCTTTTATCGCAAAGCCCTCGCCGCAGGCCAAAAAGGCCTCTCGATCGCTTTTGACCTGGCGACCCATCGCGGCTATGACTCGGATCATCCCCGGGTCAGTGGTGATGTCGGCAAAGCCGGGGTGGCGATTGATTCGGTGGAGGATATGAAACTGCTGTTTGCGGATATTCCGCTGGGGCAGATGTCGGTATCCATGACCATGAATGGAGCGGTGTTGCCAATTTTTGCCATGTTCATCGTTGCCGCCGAGGAGCAGGGTGTGGACCCGTCCGCACTGGCTGGCACCCTGCAAAATGATATTCTCAAGGAATTTATGGTTCGTAACACCTACATCTATCCACCCTCACCCTCGATGCGGATTGTTGCCGATATTATTGGGTATTCCGCAGCACAGATGCCACGTTTCAACCCAATCTCAATTTCCGGCTATCACATGCAGGAAGCGGGGGCCACGGCTGCCCAGGAACTGGCTTACACCTTGGCCGATGGTATCGAATATGTGCGTGCGGCACTGTCCAGCGGGTTATCGGTGGATCAGTTTGCACCCCGCTTGTCATTTTTTTTCGGGATCGGCATGAATTTTATGATGGAGGTGGCTAAGCTGCGGGCGGCACGGCTGCTATGGGCGGAGCTGATGCAGGCACATTTTCAACCGGCTGACCCACGTTCTTCGATGTTACGCACCCATTGCCAGACATCCGGCGTCAGCCTGACCAGCCGTGATCCCTATAACAATATCATCCGTACTACGCTCGAGGCACTGGCGGCAGTGCTGGGTGGCACGCAGTCGCTGCATACCAACAGTTTTGATGAAGCCCTGGCACTGCCGACCGAGTTTTCCTCACGCATTGCTCGCAACACTCAGCTTGTGTTGCAGCACGAGGCTGGTCTGACCGATGTCGTCGATCCCCTCGGTGGTAGTTATTATCTGGAAAGATTAACCGCAGATCTGGCCACCGCAGCCCGGGAATTGATTGCCGAGGTGGATGGTATGGGCGGCATGACCGCGGCGGTGATCGCCGGTCTGCCCAAGCTGCGGATTGAAGAGGCGGCTGCACGCCGTCAGGCCCGGCTCGATCGTGGCGAAGATGTCGTAGTGGGCGTCAATCGCTATCCGTTAGAAGAGGAGCCCGAGGTAGATATTCTGCAGATTGACAATGCCGAAGTGCGTCGTCTGCAGGTTGAGCGATTGCAGCAAGTGCGGGCTGCGCGTGATGAAGAGGCTTGTCGGGAAGCGCTGCAACGGCTGTCTGCTGCAGCCGCTAAAGAGCGCGAAAATCTTCTGCCCTATACCATCAAGGCGGTACGCTTGCGTGCCACTGTGGGAGAAATTTCGGATGCACTGGAAACGGTATTTACCCGTCACCGCGCCATGGTGCGCTCGGTGAGTGGAGTTTACGGAGCGGCCTGTGAAGACGATGCGGGTTTTCGTGCCGTGACCGCGCAGGTCAGTCAATTTGCCGTGCAATACGGTCGCAGACCCCGGCTGCTGGTGGTAAAACTGGGTCAAGATGGTCATGACCGTGGCGCCAGAATCATCGCCACCGGTTTTGCTGATATGGGGTTTGATGTCGACATCGGCCCCTTGTTTCAGACACCGCAGGAAGCGGCCCGGCAGGCGGTAGAAAACGATGTCCATATGATTGGGGTGTCCTCACAGGCTGCAGGTCACATGGCATTGGTGCCTGAACTAATCGCCGCCCTTAAAGCCGAGCAGGCCGAGGATATTCTGGTGGTCTGTGGAGGAGTCATCCCCCCTCAGGATTATGCCTTTTTGCAGCAACAGGGGGTGGTGGCGATTTTCGGACCCGGGACCAGTTTGCCGGTTGCCGCAGGTGAACTCATGACCCTGTTAGTACAACACCTGGGGGTAAACTCAAGTGTCACAAGTAACGCGGTGAAGGCGTAGGGGTTTGATAGATACCTAAATAATTCGCAAAGATCCACGAGGAGAGACAGTGCGGGACATCATAGAACGGTTGGAACAAAAAAGACAGCAGGCCCGCCTCGGTGGCGGGATCGAGCGCATCGATAAACAGCATGGCAAAGGCAAACTCACCGCTCGCGAGCGGATTGAGCTATTGCTCGATGCCGACAGCTTTGAAGAATGGGATATGTTTGTCGAACATCGCTGTCAGGATTTTGGTATGGCGCAACAGTCGATTCCCGGCGATGGTGTGGTCACTGGCTGGGGCACCATTTACGGGCGCCAGGTTTTTGTTTTCAGTCAGGATTTTACCGTCTTTGGTGGCTCGTTATCGGAGACTCATGCCGAAAAGATCGTCAAAATCATGGATAAGGCGGTACAGGTTGGGGCCCCGATTATCGGTATTAACGATTCCGGTGGTGCCCGTATCCAGGAAGGGGTGGCCTCGCTGGGCGGTTATGCCGATATTTTTCAGCGCAATGTGCTGGCTTCCGGTGTGGTACCACAGATTTCCATGATTATGGGTCCTTGCGCCGGTGGTGCGGTGTATTCACCGGCGATGACCGATTTTATTTTTATGGTTCGCGATTCTTCGCACATGTTTGTGACCGGCCCCGAGGTGGTAAAAACGGTAACCCACGAAAACGTCAGCGCCGAGGAACTCGGGGGTGCTCATACCCACACCTCCCGATCCGGAGTGGCCCATAAGGCCTTTGACAATGATGTCGATGCCTTGTTTATGCTGCGCCGGTTCATCAACTTGCTGCCTTCAAGCAATCAACGCACAGCACCGGTGCTGCCGGTCCGTGATAATCCAGACCGGGTGGAAAAAGCATTGGATACTCTGGTGCCTATGGATCCCAATCAACCTTATGACATGAAAGAGTTGTTGGCCAAGGTGGTAGATGATCAGGAATTTTTTGAGATTCAGGAAGATTTTGCGGCCAATATTGTCGTCGGTTTGGGCCGCATGGCGGGTCATACAGTGGGTTTTGTCGCCAATCAACCCATGGTGCTCGCCGGTTGTCTGGACATTAATTCAGCAACTAAAGCCGGGCGTTTTGTGCGTTTTTGTGATGCCTTCAATATCCCCATAGTAACCTTCGTCGATGTCCCGGGCTTTCTGCCCGGTACCGATCAGGAATTCGGTGGCATTATTCGTCATGGTGCCAAGTTGCTATACGCCTTTGCCGAAGCTACGGTACCCAAGGTCACGGTTATTACCCGTAAGGCTTATGGTGGGGCTTATGATGTGATGAGTTCCAAACACCTGCGCGGTGATGTTAATCTGTGCTGGCCCAGCGCTGAAATTGCGGTCATGGGACCCAAGGGTGCGGTGGAGATTATTTTTCGCCAGGAAAAGGATGATCCTGAGAAAATCGCCGCCCGCACGGAAGAATACCGCAGCAAATTCGCCAATCCCTTTGTTGCGGCCCGACGCGGTTTCATCGACGATGTCATCCGTCCCCGTAACACCCGCCGTCGCCTGTGTCGTTCACTGGCGCTGTTGGCTGATAAACAGCTACAGAACCCCTGGCGAAAACATGGCAATATTCCGTTATGAGCATCATGTTTAAAAAAATTCTCATCGCCAATCGAGGTGAAATTGCCTGTCGGGTTATCCGTAGCGCACAGCAGATGGGCGTTGCCACCGTCGCCGTCTATTCGACTGCTGACCAACGTGCCAAACATGTCGAAATGGCTGATGAAGCGGTTTGTATCGGCCCACCAGCGGCAGCGCAGAGCTATCTTCGGATCGATGCTATTGTCAACGCCTGTCGTCAGATCGGTGCGCAGGCGGTACATCCGGGTTATGGATTCCTGTCTGAGAATGCTGCACTTGTCGTGGCACTTGAGGCTGAAAATATTGCTTTTATCGGCCCACCGACTAAGGCCATGCAGATTATGGGTGACAAGATCATCTCCAAACGATTGGCCCAGGAAACCGGAGTTTCCACTATTCCCGGCTACACCGATGTGATCGTTGATGCCGAACAGGCTGTGACTATTGCCAACGATATTGGTTACCCGGTGTTGCTCAAAGCCAGTGCAGGCGGCGGCGGCAAGGGCATGCGTGTGGCGCGCAATGATGCAGAATGCCGGGATGGTTTCGCGCGCGCCAGTAGCGAGGCTGCGACCGCATTCGGCGACGACCGTATGTTCCTGGAAAAATACATTGAGGGGCCCCGGCATATTGAGATCCAGATTATGGCCGATCAGCACGGTCATGTTTTGTATTTGGGTGAGCGGGAATGCTCGATCCAGCGTCGTCATCAGAAAGTGATTGAGGAAGCCCCTTCGGTATTCATCGATGCCCCGACCCGGGCAGCCATGGGTCAGCAGGCCGTAGCCCTGGCGCGTGCCGTGGATTATTGCTCAGCCGGGACGGTGGAGTTTATTGTCGACCAGGGGCGTAATTTCTATTTCCTGGAAATGAATACCCGCCTGCAGGTCGAACATCCGGTTACCGAGTGTGTGACCGGCCTGGATCTGGTGGAGTTGATGATCCGGGTGGCGGCCGGTGAGCCCCTGCCGCTGACCCAGGAACAGGTTCGCCAGCAGGGCTGGGCGGTGGAATGTCGGGTCTATGCCGAAGACTCCAGTCGTGGCTTTTTGCCCTCAATCGGGCGACTGTCTCGCTATCATGAACCACGGGCTGCAGGCCTGCGGGTTGATAGTGGCGTTAAGGCCGGTAGTGACATCAGTATGTATTACGATCCCATGATTTCCAAGTTGGTAGCCTACGGAGCAGATCGCAAACAAGCCATTGCCATGGCAGTTGAGGCTCTGGATCAGTATTTGATCGAAGGGGTGGCCCACAATGGGGCTTTTTTGCAGGCCGTGTTGCTGGATGAGGCATTTGGGCGTGGCGATATCAGTACTGATTTTATCGGTCAGCGTTACCCGGACGGTTTTCAGCCACCGTTGCCTGAGGGTGTTCAGCTTGATGCCATGTTGGCGGTAGTTGCTGTGTTACATGATCGTTGTGAGCGGCGTGAAGTTGCCACAGATTATTGTGATCAAAAGCTGCGAACCTGGGTGATTTGTGCTGATAAAGCGCAGTGGAACGTAGATCTTTCTGTAACGGCACAAGGGCTGAAAGCCGATCTGGGTGAACAATCTGTTAGCATACAAACGGATTGGCAGCCGGGTGATCGACTGTGTTCGGTTCAGGTAGATGGCAAAGAACGAACCGTACAAGTACAGGTTTTCGGCAATCACTACCGGCTGGCACAGGCTGCGTGTGTTCTTGACTGTCGGGTTTTGGGCCCGCGTGCTGCCGAGCTTGATGAGTATATGCTGGAACGGGTTGTTCCCGATCGTTCGGGGCAGGTCCTTTCACCCATGCCCGGGATGATCACCCAAATTCGGGTCCAGGAAGGTGACGAGGTTCAAGCCGGTACGGCGGTAGCGGTCATTGAGGCGATGAAAAATAATGATGGAGCGGTGGATGATGCCACCCGCTATGACCTGGCGGTGAAGGTTTTTGAACACACGGCCCACTATGATGGCGCGATTGCCAACTACTTTGGTGCAATTAACCACCACGGTGAAAAGCAGGGTTTTTCGCGCACCATCAATCTGCAATACAACAAGGTTCAGGCCATGCGATACGGTGAAAACCCTCATCAGGATGCGGCGTTTTATACTGAAGCCGGACAATCTGATGCCTGTGTCGCCACCGCAAGGCAATTACAGGGCAAAGAACTTTCCTACAATAATATTGGTGATACCGATGCGGCACTTGAATGTGTAAAGCAGTTTAGCGACCAGCCCTGTTGTGTGATCGTCAAACACGCTAACCCCTGTGGCGTCGCCACCGGCGACTCCTTATTTGAGGCCTATGATCGGGCCTACCAGACCGATCCGGAATCCGCGTTTGGCGGCATCATTGCCGTTAATCAAAAGCTCGATGGCAAGACCGCCGCAGCCATAGTGGAGCGCCAGTTTGTAGAAGTCATCATTGCGCCGAAGATCAGTGAGGCCGCGATAGAAGCTGTTAGCGAAAAGAAAAATGTGCGCCTGCTCGAATGCGGTCGATGGTCGCTTGATTCGACAACACGTCTCGATTTTAAACGGGTTAATGGTGGCTTGTTAGTCCAGGGCGCTGATCTTGAGCTCTATAACGAGTTAAAAGTCGTTACCGATCGCGAACCGACTGAACAGGAAATGCTGGATCTGTTGTTTAGCTGGAAGGTCAGCAAGTTTGTAAAATCCAATGCGATTGTCTATGGCAAAAACAATATGACCATCGGTGTAGGTGCCGGACAAATGAGCCGGATTAATTCAGCGCGCATTGCCTCGATTAAAGCCGAACATGCCAAACTGGAAGTTAAAGGTGCAGTGATGGCCTCGGATGCCTTTTTCCCGTTTCGCGATGGCATCGATCAGGCGGCTGAGGTGGGTATTACTGCAGTGATCGAGCCGGGTGGCTCAATGCGTGACGATGAGGTGATTGCCGCCGCTAATGAACACGGTATGGCGATGATCTTTACTGGCATGCGCCACTTCCGGCATTAAACAACCGTATCTACTTTAAACAGTTAATCGTTGTTTTGTTGTAGAAGCAGGCATTTTGCAACCACAATCTAGATAACTGCAGCAGGCCAGGGCAAGAGTATACTTGTGTACTGTAATAACACAGGCTTGTAGCCTGGATGCAGCAACGCGAAATCCGGGGTGGTTTGGCCTTATTTCCCGGATTGCATTTCATTTCATCCGGGCTACCTGTTCATTAAAAACAAAAATCTAAAGTATGCGCTTACCCTGCACGTCTGGAAGTTATTACGGGCTTGAATTGGCGCGGGATTTACGGATAACAAATTGGTCAAATACCTTGCCGTCCTCGGTGACATAACGCGAACGCAAGGTATCGTCGTCGATATCTAAAAACACCGAGCCTGCCTTTGCTGATGCGATCGGCAAGGCCGGGTGATCAAAACGCCCCTGATTTCCCTCACCGGCTGAACCTAACACCATGTACAGGGTTCCGCCCTGGCGCAACGATTTATTGTAAATGGACTGACCCGCCACTTGCTTACCGGCATCTAAAATCATTGACTCAGCGTCAAATGTTTTCGCCAGGCCAAAATGATTCTGAATTAAATGAGATCGTTCATAAACGTGGCTATGACCGGCAATCACTAAATCAACCCCGGCTTTTTCCAGTACAGGCAGAACATTTTTTCTAACCCGGGTCATCCGACGTTTGCGTATCGTATTTACATCAGAATCATGTGTGCCACGTGTGTAGGGTGGATGATGAAACAAAACAATAGTCCATTTTTGTTTTGACTGGGCAAGATCTCTTTGTACCCAGCTTAACATCTCACTATCCGGCGATAGATCGGCATCGTGTGAATCCAGTATTACGATATGAGTCTGTGCGTAATTAAATGAAAAATAACTGGGCGTGTTTGAAGCCAGACCGCCAAATTCGCCCTGCTCGGGACGATCAAATAATTGATAAAACGACCAGCGCCGCGCATCGTGATTTCCAAACACGACCCATAGCGGGATATTTTTAAAGATGTCCTGATATGGCGTTAAAAATCCCTTTACATATTCCTTATAGGTCGCATTCGGATAGGCCTGATCGCCCGTCGTTAAGATCAGATCCATGGCCGTTTTGTCCACACGTGGGTGTTGTTGCAACCACTTTAAAGCTGCATCACGCACGGGTATTTTTTTTGCGGATTTACCCGGATCACCAAGCAACCAGATTCGCGTTTGACTCAATTCCCCCGGTTTCGGCGCGGTCATAAACCACTCAGCGGCATCCTGACGCCATTGACCCAGATGTTTTATCCGATAATAATAACGAGTCTGCGGCAATAGATTCGACAAAGTCACGCTATGGTTTGTCACCGCATCTTCTTCCACAACGTCGAAGCTTAACTCTGTGGGCGATAAGCCATAAAATACCGTGTCGCTAGCGGCCTTTTGCGAACCCCAACGTAAGGTCATCTGATCGGCTCCCGCCATTTGCAGATAGACTGGGTGAAAACCAACGACGCGGCTGACAACGTATACATAGCTAAACCAGATTATCGCTAAAACACCCAACAGGAGAAGGAAAACGCCAAGTGATTTACGAATTTTAGACATTAAATTTGCAATGATCGTACCCTCAATAATACGGAGCATGTATAATCTTACCTTATTATATAGTATGTACGCGCCCAGGATATGATTTACGCCTGGGAATAACGATCTGGCTATATTTAACGGTCATTTAACTCTTTAAAAAAGACTTACTCTTAAACCTACTCGATTATTAGTACTGTGAAAATTGAAACCATCACCAGCCCAATTCCTCGATTATTCAAACTGCTGCTCGCCATTACGTTTCTCACCCTGATCATTCTGTTTACACTGCGACTGGTGTTTTGGCTCATATTTAATAATCCTGGCGACCCGATACCCACAAATGATCTATGGTATGCCTTTTATCTCGGCACAAAATTCGATCTCAGACTCGCGTTATATGTTTTATTGCCGCTTTATCATTTAGGCTGGATCAAATGCTTAAGTCCATTTCGAAATAAATATACTCGCCGTGTCTGGTTAATCTATCTGGTTTTAGCCGCCAGTAGTGTCCTCATGCTTTATCTAATAGACTTCGGTCATTACGCCTATTTGAACAAACGCGTTGATGCCACGGTATTGCGTTTTCTATCCAATTTCTCTACTTCGACCGAGATGGTCTGGCAATCTTACCCGGTCGTACCCTGGATACTTGCCATTATTGTTTTTATTACCCTTGATGCCTTTGTAATAAATCGACTTATTGTTTATTTCAGCGCACAACCGGCTATATCGATAAAAATACGTCACAAACTCTGGCTTGTTCCACTTAGTTTCTTTATTTTTATTTTCGCTATCTTTGGCAAGTTTTCTTATTACCCGTTACGTTGGAGTGATGCCTTTTTTAGCCCGCACGCCTATGCTTCATCGATAGCATCTAATCCAGTATTATATTTTTTCAATACGCTAAAGAATAAACAGATTAAATTAGATATAACTAAAACCCAGGAATATTACCCGCTAATCAGCGAATACCTGGGCGTAACCAGGCCGGATAAAAATAACCTGAACTATGCTCGACACTTTCCAGCCAGGCCTGTATTTGAAAATCCACCAAACATCATTATGGTATTTCTCGAATCGTTTGCCGCCTACAAAACCGGGGCATTCGGTAATAAACTCAATCCAACACCTTATTTTGATGCGATTGAAAAAAACAGCCTCTCGTTTCGAAACTTCTTTACTCCGCACACCGGCACCGCGCGTTCCGTATTCGCGGCAATCACCGGGCTACCAGACATAGAAGTAAATAAAACTTCTTCACGTAATCCTCTGGTCGTCGAACAAAGAACCATCATCAACAGTTTTAAAGGTTATGAAAAATTTTATTTTATCGGTGGCAGCGCTAACTGGGGTAATATACGTGGAATCTTGCAGCATAATATTCGAGGCTTGAACTTATTTGAAGAAGGAAGTTACTCCTTACCCGATATGGATGTCTGGGGTATTGATGACGCTAGTTTATTTATAGAAAGCAACTGGGTCTTGCGTAAACAAAAAAAGCCATTTTTTGCGATCATACAAACTTCCGGTAACCATCGCCCCTATCACATCCCGGAAGAAAATTATGGCTTTGAACCTCGCAATATTGATAGTCAGCAACTAAGTAAAAATGGTTTTATCAACCTCGATGAATTTAATGCATTTTATTTTATGGATCACAGCATTGGCCATTTTATCAACGAAGCCAAAAAAGAGGATTACTTCGATAACACGATATTTATTTTTTATGGTGACCATGGTATTACCGGTTATCCTGGCGAACACAGCCCCGACTATCTTGGCATCTCGGATATTTCGGGTTTGCATACACCATTGGTTTTCTACGCACCAAAACTTATTGAGGCAAAAAAGAGCAATAAGATCGCCAGTGAACTGGACATATTGCCCACCATCGCCGGACTGACCGGGATTGAATATACCAATACGACGCTCGGCCGTAATTTAATGAATTCAGATTTTGATAATCAACGTTATGCGTTTACCATTACCCATAATAAAAATTCGACACTGGGTTTATTGAGCAAGGATTTCTATTTCCGAATTATTGAAGATGGAAGCAATCCGGTGCTTATCGATGTGCATTCGAACGACAGCCGTAACAACGTACTAAACCAGCACCCAGAAATTGCTGACAAGATGAGAGCGATGACGTTTGGACTTTTTGAGACCACCAAATACCTGTTACACCATAATAAGTCTGAGCAGCATAGAAAAACTGAAAACGTCACACAATAATTCGACAATGTTAATGATGCAAATTCGTCGTTAATAAATTAACAGGAACACAAACCATGAATATACTCATCATCGGTAGCGGTGGACGTGAACATGCCCTGGCCTGGAAAGCCGCCCAGTCTCCATTGGCAACCCGAGTTTTTGTTGCACCAGGTAATGCCGGCACGGCACAGGAAAATAAGATCGAAAATGTTGCCCTTGGCGCGGAAGATATTCCGGCCCTGATTCATTTCGCAAAAGAAGCGCAGATTGGCTTAACCATCGTCGGTCCCGAAGCACCATTAGTTGCCGGTATTGTTGATGAGTTTACTTCCCATGGCCTACGTGCATTTGGACCGAGTAAGGCGGCATCCCAACTTGAGGGTTCTAAGGCCTTCACCAAAGATTTCCTGGCCCGCCACAATATCCCCAGCGGCGCTTACCAGAACTTTACCGAAGTCGATCCGGCTATCGATTATATTAAAGCGCAAGGCGCACCGATCGTCATCAAGGCCGATGGTCTGGCTGCCGGTAAAGGTGTCATCGTTGCGATGACAGAAGACGAGGCGATTACCGCGGTTAAAGATATGCTAGCAGGAAATGCCTTTGGTGATGCCGGTCATCGAGTCGTCATCGAAGAGTTTCTGGATGGCGAAGAGGCCAGCTTTATTTGCGTCGTCGACGGCACGCATATTCAACCGATGGCCACCAGCCAGGATCACAAACGCGTTGGTGAAGGCGATAGCGGGCCTAATACAGGTGGTATGGGCGCTTATTCTCCAGCGCCGGTAGTCACCGATGAAATCCATCAGCGCATCATGTCCGAAGTTATTGAACCTACCGTTAAAGGCATGGCCAATGAAGGTCATGCGTACACAGGCTTTTTATATGCCGGCCTGATGATCATGTCCGACGGCTCGCCCAAAGTGATTGAATACAACGTGCGCTTTGGCGATCCCGAAACTCAGCCGATCATGATGCGACTGCAATCCGATCTGATCGAACTCTGTAATGCTGCTGTCGAAAAAAAACTGGATCAAGTTACCACCAGCTGGACCGACCAGGCAGCATTAGGTGTAGTCATGGCGGCAGGCGGATATCCGGACGACTATGCCAAAGGTAAAACTATCGACGGTATTGATAACCCGGACACCGGTATTGTAGGCGTAAAAGTCTTTCACGCCGGGACAACTAAAAAAGACGATAGGATTGTCACCAGCGGTGGACGAGTTCTATGTGTGACTGCGCTTGGTAATAACGTTGGCGATGCCCAGCAAAAAGTCTATCAATATATAAATAACATAACCTGGGATGGTGCATTTTATCGTAACGACATCGGTTATCGCGCCATTCAACGTGAAAGCGCAATTAAATAGCGGTTGCGAGAAAAGCGCTCTGGTTTTATTTTGTAGGGGCGGGACGCATTGTTAATCAAAATGAGTTAGTGTTGATGAGCATTGCCGCTATCAACCAGCCACCAACTGTCGACTAATAAATAGATCGCAAAGGCAATAATCAATAGACCCGCGATCGTTCGAACCACCGGCTTTTTAAGAAAGAACTGTATCGAACTCGCCATCAAGCCAAAAGCAATAAGGTTTGGCAGCGTTCCCAGACCAAAACTAAGCATGATTAGCGCACCTTGTTGCGCACTGGCCGTGCTCAGGCTCATGGTCAACATGCTATAAACTAATCCACACGGTAACCAGCCCCAGACCAGACCCACCAGAACAGCCTGACCGTTTCCTTTGATCGGAATCAGATTACGCGTCAGCGGTTCAATGCGTTTCCACACGAGACCACCGAGCTGTTCCAGCCAGGTTAATACCCGCCACCAGTTCGCCAGATATAATCCCATCAGGATTAAAATCACCGCCGAAAAAGTTTGTAGATATTGATGTAAGGTATGGGACGCAAATTGTTGAGTCGTTATCGCACCGAGACCACCAACCATAAATCCAGCCAGGGTATAACTGGCGATACGTCCAAGATTATAACTTAGCTGTATATGGAATTTTTTAGTTTGCGATTTAACCGGCCCGCCGTCCAGTGAAAAAGCACTAACGATCCCTCCGCACATCCCCAGACAATGCACACCGCTTAGAATACCGATTATAAATGCAGATAGATAAGTAAGCTCATCGCCCAACATTTATGCACGCCCCGGCTTTTCCATCTTCATTAAATATAATATTAATAGCACAACCGGTATACCAAGCACCGCCGTAAACAGGAAGAAATATTCATAACCGATATTTTGATTAAAGGCGTTATTGACATTGGTTATTCTATACAGGACATCGCGCGTGTAATTGGTTGTTCCTAACGGGTCATCCATTTGAATGAGCTGATTGTGAAGGTCATAGGTGAACTGCACGCTACTAAGATCAGGATAATTGACAGTGGCCAATTTATCGGCATTGGTGTAAGTATAGTTGATCAGGGCATTTGTTCGATCTGTTTTACTGGTTAATCGTCCGATATTGTCATAGGTAAAGTTGGTTATTTTATTTAAAGGATCCGTCCGGTTTAAGAGGAGCCCTTGATTATCATACTGAAAATACGTCGTGCTTCCTTCCTGATCAGTGAGACTTGACATTCGACCTATGGCATCGTAATTATAGCTGACGGCCGGATGGGCCGCAATTTTGCTTGTTAAGGGGTTGGTGTTCGCATCATACGTTAAATTGGTAACTGTCCCGCGTCCATCGGTGGTCGTGGCGATCTGACCATTAAGATTATAGGTCAATTGCGTGCTGTTAAGCACGGCATCGGTGGTTCCTGTCAGGTGATGGTTAACATCGTAGGTGAATTGGGTTGTATTAAGCAGGGGATCGGTTGTATCGGTCAGGCGGTATTGAGAATCATACGTATTGGTCGTGACCTGATTTAAAGCGTTGATGATCTGTGTCAAATTTTGATTCCCGTCATAGATAAATTGTGTTGTCCGGTTCAACGGATCAGTGATCGCCACTTCGTGATTTTGCCCGTCGAACTGTTTAACGACTTTATCCCCGGATTCATTTTCAATGGCATACGTCCGGCCTTTGTGATCTATATAATAAATTCTGCGTTTGCCAAATGGGTCTTCTTCGACATTACGAAAACCACTAAAATAAAAATTGTACGTTGCACTGCCAACCTGACGGGGAACCGTTTGGGTTTGCACGCGCCTGAGGCTGTCATAAACATTGGTGGCCGTCGTAATTCCCGATGGATTGTTCAGGGTGGTCATTTGATGCAGACTGTCATACCCGAATCCCCACACCTGCCCATCCATATCCGTTGCACTGATTAAATCATTGTTCGCATCATAACCATAACTCACACCGCGCCCACTGGAATCGACAACCGAAGTAATGTTTGACCCCGTATATGTCAAGGTTAACGCTCGCCCTGTCACATCCTGAATGCCTGTCAGTTGTGTCCCCGTATACGTAAAATTCATCTGATTCCCATCGATGTCAGACAGTATGCTGATGCGGTTGTTAGTATCAAAATTTATCTGCGTCCCAAAGCGTTCTTTTAATGAAAATGTCCCGTTGCCATTATCAACCAACCGCGTTGTAATCCCGGCAGGAGGATTATAGCTCCCATCCGGCAGTTGGTTATACGGCG
>ENA-ORDP01000900-ORDP01000900.1-marine-sediment-metagenome-genome-assembly--contig:-NODE-900-length-17852-cov-3.150700_pt1 | contig 17852 bp, 19 predicted proteins | sample MGYA00248627_ERZ508539 | MGnify/ENA primary metagenome ERZ508539 (study PRJEB26208, sample SAMN05571518) | marine sediment metagenome | biome: deep sea; feature: Hydrothermal vent; material... | reverse complement strand
ATAAGAAGGTCGATTACAGCCCACATTAAATGTTCAATTCAACAGATTCCGGCGGGTCGCCCCTACGTCTTTGGCCCTGACAATTAAACGGCCTCTTCGGCCAAGACCCTTTCAGACGGCTGTACAACAGCTTCACTCTTTTCTGCCTCAAGGCTCATCAAGTGGACCACCTCGCTTAGTGCGGCCAAAGCCACTTCTAATTGACTTTCATCGGGTTCATTGGTGGTGAGTTTCTGGATGTAGTAACCGGGTCGGCTAATCCACTTAACGATGATATTGCTTTGCTTTTTGAATGAGAGTTTAAGCACTTCATAAGACACAGAAGCCACTATAGGAAGCAAAAGTATATGGCTTGGAATCAAGATCATTTTCTGGAACACGATATTCAGGGTTGCGTTGGTGTGCATCACCTTGAACCCGGGGAACATAGCGATGATGGCAACCGGCACAACGGAGAAGATAAAGATCGATATGAAGAAGACAAAGAACATAAAAGACGTTCCACAGCGTGGATGATAAGTCGTGAACTTCACTGCGTTGGGTATGGTAAGCTCTTCACCTGCCTCATAGGTATTCACAGCCTTATGCTCGGCCCCGTGATACTCAAAGACACGTCTCACGTCTTTCATCAGGGAAATGGCAAATACATAGCCGACGAATAAAAGCATACGGACTGCACCCGCTATGAGATTGAATAGAATGGGTGTTTCAGTTTCCCGTATCCCAAAAACCTCTGTGAGTATGTTAGGGATAGCGACAAATATACCCATCCCCAGCACGAGAGAAGTGACCACCATCAATCCAATGGTGAATCCTTCTGCCTTTTTCGTTTTCTCTTTCTCTTCATCGGGCAAAGCCTCATTGGCTGAGATGATCAGACTTTTTATACCAATCGCCATACTCTCGAATAAAGCGATCACACCCCGTAGGAAGGGGGATTTAAATACAGGCCAACGGCTTGCGAGGGATTTAATGTCCTTGGTGATCAGTTTGATCTCACCCGATTCTTTGCGTAAAGCCATCGTATAATGGTTTTTACCTCTCATCATGACGCCTTCGATGAGGGCCTGACCACCAACGTTTTCTTCTTGATTCACAGATTACTCCAAAATGATAAATTGGATACCAAATATAATGCAAAAATATCGATCTATCAAGACTTTTTCACGATGACCTCTAAAACATTCCTGACAAATGATCCGAGTTTCAATATATTCTTTTTAAAGGGGTGTGAGGAAATGAGATGAAAACAACGATTTCTATGATAGTTTTGTTATTTATATCGATCAACCTAACATTGTGTTCTGATTGGGGAAAACTGAATAAGGCCGATGAGTATACTAACAAAGGAATAAAGTTTCACGACCAGGCCAAGTATGAAAAAGCCCTGGAGTACTATTTCAAAGCCCTGAAGATCCGTGAGGATGTCCTGGGAAAGGAAGATCCTGATACAGCCAACAGTTACGCTAACATTGGTTTGATCTATGAGAATCAAGGTGAGTATAAAAAAGCGTTAGAGTACCAGTTTAAGGCCCTTAAAATATATGAAAAGGCCTTAGGAAAGGAAGATCCTGATACAAGCATCAGTTATAATCATATTGGAAGAGTCTACGACAGGCAAGGTAAGTATGAAAAAGCGTTGGAATACCACTTTAAGGCTCTTAAAATAGACGAAAAGGTATCAGGCAAGGAACATCCTGATACGGCCACCAGTTACAGTAATATTGGATGGGTTTTACTTCAACAGGGAAAGTATGAAAAAGCGTTAAGATATGATTTTGAAGCTCTGAAGATACGTGAAAAGGTTTTAGGGAAAGAAGATCCTGGTACGGCCACCAGTTACGGCAACATTGGATTAACTTATGACTATCAAGGTAAGTATGATAAAGCGTTAGAGTACCATTTTAGGGCACTTAAGATAGCTGAAAAAGTCTTTGGCAAAGAACATCCTTACACGGCCACCAGCTACAGTCATATCGGAACCGTCAAGTCCCACCAGAACAAGTATGAGAAAGCCTTAGAGTATTACTTTAAAGCCCTTAAGATCACTGAAAAAGTCTTTGGCAAAGAACATCCTGATGCGTCCAACGATTACATTAGTATAGGGGCAGTCTATCACGTTCAAGGAAAGTATAAAAAAGCGTTAGAGTACTATTTTAAGGGTCTTAAAATAGCTGAAAAGGTTTTAGGGAAAGAGCATCCTAGTACAGCCACCAATTACTACAATATTGGATTAACTTATTATAATAAAAAAAAGTACAAGAAAGCGTTACAATATTATTTTCTGGCTCTTAAGATACGTAAAAAGGTCTTAAGGAAAGAGCATCCTGATATGGCCGACAGTTACACCAGTATTGGGACGGTCTATCACATTCAAGGTAGGTATGAAAAAGCGTTAGGGTACTATTTTAAAGCACTTAAGATACGTAAAAAAGTCTTAAGGAAGGAACATCCTGATACAGCTACAAGCTATCATAATATCGGGTTAATTTATTATAACTTAGTGAACTACAAGAAAGCCAAAGACTATCTCCTAAAAGCCGTATCGATTTCTGTGAAAGCTTTAGGGAAGAAGCATCCCGATACAAAAGTCTTATACCGTGATCTGAATATGGTTTACAAGGCATTGGGGGATAGGGAAAAGGCAGAGTATTACAAAAGAAAGAGTAAGTAACCTATGCAATAGCATGCTTTTATCTATGAGTAAACCCGCATGTTTTCCTTTCCACAGACAATTCCGTACAGGTTCAACATGTTGAACCCGTACGGAATAGGGAGGGCCGGAGTTCATCCTTCTGAAATCACCAATGACACGGTGGATTGGGCAAATACATGGCACGTCAAATTAGCCAGACCTTAGGGGCGACCCGCCGGGTCGCCCCTACAGGTCACGTATCAGCGGCTTTTCCTACAATAGACATCCCCTTTCTCCAGCTTGTCCTGAACCTCATAGAGTCCATTTGTTGACCCAAAATAGTATGACGACTCAATCATTGGAGATCAAAGTAGATCTCGCATTTGGGCAATGACTTCTTGATCTTCTTTTTCTCCTTTTCGCTTAAGGGGTTGTTCCAAAGGCGAAGTTCATTGAGATGGGGCAAACTGTAAACCCCATCGGGCAGGCGACTGAGTTGATTGCTCCCCAGGTAGAGGGTTCTAAGCTCTTTAAGGCGGGCAATATCATTGGAGAGCTCTGTCAAACTATTACCCAGGCTGAGAGTTCTCAGGTTCACCAGTTGGAACAGTTCTTTGGGTAGGCTAGTCAGTTCATTGGCTCCGGCGTCCAAAACCTCTAACTTGATGAGCTTTCCAATCTCAGAGGGTAGATCCATGATTTTATTCTCATTAATATTCAGCTCTTTCAGGTGACTAAGTTCACCAATCTCTGAGGGGAGGGTGAGAAGTTGATTATAACGAACGTCGAAACGCACCAGATGGGTGAGCCTATTAATTTCCTTTGGGATCTCCATAAGCTTGTTATAGTCCAATGACAGGATGCGTAAATTGCGAAGTTTAAGGATTTCCGGAGGGAACGAATCGATACGGTTGCCCCAAACAAGAAGCTCCTGGAGGTTTGTGAGCGTGGCAATCTCCGGGGAAAGCTTTGTAAAATGGTTGTGATTAAGATCCAGGGACTGGAGGTTCTTGAATTTCCCAATCTCACGGGGGAATTCCGTGAGCCTCAGATTATCCAATTCCAGTTTGATCACCTTGTCCGGTTCTACGAGAGCCTCTTCCAGGCTGGTGTAAGCCTTGACGTCTTCCAACTCCTCAAGGCTTAGCAATCCTTTTCCACTTTGTGAGTCATGCTTTTCGCTGGAAACGGTCTTATCTGTCGGATTGGTACTTTTTCCACGTTCACAGCCTACGATAGAGACTGAGAGCAATGAAAGTATGAGCACTATGTGTTTAATCATTTCTTACCTCAAAAAATACTTTATCAATTGAATCACAGCTTTTACAGGTCAAGCCTCAACGTGATCCGCCAGAATGGAGACCAGATTATTCCTGACTTCAGCAATTCCCCCTTCCACAGTATAAACTTTAGGACTGTTATCCTTTAAAGTAAGTAATAACTTACCTTTCGAGAGGAGGGTCACGAGGGGTGCGTGGTTTTCTAAAATCCCAATCTCACCCAGATAAGCCGGGAGAGTCACCGCCTGAACCTCTCCCTCAAAGAAGAGTTGATCGGGTGTTACCAGCTTACATGTCATATTCGATACCTCAAAGCCTTATTGGTTCGCATGATTCTATTCCTTTGCCATGTCTTTCGCTTTTTGGATCACCTCATTAATGTCTCCCGCCATATAAAAAGCTTGTTCAGGAAGGTCATCGTGCTTTCCAGAAATGATCTCTTTAAAACTATGGATGGTGTCTTCCAGTTTGACATAACGTCCCTTCATTCCTGTAAAGGCCTCTGCCACTGTAAAAGGCTGGGACAAGAACTTCTCAATACGGCGTGCACGGGAGACCAGCTTTTTATCCTCCTCAGAAAGCTCTTCCATCCCAAGGATAGCGATAATGTCCTGAAGGTCTTTATACCGTTGAAGGATCTTTTGGATGTCCCTCGCTATTTGATAATGCTCCTCACCAATGTATTCGGGGGACAGAATCCGCGAACTGGAGTCCAGAGGGTCGACAGCGGGATATATTCCTTTCTCTGAAATCTTCCTGGACAGGACAGTACTGGAATCCAGGTGGGCAAAGGTGGTCGCAGGAGCTGGATCGGTTAAATCATCGGCTGGTACGTAAACAGCCTGAACACTGGTGATAGAACCCTTTTTGGTAGATGTAATTCTCTCCTGAAGTTCCCCCATTTCCGTTGCGAGAGTGGGTTGATAGCCCACAGCTGATGGCATACGCCCCAAGAGAGCTGAAACCTCCGATCCCGCTTGAGAGAAGCGAAAGATATTATCGACAAACAGGAGAACGTCACTTCCACGCTCGTCTCTAAAGTACTCACACATGGTGAGTGCTGATAAAGCTACTCTAAGCCTTGCACCGGGAGGTTCATTCATTTGGCCGTAACACAAAACAGTCTTCTCAAGGACTCCTGATTCCTGCATCTCAAGCCAGAGGTCGTTCCCTTCACGGGTACGCTCACCAACTCCCGCAAATACCGAGAATCCACCGTGATGTATGGCAATATTGTTTATGAGTTCCATGATGATCACAGTCTTTCCTACACCGGCTCCTCCAAATAGCCCTGTCTTACCCCCTTTAACATAAGGAGCCAAGAGGTCGATCACTTTAATCCCTGTCTCAAAGAGCTCTGTTTTGGGTTCCAGGTCTTCAAATTTGACGGTTTTCTTATGGATAGGTTGACGGCTCTCAAATTCGGGAGCTTCTTTCTCATCCACCACCTCCCCAAGGACGTTGAATATCCGACCGAGGGTTTTTTCCCCTACTGGAACAGTGATCGGCCCACCCGTATCCATGACTTCGCTCCCACGAATGACCCCATCGGTAGATCCCATGGAAATAGCCCGTACACGACCTTCTCCCAGGTGCTGTTGAACTTCTACCGTGAGGGTTGTCTTTGTTCCTTCTATCTCTAAATCAAGTTTTAAGGCGTTATGGATGGCTGGAAGTTGGTGTTCTGCAAACTCTACATCCAATGTGGAACCAATTACCTGTGTGACTTTACCTTTACTCATAATAATATCCTGTTTAGTTGTATAGAATCAAGAATGGAGGGCTTTAGCCGCCCCCATAATCTCAATAAGCTCTTTAGTGATCTTATTCTGTCTGGCCCTGTTGTACAGAAGGGACAAGTCTTTAATCATATCACCAGCCGAGTCGGAGGCCTGTTTCATGGCAATCTTCCTCGCGATCTGTTCCGATAGATTCGTTTGTAATATGGTGTTGAAAACCTTAATTCGTAGGGCTACCGGTAGAATACGATCCAATACTTCATGGCCTGCCGGTTCAAAGAGATAAATCGGTCTATAGTCTTCTGATAATTCCTCTGTTTCATTGGTCTCCACGTCAAAGGGCAGTATCTTTTCAACGGCAGGGCGTTGCTGACCGCCACTTAAGTATTTTGTATACACTAAATAGACTTCATCCACCTTTTCAGTGGAGTAGAGATCACTGAGTTGATCAGCGATAGAGGCCATGCGATCAAAATCCACATGATCGTCAATATCAGTAAAGGTCTGATCAGTGGGGATTTTATTAAACTGAAAATAGCTGATCCCTTTTTTACCTATAGTAAACAGTTTAATGGCTTTTTCTTCTTCTTTTAGCGTTGAGTAAAGCTTTTTAGTCAACTGCAACACGTTATTATTGTATCCACCGCATAATCCACGATTTGATGTAATCACAAGAATAAGGCTATTCGCGATAGAGTCATGGCTTTTGATGAGTGGGTGGTCTGTTGCCAGGCCGTCGTCCTTGAAGTATTGGATGAGATGGTCCATCAGGCCAATCAGACTGTGGTAATACTCACGGGAGCTTGCAAGCCGCTTTGTATTCTTTTTAACTTTAGCTGTAGAAATCTTTTCCATAGTCTCAGTGATCTTTTTTATGTTCTGAACGGAACCTATCTGATTGCGTATCTCTCTAACTGTGGCCATGTCAATGATTCCTTGGTTTATTTTACCTGTTGTAAGGACGAACCCACGCGTTCACCCTTCCACCACCTATCCGTACGGGTTCAAATGTTGAACCCGTACGGATAGGTGACATTCGCCTTTACGATACCTGTATGGCACTCTGGATTAGACAGACACGTGGGTCTGCCCCTACAGATCAACCCATTTATAATTTAGCCATCAAGACCTTTTTGGCTTTTAAACGTTTCAACAAAGTCTTGAATGACTTTACCAAGCTGACTTTGATCCTCTATATCCCGGGCTTCTCTGATGGACTTCAGGATAGCTTTATGTTCCCTTTTGAGATGCTCTATGAACTGCTCTTCAAAGTCCGAAACCATGCTTTGGGGGATAGAGTCAATATAGCCTTTAGTTCCTGCAAATATAGTCGCTATTTGCTCTTCCACAGGGATAGGCTTGTACTGTCCTTGCTTTAAAAGCTCCACCAGACGGATTCCTCTATCCAGCTGTCCCTGTGTCGCTTTATCCAACTCGGTACCCAGAGATGAGAAAGCTTCTAACTCCCTGAATTGGGCCAAATCAAGGCGTAGGGACCCTGCCACCCGCTTCATCCCTTTGGTTTGAGCGTTCCCACCCACACGAGACACGGAGATTCCCACATCGATGGCCGGCCGAATACCCGATGAGAAAAGCTTTGGCGTGAGATAGATCTGTCCGTCAGTGATTGAGATTACGTTTGTAGGGATATAAGCTGAAACTTCCCCCTCTTGGGTCTCAATAATGGGAAGGGCCGTAAGGGATCCTCCTCCCATTGCGTCAGAAAGCTTAACGGAACGTTCAAGAAGTCTTGAGTGAAGATAGAACACATCTCCCGGAAAGGCTTCTCTTCCAGGTGGCCTCTGAAGGAGTAAAGATAACTGTCTGTAGGCATTTGCGTGTTTGGATAAGTCATCATAAATACAAAGAGTGTCTTTCCCTTGATCAAACATGAAATACTCCGCCATGGAGCATCCGGCATAAGGAGCGATGTAGAGCATGGGCGCTGGATCACTGGCGTTAGCGGCCACGACGATCGTGTGTTCCATGGCCCCGTTTTTCTTTAAGCGGTCCACAACAGACGCAACGGTAGAGGCTTTCTGACCCACTGCCACATAGACACAGATCACTCCATTTCCTTTCTGATTAATGATAGTATCAATACCAATAGTCGTTTTACCTGTCTGACGGTCACCGATAATAAGCTCTCTTTGTCCACGGCCAATAGGGATCATAGAGTCAATGGCTTTTATACCCGTTTGCAGCGGGACTTTTACTGGCTGACGCTTGGCTATGCCCGGTGCGATAATCTCAAGGGGACGTTTAACCGTTGTTTGAATAGGTGGACCTCCATCGATAGCTTCTCCAAGAGGATTCACAACCCGCCCAATCATCTCTTCCCCTACCGGAACAGACAAAAGCCTATTCAGCCGCTTAACAGAGCTTCCTTCTTTAAGATGGAGATAATCCCCCAAAATAACGATACCCACAGCGTCTTCTTCAAGGTTTAAGGCCAAGCCATTGGTTCCATCCTCGAATTCCACCATCTCACCAGCCATCACACCGGTTAATCCGTGGATTTTAGCGATCCCATCGCCAATATCGAGGATCGTTCCGACTTCTTCTTCAGACAGTACAGATTGATAGCCCTCTACTTCTTTCTTGATCAGTGATGTGATCTCATTTACATTAATCTTCATCCCTTTACTCCTGTCTTGATGCCGAGGATTTTATCTTTTAGTCCTTCCAGACTATGGGCTACAGACATATCTATTCGTATATCGCCAATTTCCACCACCAGACCGCCCAGGATCTTTTCATCTGTCACGGGAGTCAGCATAACTTTCTTATGATACCGTTCACTCAGCAGTTGAGAGATTTGCTCCAGTGTTTTCTCATTTAATCCATGAACAGAATAGACTTTGGCACGAGCCACATTTTTATGGTCATCGACCAGCTCCTGAAAAGCCCTGTAAATAGACTTATATAAGGGTTGACATTGTTTATGGAGTATGACATTGATAAAAGCAATCAGTTCTTTTGAAAGCCATTTGTCAAAGACCCGATTCAGAAAGCCCTTTTTATCATCCCTGTCTATCCTGGGGGAAGCGAGTACGGCTCCTAATTCGGGGGCCTTCTGATAGACTTCTATGAAGCCGGTGAACTCCTCATAGAAATCATCGAGTCGATTCATCTGAATCCCCAACTTGAACAGGGAATGGGCAAAGACACCAATTTCGTATCGTCCTGTCATAAACTTACCTGACTATCAATTCTGACTTTTGTATTGGCTTAAAGCCTGTAGAACTAAATCCTCGTGATCCTTTGGGCTAAGAGTTTTACCGATTACCTGACCCGCAATCTGGAGGGAAAGGAGACCCATTTCATTCTTCAAGTCATCCATAGCACGGCTTTTAGCACTTTCAGCTTCTTCCATGGCCTTTGCAATAATACTTTGAGCTTCTTTCCTGGCCTTTTCAACAATCTCATCCTTCCTAACCGTCCCGTCCGTTTTGGCTTTACCCACAATGATGGCCGCTTCACTTCGGGCATCGGATAAAAGCTTTTTCTGTTCAGCCAATACCTGATCTGCTTCCTGTCGATTGCGTTTAGCTAAATCAATGTCCTCTTTAATCTTTGCTATTCGTGCATCCAGCGAGTGAATGATGGGCTTCCAACCATACTTTCCCAATACGATCACCAATACGCCAAATGTGATCAAATTCCACACTGAGACATCTGCGAAATACTCAAACATTATTTTCTCCTGTAATACTCACCTCTAGGGGTGAACCCACGTGTTCACCTTTCCACCACCGATCCGTACGGGTTCAACATGTTGAACCCGTACGGATCGGTGATATTCACCCTTCTGGCGCCTGTATGATCCTTTGAATTGGGCAGACACGTGGGTCTACCCCTACAAACCAATGCCATGATGACAATGAATAAAACGGTCCATTAGCCTTCTATTTAAAAAGCACAAGAATCGCGATCACTAAAGCGAAGAGTCCAACGCCTTCTATAAGAGCCGCGGCAACAATCATGGCTCCCCGTATCTGATTGGTAGCTTCAGGCTGACGGGCTATCCCTTCTACAGCACTTCCTCCAATCTTACCGATCCCTATTCCTACGCCTATAACGGCAAGCCCAGCCCCTAAAGCGGCAAGTCCAGCTCCCAAAGCAGTTAGTCCAATATCCATAATCTCCTCCTAATATATTTCATTGAATCGTAATGACAAATGCTATCCAGGACTAGCAGTCCATCGTAGGGGCGACCCGCCGGGTCGCCCCTACGATGGACTGCTAGTCAACAGAATTAATGCTCACTCCCTGCTTCAGCAATAAAGATGGCGGATAAAAAGGCAAAAATATACGCCTGGAGCAATGCAATAAAGATTTCTAACAGGTTAACAGCTACGGCTCCCGCAATGGTTAAGGGAGCAATCGCCCCCTGGAGCCATTTACCCGCTGTGAGAGTGGTTAAATAAAGCAAAACTAAAATAACTATATGCCCTGCAATCATATTGGCGAAAAGACGTATGGTGAGAGCAAAGGGTTTAGTAAAGATTCCAACAAACTCTATCACAATCATAAGAGGCCAGAGAGCCTTTGGGACACCGGCGGGCACCAGGTGAGCCCAATATCCGAAAAAGCCTTTTTTAATAATCCCATAGACCTGAGTGGCAAAAAACGTGACGAGAGCCAAAGTAAATGTGACTGCAATATTACCGGTAATCGTGGCGGATCCAGGGAATAAGCCAAATAAATTGGCAAACATAATAAAGAAAAACAGGGTGAGAAAAAACGGAAGCCATTTCTTGGATTCCCCGTGAAAGTTAGGTTCAACCACATCATCATGAATAAACTCAATGAATATTTGAACCAGAATAGAGAGTCGTCCGCCGGTTGCACTTTCATCTTTACGAACAGCCCGTGCCACCCACAATACCAGAGCGATCAAAAGAATCGCTATGAGCCACATAATCACCATATGCTTAGTGATTCTAAGATCCAGCCCAAACAAGTGGATTTTAGCATCAAATATGTGATGCTTAAGGATATCGACAAGGCCTTCATCTTTGTCTGGCTGGGTGGATGCAATGGGTAATAACTGTAATAACTGTTCCATCATATGATTATCTATCGCTTTTTAAGGATTTCTTTGTATAGGACAACAACTTCCATGGCATAAAGTAAGATGAAATAAACCAGGTAGGATAGAAGATAGTCCCCTAAATGATCTTTATCCATATAATAAACAAGGGCTGCTAATGCAAATAAAGCAAAAAATCGGCTTATAATGCCCATGTAGAATACAAAAAAAAACGTTGATTCCCTTTATAAAGAACCTTTTTGCTTAATATAAAAGTCACCAGAATGAGTGCAAAACTCACCCCGCCGGATACCAAGTAGGGTGTATATAATAATATATCCTGATATTTGATGAGTGTTAAGGTCAGGAAAATGAGTCCTGATAAGGTTAGGCTCATTATAATAAATATGGGTTTTTCTTTATTTATCATATTTCCCGCTTTGCGATGATTTTACAAGGATATAAAAAGCGATCCCAAACCCTATGAACAAGAATAAAATTAAAAATACAGGGAAACCAATCTCTACTTTTGTGTCGATCCAGTAGCCTAAACCAAGGAACAAAAAGATAATCAGAATAAACTGAATACCAAGGGACAGAGCATTCATAAGTTCCCTCATCCCTAACAAATTGGCCAGAATAATAAAGAAAATGAAATTAATTGTCAAGTATAAAAAGCTGTTTGGCCTATTTTTTATGACTTGTTTATTGACTTCAGATCAGGATAAATGATGGGGGTTGAGAGGCTTATTTTGGTGATTAGAAGCTATTTTCTAATGATTTTGGTATAATATTTGCCAATGGGTGGAATCTTGAGTGATCATGGGATGTCATTATTTTAATAGGATATAAATGGATTTTTTATTAATTTCATAGCTTCTTACTTTTGAATTGTTAAACAAGAGAACTCTTTTGGCCATCCCATCCTGATAGCTTTGGCTGTTTGAGAGGGATGAGGTAGAGAATTATGAAGATTATAATTATTGGAGCAGGCGATGTAGGCTTTCAGATTGCTGAACGCCTGGTCCATGAAGAGCATGATGTGGTGGTGGTTGACCGGGATCCACAAAAGATCCTTGAAGTGAGTCGCTCACTAGACGTTCTCACCGTCATTGGACAGGGTGGGGATTATAATGTGCTGACCAAGGCGAATATAACCGACTGTGACATTTTGATTGCCGCTACCGATGTGGATGAAAGCAATATGATTGCCTGTTTTATTGCCAAGAAGTTTAATGTCCCCTCAAAAATCGCTCGTGTTAGAAACTATTTCTATAGTTCCAATGGGGATAATCATGAGCTTTTTACCAAAGAAGAATTGGGAATCGACGTTCTGATCAATCCTGAGGAAGTGGCCACGAATCAGATCATTAAGCTCATCCACTCGCCGGCGGCTTTTGAGGTGGTGGATTTCCCTGAGGAAAACCTTGTCATTAAGGGTTACAGGGTGACAGATGGTTTAGAGATCGCTCATTGTCCCATCAAGAACTTCGCCGTGTATGATGACCTTAAGCAAATGCTCATTATAGCCATCATTCGAGAGGATGAGATGATCATCCCCAAGGGTGAGGGGGTTTTACTGCCTGGAGACAAGGTCTATGTGGTGGCCAAGACAGAAGATTTCAATAAGATCTCCCCCTACTTTCATGAGTCCTATAAACCTGTCCATCGCGTATTTATTGTTGGAGTCGCCAATATCACCCGACATTTATGTAAGTATTTTGAAGATTCAGATATACACGTTAAAGTCATTGAGTCGGATCGGAACAAGTGCCTTTCCTTTTCCCAGGAGTTTCACAAGATTGACGTGGTGAACTGCAGTCCAACGGATAAGGAAGCCTTAATGGATGAGGGTTTAGAGAAAATAGATGCCTTTATCGCTGTGTCAGACGATGAAGAAAAGAACATTCTATCCTCCATGATTGCTAAAAAGCAAAAAGTACAAAAGACCATTGCCAAGATACAAAATAATGACTATTTACCCTTCACCTCTACCATGGGGATTGACGCGGTGATCAACCCGAAATTAGCTACTGTGGGAGAGATTCTTAAGTATGTGAGATTGGGAAACGTATTGTCAGTCGTCACTTTAGGAGAAAGCGATGCGGAAGCCATTGAATATCTCATCACGGGACAAAGTAAGTGGATTGATATACCCTTAAAGGATATTGACTTCCCCGATGGTTGTTTGGTCTCTGCTATCATACGATTGGATGAGCAAATTATCCCACGAGGTAATGACACCCTCCAGATTGGCGATCGGATTATTGTTTTTGCCCGTCCTGATGGAATAGAAAAGGTGGGTAAGTTTTTTGGGTAGCTATGCAATTTAGTATTGTTTTACATATACAAAGCGTGTTGATCGTTTTCATAGGGCTTTTTCAAGTTTTTCCCCTGGCATTTGCTCTTTACCACAAGGAAAATGACGCGATCCCTTTTTTACTCTCCATGGGATTCACCCTGTTGATTGGCTCAGTTCTCTGGCTGATAACCAGACGGTATCGACGTATTGAAGTGAAGGTGAGAGAGAGTTTTGCTATTGTGACCTTTGGATGGATCACAGCGGCTCTTTTTGCGAGCATTCCCTTTCTTATTCACTCTTGGTGGATAGGCCATTTAGGTGGCTCAGAGATTGGCTCCATCAATAACTTTACGGACGCCTATTTTGAAATGATGAGTGGATTTAGCACAACGGGATCTAGCATTCTCACGGATATAGAAGCCATCCCGAAGGGTCTTTTATTCTGGCGTAGTTTATCCCACTGGTTCGGGGGAATGGGGATTATACTTCTTGCGATCGCCATCCTTCCAGCTCTTGGCGTGGGTGGTATGCAGCTTTACCAGGCTGAAGTGCCTGGACCCATATCTGACAAGATCGCCCCCCGCATCAGTCAGACGGCTCAGATATTATGGGGGGTTTATTTATTATTCACAGGGCTTGAGACACTCCTTCTCGTGTTTGGAGGCATGGACCTTTTTGATGCCCTTTGTCATTCCTTTGGGACAGTGGCTACGGGGGGGTTTTCAACTAAAAACTTGAGTATCGGCCACTATAACTCGGCCTACATCGATACGATCATCATGATATTCATGTTCCTTGCAGGATCCAGTTTCTCCTTACACTATCGTTTCCTTCGTGGGCAACGGAATGCTCATATCAGGAATAAAGAGTTTCGTTTCTATGCCGCGGTGATACTCACCGGGACCGTCTTGATTATTGCTGACACCCTGTTCACCCAGTTCGATGGCGATCTTCTTAACTCCATACACTACGTTCTGTTTCAGGTGATTTCAATCGGCACCACTACGGGCTATGGGGTGGGTCTGGATAGCAAGCACTTCCATTTTGGCGCCTGGTCCACCTTTTCTCAGTTCTTTCTTATTATACTTATGGTCACGGGAGGGTCGGCTGGCTCTACAGCAGGGGGAGTGAAAACCCTGAGGATCTATCTAGCCCTCAAGTTTGTCTATAACGAGATCATTAAGTTCATTTATCCCAGACATATCAAGCTTCTCAGAATAGGGAAGGATGTGATTCCTGACAGCATTCTCTTATCCACTCTGGGATTTCTTATGATCCACCTTTTTGTTGTTGGCTTGGCCACGTTGATCATGAACTTCTTTGAGAATAATTTAGTCACAAGCTTTACGGCGGTCATCTCCGCCCTCAATAATATTGGCCCGGGATATATTAAAACAGATATGACAATGATTTACATTGATGTTGGATTATTAATAATATTAGTTGTTTTTATTAAAATGAAAAAAAATTTATCTAAAAAGATCACCATACCTTCCGGAGTTGAAGTATCTTTAAATGGAAATACTTTAATCGTTAAGGGTTCACAGGGGGAGAATAAAAGGAGTTTTAATCTTGGGAGATTAGGTTTTAGAATCGAAAAAGATGAAATTATTTTAGAAAATGCAAAATCAACAAAAACTGAAAAAAAGATGATGAACACTTTTGCAGCGCATATCAAAAACATGCTAGATGGTGTGAAAGAAAAGTTCGTTTACACTCTTAAGATCTGCTTTGGGCATTTTCCCATGACTGTAAAAGTTGAAGGGACCACAGCAGTTATTAAAAATTTTCTTGGGGAAAAAATTCCTCGAAAATCAAAAATTTTGAAAAATGTTAATGTTGAAATAAAAGGAGATATAATTACAATAAATTCGCACGATAAAGAACTTGCAGGACAAACAGCTGCAAATTTTGAACAAGCTACAAGAATAAGATCAAGGGACAGGAGAGTTTTCCAAGATGGAATTTTTATCACAATTAAAGCGGGGAAGGAAATATGAAATTTTTAAGAAGAGATTGGAGTAGATATTCAAAGCTGGGGAAAAATAGAAAGAAAAAACAGAAATGGAAAAATCCAAAGGGAAGAGACAATAAAATGAGGGAACGAAGAAAAGGATATCCTGCAGTAATCAGCATTGGTTATAAAAAAGATAAAAAAAATCTTGGAAAAATAGAAAACAAAGTTCCTGTAATTGTGAAAAACCTAAATGAACTTGAAAAAATAAAGAAAAATGAAATAGTTATCTTAGGACGAATTGGAAAAAAGAAAAAGATAGAAGTAGCAAAAAAAGCAGAGGAAATGAAAATTAAAATTCACAATTTAAATATTAAAAAGTTTTTAAATAACTCAAAAAAATTAAATAAAAGTCCAGAAAAAATTCAGAAAAAATGAACCTTTCAAAGAAAAAAGCATTAGCTATAAGAACACTTAAAGTAGGTAAGGCAAGAATTGCTTTTATAAGTTCAAGAATTAATGAAATAAAAGAAGCAATAACAAAACAAGATATTAGGGATTTGAAAAACAATGGTGCAATAATTATAAAAGATATAAAAGGAAGGAAGAAAAATGTTAAGAGAAAAAGAAAAAGAAGTTATGGAAATATAAAGAAAAAAGTAAAAAACAGAAAGCAAGAATATGTTATAATGACAAGAAAATTAAGAAAATATGTTTCTGAAATGAGAAAACAGGAAAAAGTTTCAAGAGATGAATATTATGACATAAGGAAAAAAATAAGAAACAGAATTTTTAAGAGTCGGGCACATTTAAAAGATTATATTGGAGGATTAAAAAAATGAAAGTAAATCAACCAATTAGGTCCAGAGGAAGATTTTCATTCATCCAAATTAAACATAAAAATAAATTCAAATGAAAAAAACATTAAAAAGAAGAAGAAAAGAAAATAAAACAGATTATTTGAAAAGATTGAAATTATTAAAAAGTGGAATCCCACGAATAGTTTTCAGAAAAACCAACAAATACCTTATTGTTCAATATGTTTCAAGCAAACATGCAAAGGACAAAGTTGAAATGGGCTTGAGTTCAAAGCAGTTGATTAAATATGGGTGGCCAAAAGAATTTCAGGGAAGTTTGAAATCAATTCCAGCATCATACCTCACTGGATTTTTAATTGGAAAGAAAATTATTAATGAAAAAAAAGAAACCCCTATAATTGATTTTGGAATGATGAGGGTTTTACATAAAACAAAAATCTTTGGTTTTTTAAAAGGATTAATTGATGCAGGTGTAGAAATAAAATATAAAAAAGATGTTTTTCCTAATGATAAAAAAATAACAGGGAAAAATTTGAAAAAAGATTTTTCAAAAATATTTAATGAAATTAAATCTAAAATAAGTAAAGAATAAAATGGAAAAAGAAAATACAGAAGAAAAAGATACAACTGAAAATAAAGAAGAAATTACTCAGGAAAAATCAGAATCAACAGAAAAAGTAAATGAAGAAAGTAAAAAATTAGAGAAAACAGAGGATAAAAAAGAAGAAAAACCTAGTGAAAATAAGTATGATAAAAAAAGAAATTCTAAAAGACCTTGGAAAAGAGATGATACTGTCGATATCTCTGGATGGGAACCAAAAACAAAACTTGGAAGAGAAGTTAAAGATGGAAAAATAAAAAACATAGATGAAATTCTTGATGAAGGAAAGAAAATTCTTGAAAGTGAAATAGTTGATACTCTGATAACTGTAAAAACAGAACTTGTAAATATTGGGCAGTCAAAAGGAAAATTCGGCGGGGGAAAAAGAAGAATATGGAGACAAACTCAAAGAAAAACAAAAGAAGGAAATGTTCCAAAGTTTTCAACACTTGCAATTGTCGGAGATGAAAATGGACACGTGGGAATAGGAATGGGTAAATCAAAAGAAACTTTGCCTGCAAGGGAAAAATCAGTAAGAAAAGCAAAATTAAATATTATTAAAATAAAAAGAGATTGCTCTGGCTTTGATTGCTCCTGCGATAATTTGCATAGTGTTCCTTTAAAGGTTACTGGAAAAGCAGGAAGTGTCATAGTAACTTTAATCCCTGCATCTCAGGGAACAGGTTTAGTTGTAGCAAATGAATTGAAAAAAGTTCTAAAACTTGCAGGAATAAAAGATGTTTATAGTAAAACTTTCGGGAAAAAAAGAACTACTTTTAACTTAATTAAAGCATGCTTTAATGCATTGGAAAAAACAAACATAAAATGATTTGCATAATAAGAATTCGCGGAAGAGTTGGATTAAAGAAAGAAATAAATGAAACCTTAAACAGGTTAAGATTAAGAAGAAAATATACTTGTGTTGTTTTGGAAGGAAATAAAGTTCAACTTGGAATGATAAAAAAAATAAAGGATTTTATAGCTTTTGGCGAAATAGACAATAAAACTTTTGAAAACCTTGTTGAAAAAAGAGGACAATTAATTGATAAAAAAAATAAAGTTGATTTCAAGAAAGCTGTTAAAGAATTAGAAAAAGGGAAAAAATATGAAGAATTAAATTTAAAGCCTTTTTTCAGATTGCATCCTCCAAGAAAAGGAATTAATTCAAAATTACATTTTCCAAAAGGTGTTTTAGGAGATAATAAAGAAAAAATAAATGATTTAGTTGGGAGGATGTTGTAAATGGCAGAAGTTAAAATCCAAAAAGCAACAATGGAAAATTTAAAAGATATCCAAGAATTAAATTTGCTTCTTTTTGAGAAAGAATATAATGAATATGATAAAACATTAAATCTTAAATGGACATTCGGAGAAGAAGGAACTAATGAATTCAAAAATAAAATTTCTGGTGTAAATTCATGTGCTTTTGTCTCAATAGTGGATAATAAAATTGTTGGTTACTTGGCTGGAGAATTAATAAAAGGAGAA
>ENA-ORDP01000899-ORDP01000899.1-marine-sediment-metagenome-genome-assembly--contig:-NODE-899-length-17857-cov-4.410797_pt1 | contig 17857 bp, 20 predicted proteins | sample MGYA00248627_ERZ508539 | MGnify/ENA primary metagenome ERZ508539 (study PRJEB26208, sample SAMN05571518) | marine sediment metagenome | biome: deep sea; feature: Hydrothermal vent; material... | reverse complement strand
CTCTCTGGTCGAAAACGGCTTGGTCACATAATCATCCGCACCGGCCTCCAGCCCTCTGATTTTGCTCTCTTCCTCACCCCGCGCCGTCAGCATAATAATCGGCACCTTCTGGGTACGCTTTGCCTGGCGCAGCTTATTGGCCAGATCAACACCACTTATGCCTGGCAACATCCAGTCGAGTAAAATCAGGTCAGGAATGGCCTCACCCAGCATATCATGGGCCTGACGGGCATCGGCGGCTTCCCAGATCGTAAAACCCGCCTTGCCCAACGAGAAATTGAGCATTTCACGAATGGCTGATTCATCTTCGACGACTAAAATATTTGGGGTTTCTTTGGACATCATGCTATACATAGTTGGCTCATTTCTATTGAAAACAGGCCAATTACACGTCAATATTGTTACAGGCTGATGACAGTATGACATAGTATTTCGACAATATTACATCTAACTTGTGATCCAGCCAGTAAGCATATCTATGATATCGCTGGTAATATTAATTATTTACACAAATAAGAATAAATCGGGACTAGAATTTATGAGAAATCGCCAACAATTTATTATCGCCCTGGGCCTGGCATGTCTGTTACCACTACAGGCCTATGCCGCCAGCAAATATGTGAGTGACCATCTGGTCATTACGATGCGCTCCGGGCAGGGAAACCAGTTTGAGATCATCAAGACGCTGATCAGTGGCACCAAATTAGAGATCCTGGAAGAAACGGAAACCGGTTATACGCTGGTACGTATCGAAGATGGCACGGAAGGCTGGGTCCGGACTCAATATCTAGCGGATGAACCCGTTGCCGCGGACAAGCTTGCCGCAGCAGTAACACGACTGGCTAAAACAAAAGAAACAAATAAGTTACTGAGAGAAGAACTGGGCACACTAAAAAAAGCCAAGACCAAACTTGATGCACAATATGCCAAATTAAAATCAGAGCATGCTAGTGCCAGTAAGGAGCTGACTCACCTCAATGAAGTAGCCGCCCGCCCCAAGCAACTGGAAGCTGAAAATATAGAACTTCGAAAAAACTTTGAACAAATCAGAGATGAGCTGGTATTGGTTAAACAGGAGAACCAGGTCTTGAAAGATCGCTCTGAACGACGCTGGTTTATTACCGGTGCTGGCGTGCTCATCTTTGGTATGGTACTTGGCCTTGTTATTCCCAAGTTCCGTTTCAGGAAAAAAGATGGTTGGGGTTCATACTAGTTCAGGTGAAACCAAAATTCTTGTTAGCCAGGCAATCTTGGGATCTTATATGCATGATATTCAGCACTGCGCAGCAGCAGATGGTGATGCGATCTGGACTATAACCAAGACAGAACGCGACGAATAATAAAATTACTTAGCACTTTCAATATTGAGGGGGGCTATTTTGTCTCCTCTTATTTTTCTACACATACCTCCTTATTTATTTTTGTAATACGATCGTAACAAAACTTAAATACCCAGGCATCACACTGAGGGAAGGAACCGCGCACCAATTAGGCCCGGCATTTTTTAAAACAACGGGGTTACTGTGCCAGAAAATTCACCTGTTAAACATTTGACACAACTTGAGCAATTAAATTTTTTGCTTACAAATCGCATTCCACGGCGCTATGCTACCCTCTTCATGGGCTGGTTCAGTAAACTTGAAAACCCATTAATACGAAAGTTCTCCCTCGCTATCTGGCGACGCTTTGCAGATGATCTCGATTTATCCGATGCCCGAAAGTCTGACTTCAATAGTTTACACGATTGTTTTATCCGGCAACTCCGACCCGGTGCGCGTAACATCGTTCAAGATACCAATGTTATGGTCAGTCCCTGTGATGCAATAATTGGCGCATATGGGAAAATTGAAGATACCACGCTCTACCAGGCAAAAGGCTTCCCCTACTCTCTGGAGGATCTCTTAATTGATAACTCACTTGTGGAACGCTACCGAAACGGACTCTATATAACACTCCGCCTTAAATCAACGATGTATCACCGTTTCCATGCACCTTCTGACTGTCACATATCAGAAGTAAACTACATTTCCGGCGATACCTGGAATGTAAATCCTATTGCCCTGAAACAGGTCGAGCGCCTGTATTGCAAAAATGAACGTGCTGTCATCGATTTGCAGTTAGCTAACCCCGAACATCATATAACACTTGTTCCGGTTGCGGCCATTTTAGTCGCCGGTATCAAGTTACATTGTCTGCCCGATGTTCTTGACCTTCGCTATAAGGGATCCAATCACCTTTTATGTAATGCAGATTTTAAAAAAGGTGATGAAATGGGTTACTTCCAACATGGTTCGACCATTATCATCTTTGCTAATCGGCAATTTCGGATCAATAACCAGGTACAAAATGGGAATTTAATCCGAGTGGGGCAACCTCTATTACAGCATCGCTAAATAGTTGTTCCGAAAAGGTATCCACTTAATTCATTTAGATTAACATTGGGTTTGATTTTGTAGGAGCAGTCTGAGACCGCTCCTACACAAACCTGTCCGACGATTTATACTGCATAAAGTGGATACCTTTTAGAAATAGTTATTTAACGCCCCATAACTTACATATAGTAATAATTCCCACAATATCTCTACTTTTAACAATACTGACATGTTTATGACATAAAACTATTCACTGACAGGATACATTTTTAAGAGGAGGTATTTTATTATGAAATTTCTTGAAGAATTGAAAGAGCAGCGCTGGGATGATCACCGCTATTACCATCAAAGTCGGATTAATCAGACCCTGCATTTGTTTAGCGCCATGAGTTTTCTGGCTGCCTACGCCTTACTTTTCACTAACCCGGTAATGGCCGCTTTTTTAGGCTGGATTGTAGCCATGGTGACACGACAAGTCGGTCACTTCTTTTTCGAACCGGATGGTTATGACCAAATAAATCACGCAACAAATGAACACAAAGAAAATATTAAGGTTGGCTATAATTTAAAGCGCAAGGTGGTATTGTTAACTACATGGGGCTTATCACCGATAATATTGTATTTTTATCCAACCCTGTTTGGCGCATTTGAAGCCCATGTGAGCGTTGAAGGTTACCTTTATAACCTTAGCATTATCTGGCTGTTCATAGGTGCAGGTGCCCTGCTCTTTCGAACCGTGCACCTGTTTTTTATCTATGGTGTGTCCGCTGGCCTTGTCTGGTTTACCAAAATTATGACTGACCCATTCCATGACATCATCATTTATCATAAATCACCTTTTTATCTTTTAAAAGGTGAGTTGCTTGATCCCATGGACCACGTTAAGGCTTGATATAGTCAATCACCCTTCTGTTTATAAACAGAGGGGTGGCTGGTTATTTAAATATAGCCGCTATTAGCTCTCGAAAGATCTGCTTCTTGATAGATTTATTCGTTATGTTGCTATCTTGCCACCACCAACCATCAGTCTGCATTGCTTTCGCCGCCGCGACAAAACATTGCATAACGGCTTCATAGTCTTCATCACCAAAATTGTGGCTCATAATAATACGGCCACTGCCAACCCAGCTAATCGCTAACCCTTCCGCGCGCAAATAATATTGAAACATCCAGTTGTAACGACCAGGATATGTATAGGTAATCGTCCATACTGAGGACATATTGACAACCTTAACGGGTAGTTCTTCCTGTATTAACCGATTATTAAGTGCAGAGACCCGTTCGTTCCACAACTTATCGTTTTTTGCATAATTAGCATGAATTTCAGGATCATCAATCCTTCGTAAAAATTCATTCATAGCAGCCATCACATAGGGATGGGAATTAAAGGTACCGCGAGCAAAACAGATGCGCGTTGGTCGGTCATCACGAAAACGTTTCATAAACTTGTGTTTACCGCAAACGACACCAACAGGCAAACCACCCCCTAGAGTTTTACCATAGGTGACCAGATCGGCTTTGATATCAAAATATTCCTGAGAGCCACCATAGGCCAGCCTAAAACCCATAAACACATCATCGATGATAAAGACAATGTCCCGCTCACAACAAACCTGTCTCAATTCATGCAGCCATGCGGTATAGGCCTCGCGGTCGTAATATGCACTGCGATCACTGTTAATTAACATTGCATCTCCGGGTGCATTGGCATTAGGATGCAGCGCCTGCAATGGGTTAATTAGCACACAGGCAATGTCCTTGCGCGTGCGCAATACCTTTAACGTATCGCGATCCATATCTTTGAAGGTATACACATCGCTGGTTTTGCGATCATTGCCTATACCTGGTTGCACCCCATCCCACCAGCCATGGTAGGAACCACAAAAACGTACCAGATGGGTTTTGCCCGTATGATAACGCGCCAGGCGCACTGCTTGCATTACCGCTTCGGTCCCTGACATATGAAATGATACTTCATCCAGCCCCGAAATCACCTTAAGCTTCGTGGCATTTTCGGCAACAACAGGATGGTATAACCCTAATACAGGACCCAGATCTTTAACTCGGTCAATCCCTTTTTCAAGGCATTCTTTATAAAAATCATAACCAAAGACATTTACCCCATAAGAGCCTGTCAGGTCATAAAACCAGTTGCCATCCAGATCCCTGACCCTGGTACCTGCTGAACTCTCCACCATCGTCCCGAGCTTAAGGTTATCTCTAACGTAATTCCGGTACTGGAACGGTACCCGGTAGGCATTGGTAAACAGTACATCAGAAATACTACTCTCAAGCTGCTCGCTCACGGCAATAGACTTGGGCGCTTTCTGAGAAAAATTATTTTTCAACTTTTCAAAACCAGCGCGCCTGAGTTGAACGATATGTTCTGGAGCATTATCGCTGTTAAAAAACTGATTATCGCCATATTCATAAAAAGGTATCAGTTTAGCCAGCCGTCGCGACATTTTTGAATGTCCCCGCAAAGATGGGTGTTTCGCCCAGGACAACCGCAACCTGAGCTGAATTTTCCTGACTGCAACCAGGGCACCCACGGCATATAAAAAATATAGCCCTAAACTAGTTTCCATTATTATCCTTTCATATTCACTGTACAGATATGTCACAAATTATTAGGTGTTTTCAACACTACGTTAAACCACATCAATATGAAATTTTTGTTACGCCGTGGAGATATATACATCAATAATTTGACCAGAAAACAATTGTAGTTCATGCAACCGTCAAGAAAACAACACCCGGAAGACACAAACTCCAATTAAACTTCTGGGTTCCTGTCCAGGTAAATTAAAGGAACCATCAGAAGTTTCCAAAGATAACCACGTCCTGGAAGCGCTTGATGTACTTGCACAGGATGTTGGTATTTTGGGTGTATTCTCTGATTGGCCAGCAACTGTAACTTATTACGCAAATTGTAAAGGCCTAAAATAAACCATCACAATCAATCCGAACTACCCTCCCTAGCTATTGGCCAGCAATTTTGCTGGCCTTTTTTATATGTGTGCAGTCATTTAATTGTCATCTGCCTGACTGAAAATTGTCATAACTTCTTAGCATAATTATTTTTATGATTAAACGAGACATCAACGCATTGCTGCATATAAATATGATGTTTTAACAATCTTGTTGACAACATAGGCATTATATCAGATGAAGGTTACAATATTTGGTTCTGGATATGTGGGTTTGGTTCAAGCAGCTGTATTTGCAGATGCCGGACACGATGTGGTTTGTGTCGATATCAACCATGAACGAGTAGAAAGTCTTAAAAAAGGCATTATAGAAATATACGAGCCTGGACTACCGACGATCGTCAAACACAATTTAAAAGAAGGCCGATTAATTTTTACGACAAACGCCATTGAAGGTGTTAATCACGGAAAATTTCAATTCATCGCCGTGGGCACCCCACCCGATGAAGATGGCTCGGCGGATTTACAGTATGTCTTAAATGTTGCATCGGCCATTGCAAAATACATGAATGAACCAAAAATTATTGTTGACAAGTCAACAGTACCTGTCGGGACAGCAGACAAAGTTGCCACCACTGTCAGGAATATCCTCGATGAACGTAATAAAGATATAGCGTTTGATGTTGTTTCGAATCCAGAATTTTTTAAAGAAGGTTCGGCTGTTTCCGACTGTACCAAACCTGATCGTATCGTGATTGGCACAGACAATTCGACTGTCGAACAGCAAATGAGAGAATTGTTTGCCCCATTCAACCGAAATCACGATCGTATCATTACAATGGATATACGTAGTGCGGAGATGACAAAGTATGCCGCAAACTGCATGTTGGCCACAAAAATCAGCTTTATGAATGAAATGTCGAACATCGCCGAAAAAGTAGGTGCTGACATCGAATCCGTTCGGCATGGCATTGGCTCTGATACTCGCATTGGTTACCAGTATATCTATCCTGGCTGTGGTTATGGTGGATCCTGCTTGCCAAAAGACGTCAAAGCCTTGATCCATACATCCGAGCTTAATGGTTACGACTCTAAAATTCTGAAATCAGTTGAATCCGTTAATGCCCACCAAAAACAGCTATTATTTACTAAAATTAATACCCATTTCAAAGGGCAACTCAAAAATAAAACCTTCGCGCTTTGGGGCTTAAGTTTTAAACCTAATACTGATGATATGCGAGAAGCCCCCAGTCGCATTTTAATGGAACAATTGTGGAATGCTGGCGCTATGGTCAAAGCATTTGACCCGGTCGCAATGCAAGAATGTAAACGAATTTATGGTAACCGAAATGACCTGATTCTGGTTGATGCTGAAGAAACTGCATTAAAAAATGCCGATGCACTGATAATTGTGACCGAATGGCAACAATTTAAAGCACCTGATTTTGAAAAAATTAAGCTAACGCTAAATTCACCTGTCATTTTTGATGGCAGAAATATGTATGACCAGGATCTTCTAACAGGTTATGGAATAAATTACTATTCAATCGGCGGTAACAACAATAATACTTTGCAAGTAAACAAAGAGGATGGCGCTCTTCCCATATCTACTAATTTATATGCACAAGTGTAAATAAATAGTCATGTATTTGAAATAAATTTGTCATCCCTTGCGCCAATACTATAAAAATGCAAATACTTCTGGGTTGACACATGACTACTATCGATAACACCAGCCAACTAAAATATCGGACAATCTGGATTTCTGATGTTCACCTCGGCTTTAAAGGTTGTAAGGCCGAGTTCCTGCTCGACTTTCTCCGTTCAACGGAGACTGAATATTTATTTCTTGTCGGGGATATTATTGACATATGGTCGATGAAACGCACAATGTTTTGGCCACAGTCGCATAACGATGTTATTCGCACTATCCTCGGTAAAGCAAAACATGGTACCAAAGTTATCTACATCCCAGGTAATCATGATGAAGAGTTTCGTACGTACGATGGTATGGTCTTCGGAAACGTCGAGATACATAACGAATATACATACACTACAGCAGATAATCGTACGATCCATATATTACACGGTGATAAATATGATGCCGCTATGCAATACGGCAAAATAACCGAGTTTGTTGGCAGCCTTAGTTATGATTTCATTCTATTTGCAACCCGAATACTTGATACATTACGTCATAGACTCGGCTTCCCTTTTTGGTCGCTCGCTAAATACATTAAAAGTAAAGTCAAGAATGCGATGATACTCATTCGCAAATTTGAAAATATCGTCGCGGCTGATGCAAAACGGCATGGCTACGATGTAGTCATATGCGGACACATACACCATGCCGATATCAGGTCTATTGATAATGTAATGTATTGCAATGATGGCGACTGGTTAGAACATTGCACAGCGTTGGTTGAACAGGAAAATGGCACTATCGAATTAATCCACTGGTCTGATCAGCAGCTAGCGATTAAAAACGACACACAGATATATCCTAAGGTACAGCAGGTAGCATGAAAATAGTTATTGTTACAGACGCGTGGTCACCACAGACGAACGGTGTTGTTACCACCTTAACCCGCACCGGTGAGTGCCTCCAAAAAATGGGGCATGAAGTCCTCTACATCACACCGGAGTCTTTCAGAACCGTACCGCTACCAACATATTCGGACATTCGACTGGCTCTATTTCCTGCACGTAAGGTATTTAAGATGCTCGACGAATTCGAGCCCGATGCAATTCATATTGCAACAGAAGGATCGCTTGGACTTACTGCAAAGCGTTATTGTAAAAAACGTAAACTAAATTACACCAGCGCATATCACACACAGTTCCCCCAGTACGTACGTCTGCGGTTACCTATTCCACTTGCAATAAGTTATGCAGTGTTACGAAGATTTCATTCCCGATCAGAACGTGTCATGGTGCCTACCGAATCACAGCGACAGGAATTGCTAAAGTGGGGATTCAAAAACGTCGTGGTCTGGTCACGTGGTGTCGATACTGAATTATTTAAAGTGCGCGATAAAGGGTTTCTGCCCGATAAACGCCCCATCAGTCTATTTCTCGGGCGTGTCGCAGTTGAAAAAAATATCGAGGACTTTTTATCCCTGGATATACCAGGTACTAAATATGTTATCGGTGGCGGACCAGACATGGAATCACTACGTAACAAATACCCCGCTGTTAAATTTACCGGCTTCAAATATGGTGAGGAGCTCGCACAGTATGTCGCCGCTGCCGATGTGTTTGTGTTTCCGAGTCGCACCGATACCTTTGGGTTAGTCATGCTCGAGGCAATGGCCTGCGGCGTACCTGTGGCCGCCTATCCTGTCACAGGACCGGTAGATGTAGTGGAACAGGGCGTGACAGGCATTCTGGATGACAACCTGGGATATGCAGTGCATGCCGCACTAAAACTAAACCCACAAGACGCGCGAAACTACGCAGAGGCACACTCATGGATGGCGGCAACTGAGCAATTTTATTCTCATCTTTCAGAAAATATTCATAACCAGGCTGGCAATCAAAGCACCAATGAGTGCGCCCGCAGCCACGTCGGTTGGGTAGTGCAAACCAAGGACAACCCGTGACATAGCCACCAAAATAGTAAAAGGAACAAGGAACCAGCCCAGAGCCGGATAATAATTCAGTACAAGTAAAGTATACCCAACAGCATGCAGGGTGTGCCCGGAGGGGAAACTATAGTGATCAAGTAAACGCGCACCCGGTATAATATCTGCGCTAATAGAACAGGGACGCTCACGACTGGTTAGCTTTTTTAAGCCTTTGTACACAACAATATTGGTAAGCCCTGAGATAATCATCAGTATTGAGAGATCCACCGCATCTATCCCATAGACTAATGGCAGACTGGGAATCAGGATATACCAGAGCACACCGTCACCCAGACGACTCACCAACGCAAAGAATTTTTGTATGACCGGCGCACTCAGCGAGCTATTTACCTGACGACAAAAGTTCAGTTCCAGCTTAATGGCCCGTTGTAGAAAAACATGTGTTCTTGCATATCCCATATAAAAGTACCTTCATTCGCTTTTAACAAGTTTTAGCTTTGGGTATGGCATGTGGGTTACACTTAAATGAATATTTTATGACGGAATCTCCATGTCTAGCTCGCCACCTCTACTGGAATCATTACAAGCCCTGATTGGCACCCCGTCAGTAAGCAGCGTGCAGCCTCAGCACGATCAAAGCAATCGTCCTGTCATCGATCTACTCGCCAACTGGTTAGCCGACCTTGGTTTTTCGATCGAAATCATGCCCCTGCCCAATCAACCCGACAAGGCCAACCTGATCGCTACCCTCGGTTCTGGGCCGGGCGGCCTGATTCTCTCCGGCCATACCGATACCGTTCCTTTCAATGAACAATACTGGTCGTCTGACCCCTTTGAGTTAACCGAACGCGATAACAAATTATTTGGCCTGGGCAGTGCCGATATGAAGAGTTTCATGGGGCTGGCAATAGAAGCCATTAAACAACACGATATGAAACGCTTACAGTCTCCGTTGATTCTGTTGGCAACGGCCGACGAAGAGAGCTCGATGGACGGCGCCGTCGCACTGGTCGAGGCAGACCGGCCAAAGGCAAAATATGCCATTATTGGTGAACCCACCGGCCTGAAACCGATACGTGCCCATAAAGGCATCATCATGGAATCGATTCGCCTCACCGGGCACGCCGGCCATTCCAGTGATCCAGGGCTTGGTAATAATGCGCTAGAAGGTATGCATCAGGTTATCAGCGAGATATTATCATGGCGCGACGAGTTGCAAACCAAACATAATGATCCGAGTTTTAGTATCCCCTATCCCACCTTAAATCTGGGCCACATTCATGGTGGTGATAACCCTAACCGGATTTGTGGTGACTGTGAGTTACATATTGACCTGCGTCCCCTGCCCGGCATGGCCACTGACGAATTGCGTGAACAACTGGATCAACGCATTCAGAGCCGCCTGGCTGACAGCGGCCTTGAATATGTAAGAACATCTTTAATTAGAGGCACCGCCGCCATGCATACCAGAGCCGATGCCGAGATCGTGCACCTGGCAGAAAAACTGACCGGCTATCAAGCCGAATCGGTGGCCTATTGTACCGAAGGCCCCTATTTAAATAGCATGGGTATGCAAACCATTATCATGGGGCCCGGACATATTGATCAGGCGCACCAGCCCAATGAGTTCTTGCCGATGGAACAAATTCAACCGGCTGTTGACTTAATAGGTAACATGATAGAAAAGACCTGTATGACGGAAAATGAAAGCTAAGCTTGCCAGTCTGTTAGTACTTACCAGCTTATTCATCCTGGGCTGTCAGGCTGAGCCTAAATTACCCGTACCCAGACCCAATCCACCCGTTGCCGCCGTCCAGCAAAACCCGGATGCCTACACAAACCAACGCATTACCTGGGGTGGCGTGATCCTCACGACCGCGGTGAAAGAAAAAGGCACTGAAATCACCATCCTGGCCAAACGTCTCGATCGCGAGACCCGTCCGATCAAAAGTGATACGGCCCCAGGTCGATTCATCGCCAACATCAATGGTTTTATCGACCCCGCCGTGTACGCAGCCGGCCGGGAAATAAGTATTAATGGTGTTGTGGTCGGCGCAGACACCCGCAAGGTCGGTGAATTCGATTATCACTATCCTGTTATTGACGCGGATAGCCATTACCTTTGGCCAGTTCGAACTCAGAATAACGATGACTTCTACTACCGGGACCCATGGTACGACCCCTGGTATTACCCCTATCCATACTATTATAACCACCACCCACACAAGACGATTAAAAAAGTTAACTAAGGCACCATCATCATGAGAGACACCATCGGCCTGGTTCTATTTAGTGCTTTTGCTTTACTGCTTACCGCCTGTGCTGCGTCCCCATTTAATATGGAAGGCATTAACCGAACTATTAGCCCCGCGCAAACACTGGATGACAAAACATTACTCAACAGCAAGGTCATCTGGGGCGGCATGATCATCGAGACCCGCAACTTCGAAAACAGCAGTCAGATCGAGCTACTGAATTACCCACTGGATGGCGATGGTGAGCCCATTCGATCCGCGCAACCACAAGGCCGTTTCCTGATCAAACACAATGGCTTCCTTGAACCCGCCCAGTACGCCAGCGGGCGCTGGTTTTCCGCGCTGGGCACCGTACAAACCAGCCAATCCGGTAAAATTGGCGAGGCCGATTACCGTTATCCGGTGATGAAGGCCAGCCAACTGCATATCTGGCCCGAGTCATCCGACTCTGGCACTAATACCAGCTTTCACTTTGGGATTGGGGTGAGGCTGTAATTTTCTTTTTTTATTTAATCTTATGGACGAATATCCTGGGCTGTCAGCACAATTAACTGCTCGCTTTGCGAGCGATTAATTGCCGTTTAATTCTATCGTTGTAGAAAATCTCTAATTTTAAAAATTATTTATTAGAGAGGATACAAGCGCTTTAAATAAATAGTCGGATGGTTTTTGCTAAAAGATACAAAAAAACCTCGCATACAGGGCTATATGAGTGCATGATCAAATTATTTTACAGACCAGAGAAAAATCGATCGCCTGGAAAAGTTGAAAAAGGTGCCTTTTTGAAGTTTTCTACAGTGTCTCGTTAGAGCTTTAAAAAATGATACGTGTCACGTCTATATTTAATTCAATATTCATGGCGTATATGGCATGGGTACTTATTATTGTTCCTCGTGGCATTTGGATTGTTTACACAAAAAGGAAATAGTTGGGCTAAATGGCTATTCCTGCTGTTTTGTATATCTTTTGCAGTGGATTCATTTTTAGGCACATTACAAATTACAGAAATGTATAAACAAACAAATCACTATAGTTGGTTCAGAGGTCCAGTATCTATAGTCGTATGGAGCTTATTGGCCGGCACAGCATGGACAACAAGCTCTAACAAAACGTCTATGGACGCCCCCGTCAATAGGCAGTGAACAAATAAATCACGACACGTAAGCAGAGTAAAGATTGCGTTCGTCTATCCGGCCTGGTTTCGTTCAAAACAGACGCTCAACGTTATACCTAAAAACAGTCAACAATTCTGAATAAAATCAAATAGATAGACTCTTTTGATAACGCTCTATACAATTCATAAAAAATAGTCTATATTTAGACTCATATAACGACCTTTCAACAAACCTTTTGGTGCGTATTATGAGCAATGTAGCACGAATAATGGCCGGAATATCTGCCAGTATCACGGACTTTAAAGCTAATCCGAATGCTGTTATGGAACAATCTGCCGGTGAAGCAATTGCTGTCCTTAAAAGTAATGAACCTTGCTTTTATGCCGTTCCTCCTGAATTATTTGAAACAATGTCTGAGGCAATGGAAGACCTGGTATTATTAATACAAGCAAATGCTCGTTTAAGTGATGGAAAGAAACTTCTTGATGTAAATCTAGATGACTTATAGTTTAAAATTTCATCCAGATGCTCTAGAAGAATGGGGCGGTTTACCAGAAGCAGTAAGAAAATATTTTAAAAGCAAATTACAACAACGTTTGAAAAATCCACATATTCCTAAATCTTGCCTTTCTGGTGGGTATAATCTATATAAAATTAAAAGAATGCGTCCTCCCTTTCGATTAACTTATCACGTTAATGATAATGAATTAATTGTTACGGCTCTAAGTGTTGGAAAGCGAGATGGGGATGTATACAAAGAAATGCTAAAAAGACTGAATACCAAATAAAGTATAACAATAAAATCAACATTGATTCATTTTTCATCGGCCAAAAACCGTCAATGAAAAATGAGCAAGTTACTAAAGCGTCATACCGGAATGACAGTATCTGTCATTTTTCTTTCTTTAGTTTGTCACGTTTGGCTTATCCCGAGCCAAGTTAACTAAATGAAGGGCTCCCCATGCAATCGCTATTTTCGACTTTTTGAATGCGCAGGCTGCGCCCGTAGGGGCGAGCCAGGGGGAAGTTAAAACCGGAGGTTGAGAGGCTAGCCTGGCCGGCCGAAATAGAGGTAAATAACCCCCAAAAACCCTCCAAAACCATTTGACCTGATCCCCTCATAGGTTATGCTTATAAAACAACTAGATACACCAATCATTTAAAGCAAATGCGAGATAAAGATCAACAGCAGCGTTTTGTTGAGTGGTTCCGTCACTCTTCGCCTTATATCCGGGCCTTCCGGGGGAGGACGTTCGTCATCACCTTTGGTGGCGAGATGCTCACTGACGCCCAATTTCCGGGCATGGTGCATGATCTGGTGCTGCTTAATAGTCTCGGGATTCGCCTGATCCTGGTGCATGGCGCCCGACCGCAAATCAACAAACTGCTGAAAGAACGCAAGCTGGAAACCGAATATGCCGAGGGCATGCGGATTACCACCGAGCCTGCCCTGGCGTGCCTGAAACAGGCGGCGGGCAGTGTACGCGTGGAGATCGAGGCGCTGCTCAGCATGGGCATTAGCGACATGCCGCTGCACAAACTCCCGACCCGGGTTGTCTCGGGCAACTTCGTGACCGCACAGCCGTTGGGTATCCACGGCGGTGTGGACTTTTGTCATACCGGCGTCATTCGCCGTATCGATACTGGTTCTATTAAATGGCATCTGGAAGACGAAAACATTGTCCTGCTATCGCCCATGGGTTATTCACCGACTGGCGAGGTCTTTAACCTCACGGCCGAGGCCGTTGCCACGGAAACGGCAATGCAATTACAGGCCGACAAACTCATCTTCATGGCGGATGAAAGCCTGCCCGCGGCCAAGAAAGGATCGGTATTACACGAACTCACTCAGACAGAGGCTGAGGCAATCCTCGTGGGCAGGAAAAAATTGCAAGAAACGACACGCAGCCATCTCGAGCATGCGTTAAAGGCCAGCATCAACGGCGTTAATCGTGTGCATATCATCAATCGTCATATTAACGGTGGCTTATTGCTCGAGCTTTTCACCCGTGATGGTGTGGGTTCGATGCTGAGCGCCAAATCGTTTGAAGATATCCGTGAGGCCCGCATCGATGACATTGGCGGCATTTTAGGCCTGCTTAAACCACTCGAAGATGAAGGTCAGTTGGTCCGGCGCTCGCGGGAAATACTCGAAACGGAGATCCAGCACTTTACTGTGATCGAAAGAGACGGACTCATTATCGGCTGTGCCGCCCTTTATCCCTATCTAAAAGAACAGATTGCAGAACTGGCCTGCCTTGCGGTTCACCAGGATTATCGCGACGGTGGCCGTGGCCACGAACTGTTTAACACCATCGTCAAAAAGGCAAAACGGCAGGGAATTAACAAACTCTTTGTGCTAACGACACGAACGGCTGACTGGTTCCGCGAGCGTGGCTTTAAATCCGTGAAACTCGAAGCCGTGCCGGTAAAAAAACGTTCTTTGTACAATTATCAACGGCAATCAAAAGTCTATCTGAAGGACATCCGCTAACATGAGCAAAACAATCATGGCTCGCCCATTTTTAAAATGGGCAGGGAATAAATATCGGATCATGGATCACATCCAGAACATGCTGCCCGAGGGTAAACGCCTGGTCGAACCCTTCGCCGGCTCCGGTGCCGTTTTCATGAATACCGATTATCCGAGCTACCTGCTCGCCGATAACAATGCAGATCTTATATCTCTTTTCCAGATCCTCAGCACGCAGGGTGAAGACTTTATCAAGATCTGCGTACGCCTGTTTCGTGATGCAACCAACAAAGAGGCCTATTACTATCGTCGCCGTGAAGAATTTAACAAGACTACCGATGCGGTACGAAAGGCATCGCTATTTCTTTATTTAAACCGGCATGGTTATAACGGCCTGTGTCGTTACAATTTGAAAGGCGGTTTTAACGTGCCGTTTGGGCGTTATAAAAAACCCTATTTCCCCACCGATGAAATGTTGGCCTTTCACGTTAAATCGAAGCGTGCTCGTTTTGTACATCTGGACTTTGATACGGTGTTTAGCAATTTAAAAACGGGTGATGTGGTGTACTGCGATCCACCGTATGTGCCCTTATCAAAATCTGCAAACTTTACCACATACAGCGCAGGCGGCTTTGACCTGGAGCAACAACATTTGTTGGCACAGCTTGCAAAACGGACACGTCAACAAAATATTCCGGTTTTGATTTCGAATCACAATACTCAATTCACCCGTAAGGCCTATAAGAGTGCCGATAACATCAAACGTTTGCAGGTCAGGCGTTTTATTAGTTGTAACGGCCAGCGACGTAAACCAGCAAGTGAGCTGCTTGCCCTCTTCCAGTAGATGTCAAGTACTTACTATAGAACAGATGCAACAAACAATAAAAACCCCTGCAATGCGGGGTTTCGGATGGTCCTCGGACCGATCAGGATCTCCCTTAAATTTACACTCAAGAGACAGAGCCTACGACGGAATTCGTCTTACTGTAATAAAAAGGAAACTGCCGTTTGGTTACACTGTTCGAGTATACGCCTCTACTGCAATTGATCAACTGGCCTGTTGCCCATCAATATCCTCAAACTGATTAAAAGGTATCTAGCTCGGCGTAATTCCACCAAAGGCATTCTGCCTGTAATTTAACAGCTTTTTGGTGGGCACGCTCTTGTGCTTCAGGCGACATTTTTGTCCGTAGGTCACAAAATTTCTTAGCCATAACTCACCTCATTTTGGCCTGTTTGGATACCGGCTACCGGATCAAGTCCAGCACCAGCTTGCCCAACTTATCAAATTATACAGCGACTAATCAAACGGTTCAGGTTGGTCATCGATCAGGCGCAAAAACTTCAGCTTTCCGGATTCTCGATGTTGGCAGGCACCAAAAATAAAGGGGGCTCGAATTCCCTGTAAAACAAAACGCTGATCGGCAAACCAGATGCACAGCATGTCCGGCAACGGATCAATACGATGAACGGCCGGATATTCCATAAAGCGTCGAACTGCTTTCATCTTGTCATTATTCCAAATCTCAATTGCCAGAGACTGAAGGGGTGCCGGACCAAATTTGGAGAGGACATACCAGTTATTCTGCCCCCTTGGTAAATAGAGCGCGTCAATACGTTTAAACAAGCTGTCTGCTGATGTTGCCGTTTTGAGTTTGCTTCTATAAATATTGACATAGCGGATGTAATAACGGTCATCTGTTTCAATGATCAACTTCCAGTTAAAGGGTGACAAAGGTTGAGGCAGCGCTGAGACCTTCGCGTTTTGCATTTTCCTGATCGGCACGGAGGCATAGGCCTCGCCGATGGCAATACGCATCCAGTAGCTTTGCAGCAAAACATACCCCATCAAGCAGAACACACCCACCAGGGCAACACGCTTTGCATGTTGCCGTAAAAAAGTGCTAACAAGAATGGCGATCAGAATTATAGCCGTGAAATAGAAATCGATAATAAAGGTCGTCGGAATACTCAGTCGGACATCACTAAACGGTGACAGGACTTCGGTGCCATAGGCCGTGATCACGTCGCCAAAAATATGTATAGAAAGGCTCAGTAGACAAACGGGAAAAAACAATTTCCAGCCATATTTATTACCTGACAACTTTGCCAATAACCAGGAAAGCAGAATCGCCCATACCGGGATCAACAAAACAGAATGGGTAATGCCACGATGAATATTCAAATAGGCGGTGATACCAAACAGCCGTGCGATAATATCGATATCAGGAAAGGCCCCGATAAAAAACCCGACCCAGCTGCGTACCAAAATAGGTAGTTTGTCATCGCTCCGATAGCTTGCGCGTGCGACCAGCATGCCACTGAGTGCGTGGGTTAATGTATCCATAAGCCTCCATCATGCGGACTTATGTCATGAAAATCAATTTCTTGTAAATCAGCAAGTTAGCAGTAATGAGCGCATGATCACGTTTCCAGGCCGAGGGCTGAATAATCACTAAAGTAAATAGGGTATTAGGCCGATTCATCTACTACACATTAAGCAACAATTGAGGTTGAATCAGAATGCATGTTTCCAACGTTAGAACATGCATGGATGCTCGTTCAGCGCCCGTAACCCGGCGCAAAATTTTGGTCTTCGACGACGACAAATTTCTAACCAGTCTAATGCACATGTTGCTTTCTAGAGAAGGTTTTGATTTATCGGTCATTGCCGACGAAGCAACGGCACTCGACCATATCCAGGGACAAGCTTCACCTGAATTGTTATTTGTCAGCCACCGATGGCTAACGGATGACTACCCGCCCGTTATTCAACGCATGCAACACCATGAAAGCTGGCAGGATGTTTCTATTATTCTGCTTCTAAATTATTTCGATGAAGACATTATCGAGCATGCCGCAGAAATGGGAGTAAGTGACTATCTACTACAACCGATTGAACCCGGCGTGTTGTTTGATGTGATTCAGAAATATATTAAAACCAAATAACCGATTTAGTTCGTGTGGGAGCGGTCTGAGACCGCGATAACACCCATGTTTGTCGCTTAATCGCGGTCTTAGCCCGCTCCTACAAAATCAAAGCTATTTAACCTGAACTCGGGATAAGAAACTTTCGTCATTCCGGCTCACTTGTACCCGTAGGGTGAAAATCATGCCGGAATGAC
>ENA-ORDP01000898-ORDP01000898.1-marine-sediment-metagenome-genome-assembly--contig:-NODE-898-length-17888-cov-4.401671_pt1 | contig 17888 bp, 14 predicted proteins | sample MGYA00248627_ERZ508539 | MGnify/ENA primary metagenome ERZ508539 (study PRJEB26208, sample SAMN05571518) | marine sediment metagenome | biome: deep sea; feature: Hydrothermal vent; material... | reverse complement strand
AATGAATCATCAGGCGATGTGCGAAAGGAAATGCTATTAGCCATTAGTGAATTTGCCAAAACAGAGGGTATCGACCAAAATTCCTCCGTCGAAGATATCAAAACACGCATCATGCAAAATAATTTATCCTTAAATGATGCAACTGCATCTCAATCAAGCAGACCAACCGTACAAACTAATATTTTGCCACCAGATAATAATACGTCCGAACCCAGGACGAAAAGTGAAACTAGTGCGGGCATATTGGATATGTCAGAAAAAGAAACTACCGCCGAAGTCACTACTATTTTTGATGCCACCAAATTTACACCTGGTTTTATTGTCGCGAATCGGTACAAGGTAATTAAACACATTGGTAAAGGTGCATTTGGCGTCGTCCTGCTGGTTGAAGATATGATGGTCTCAGATCAGATTATAATGAAATTTCTGAATGCACATATGTCATCTGATGAAAATATTATCCAACGTTTTATTCATGAGCTCCGCTATGCACGAAAGATTACTCACGAGAAAATTATCAGAATCTATGATTTTATTACCTTTGGTAGTACATATGCCATTTCAATGGAATACTTTGAAAGCCATTCGCTGGCATTTGAGATCAAAACGAATAAAAACCCAAATATGCAGCGCATGCTGACGATCTTTAAACAAATTTGCCAGGGAGTTGGCTTCGCCCACTCGTGCGATGTCGTTCATCGTGATTTAAAACCTGCTAATATTTTGGTTGATGATGATGATCAGGTAAAAATTGTAGACTTTGGTCTTGCTGCTGCTGCCAGCTCAGCCGATTCAAGAATCACAAAAACGGGGATTTTGGTTGGTACGCCAACATACATGGCTCCAGAGCAGGTACGGGCTCGCACTATCGATCACCGCACAGATATTTATAGTCTCGGTATTTTGATGTATGAAATTTTCGTCGGGCGTGTGCCTTATAAGGGGGAGGACCACCTCGCCACTCTGTTCCAGCATGTTGAAGGTAAAGCAGTACCCGCGCATAAAGCTAACCCTAAAATTTCTGAGGCCCTGGGTGAGGTCATCATGAAAACCATGTCGGTAAATCCAGAGGATCGGTATCAAACAGCGGAAGAGCTGTATACTGCAATCGAAGAAGTACTTGGCGAGGAGGCCGCATAGTGTCAGCAAGAATTAACGCTTTTTTAAACCTTGGACGTCAACAAGGTTGCTCAGACATCCATTTTGCTGTGGGGTCACCTCCACTCGTCCGTCTTCATGGTGAATTAAGTCCGATTAAATATCGCGATCTAACTGATACGGAAATTAGTGAACTCACCAGCGAAATTCTAACCCCGGTTCAAATCGAACTCTTTGAAGCAGGTAATGATCTTGATTTCTCATATGAAGATGATGAGGTCGGCCGCTTTCGTGTCAACATGTTCCACAAAGTTACCGGGATAGGGGCTTCTTTTAGAGCGATTGCCCCCAAGATCCCGACCTTTGATGACCTTAGTTTACCACCTATCATCGAGAAATTTTTACATTCGACACAAGGTTTGATCCTTGTGACTGGGTCAACCGGTACCGGTAAGTCAACCACATTAGCCGCCATGATTGACTGGCTAAATAAAAATCGGCGCTATAACATTATCACCCTTGAAGATCCTATTGAATACGTACACCACAGCCAACAATCCCTGGTCATACAGCGTGCGGTGGGTACGCATGTGAGTAGCTTTGCTGAAGGTCTGCGATCAGCCTTGCGTGAAGATCCAGATGTCATTCTGGTTGGTGAATTACGTGATACGGATACCATTTCCATGGCAATGACGGCAGCAGAAACAGGACACCTTGTTCTGGGGACGTTGCACACTACCAGCGCCGTTAAAACCCTTGATCGGATAATCGACGCGATGCCAGTCGAACAAAAAAACCTGGCCAAATCATTTCTTGCCCAGCATCTGGATGCGGTCATCTGTCAAAAATTAATCCGCACGGCAGACGGCCGTTATCGTAAGGCAATTCTGGAAATAATGATCAACACTCCGGCCATCGGTAACCTGATCCAAACTAATAAGATTTTCCAAATTCCATCACTCATTCAAACAGGCCTAGATATGGGTATGCAGTTACTGGATCAAGCTCTGCTCGAGGCCGTACAAAAGAAAGAAGTCGATCCTGACAATGCCTATCTCCATGCAACTGATAAAAAACTATTCCAACGTTTTGTTACGAATCCTGAATTATTACCACAAGTCAATCTGGCGGTTACCTAATTATGCAGCGATTACACACATTTCTGGACATGGTGCTTGCTCAGGGAGGTTCGGATCTTCATCTGGTCGCCGGTAACCCACCCCGAATCAGGCTGCATGGTGTTGCCTGCGAGGTGGAATACCGTACCTTAACGGCTGACGATATTTACAACCTGGTTTTTCACCTGATACCTGAAGTGCTTCATGAGGATTTTAAAATCAAAGGCAATGCTGATTTTTCCTATGACTATGGTGCATCAGGACGCTTTCGTGTCAATGTTTTTCAACACCTGGGTGGTCTGGGAGCTATGTTCAGAGTTATTCCAACCGAAGTAATCAATCTTAACAAACTCGGGTTACCTCCTGTTTTGAAAAATCTGACCCGCCACCGTAAAGGTCTCATATTAGTAACAGGCCCAACCGGTTCTGGTAAAACAACAACACTGGCATCCATGATCGATTTTATAAATGAAGAGCGACACGGACATATTATCACGATTGAAGATCCGGTTGAATTCGTACATAACACAAAAAAATGTCTCTTCAGTCAGCGCGAAGTTGGAACACATACACCCTCCTTTGCAAAGGCACTAAGATCGGCCGTGCGCGAAGACCCGGATGTTATTCTGGTTGGTGAAATGCGAGATCAGGAAACCATTCATCTCGCCCTGACGGCAGCAGAAATGGGGATTCTGGTACTGGCGACATTACACACGAATGGTGCCGCAGCGGCTGTTGACAGAATTATCAATGCCTTTCCAGCAGGAGAGGAACCTTATGTTCGAACTATGGTGTCAACCTCATTAATCGGAGTGATCTCACAACTGCTGGTTCGAAAAAGTGATAACAAGGGCCGACTGCCGGCTATCGAGATATTAATTAACAATGCAGCTGTATCGAACCTTATTCGAGAAGGCAAAACAGAACAGATTGAAAATGTAATTCAAAGTGGTGGCATGGTTGGCATGCAACGTATGGATACGGCACTAATGAGAATGGTCGATGCACAACAAATAAGTCCGGAAGAAGCCTATTTTAAAGCAAGAGTTAAAGCAGACTTCGAACCCTTACTAGAGGGACGCGAAACATCAGAAGACCAGACTCCAAGTGATGCCCCTGACTCCGTAACCATAAATTAATGCTAATAAAACCAGGTAAAGAATTATGGCAAAACTAATAATGACACTCGATGGTGCAATTATACGTGAATTTATGATCGACAAGGATAGCATCAGCATCGGCCGAAAGCATGGCAACGATATTCAGCTTAATGACCTAACGGTAAGCGGTCGTCATGCACTTTTTACTGTTCTAGGTGAAAATACCTATGTCGATGACCTTGGTAGCACCAATGGTACCCTGCTAAACGGTGGTCGTGTATCCAAGTCCATACTAAGCCATAGCGATGTCATTCAGATTGGCAATTACCAGTTCACCTTTTTTCAGAATGAAGATGAAGAATACGAACCTACCATGTTTTTGCGTGCAGAAATCGAAGATACACAAATCATGGAATCAAACCCACCGAAACCATCGGATGCCAAAGGTGAACCCCTCGCTGCGGTTAAAATACTAAATGGTCCACTCAAAAGCAAGGTACTGGAACTACGCAAACCATTCAATACACTCGGTTTCAACGGAATCAAAATGGCGATGATCGCCCGAACAGCTGATGGTTATACACTCACAGCAATAAAAAATACCAAGTTACGTAGATCCAATGATACTCCAAGTATCAATGGTGAAATGTTAGATGAGAAACCAGTGGCGCTAAAAGATCATGACGAATTGGAGCTTGCCGAAACGAAAATGGAGTTTTTCTACATTACTTAAGACGTGGGGTCTGCTTTTTTACCGAAAATACTTTTACGTATTAGCAAAAATATTTTTCCAAACGCCGTAACTATATCGACTCCTGCCATAAATAATGCAGGGATCATGATCAACGTAATAACCGTGGCAAAAATTAGACCCCAGGAGAGCGCTAACGCCATTGATGATACAAAAGGATCCATCCCCCCCCAGCCATAAGCCGTCGGCAACAAACCAACAATCGTGGTAATCGCCGTTAGTAGAACGGCCCGAAGTCTCCGTCTACAGGCCTGAATAACAGCTTCCCGTCGCTCCATACCCTGCTTAATATATCGTTGAATAAATACCAACAGAACCAACGAACTATTTACCACAACTCCCGTCAGGGCCACCATACCCAACGTTGACATAAAGGATAACGGTAACGGCTTCCAGAAAATGCTGTGCAGGTAAAAACTGACAATAACACCGATAGCACCAAAGGGAATTGCCAACATAACAGCAAGAGGATAACCAATATTGTTAAACTGAATAGACAGGATAAAGAATACTGCGATTAAGGCAAAGCTAAAAGCCAGAAGTAAATCGATGACTGACTCCTGATTTTTTTCATTTTCCCCTCCATAATTTACCAGTACATGTTTGGCCTGAGATTCAGATAACCAACTTGATTGTTCCTCTGCAACTTTTGAATTCAGCATATTGCTGGTGATAATAGAAGAATCGATATTCGCCATGACGTTAACAACCCGTTGATTGTCTTTGTGGCGAATATTAGTAAAGCCTGCGTGTTCAACAAACTTCGCGACCTTACTTAATATCACCATACCACCGCGTGCGTTCGGAATCTCCAGTGCTTTCAACTGTTTTAATTGTTCTTCATAGGATGCTTTGGGAAAACGAATAGTGACATCGACCTCATCAGTACCCCATCGAGTTCTTGCTACACGCAGGCCATCTACCGCTGCCCGTATATGTGTGACGGCCGTTGCCAAATCAATACCTGCATAGGCGGCAAGGGCACGATCAAACTCAACACGTATTTCAGCATCGCCGGGTAACATATCGCTTTCAATCGTCGTCACCCCTTTTATGCCCTTGAGATGTTCCATTAACTGTCCAGCAATTTCCTTGCTTATTTCGTAATTTTCACCAATAATCTCAACTTGCAGTGCACGGCCAGTTGGTGGTCCAGGTTGCATTTCTTCGTAGGCAAATTCCAGATCTTTGTATTTTGCAGCCAAAATCGGCTTTAACCGGAACATGTCTTTCAAGGCATCGTGTTCTGGTCGGGAGACTGCGGGTACATAAATAGCCCGGATTTGGCCGAAACGGCTTCCTTTCTGGACTAAAGGATCCCCTGAATCCTTTGCGGTTTGACCGGTAGTAATCAGCGTGGCCTCAAGATATTTGCTGTCAAGTTGCTCGCGAATAGTCGTATCCACTTCTATAAGCTTTTGCCGCATCTGTTCGAGATTGGTTCCCGGCTCCGCTGTAACACGGATTATATACTGTTCAATACCAACTGGTGGGAACAGCTGAAATCGTATTTTGTCCGAACCCGCCAGCATACCTGAACCCACTAACATAAAAATCGATAATACAACCATGAGCCAGTGATGGTTTAGCGTAAATTTCAAGACGCCCGCATACTTATTTTCAAGCCATTTCAACCAACGACGTTCGGCTACAGGTTTGCTGGTATCGGTCAAGTGGCAAACATGATTTGGCAAAATCAAAAACGATTCAAGCCATGAAAAAACAAGCAGTAGTATCACGACAATAGGGATCGCAATGATGAACTTGCCAATAATTCCCGAGACGTACATTAAGGGAATAAACGCGACAATCGTTGTTAAAATTGTCGTGGTAACCGGGCCGATTAACTCTTTTGCCCCTAGCACCGCTGACTCACTCGGCGACATACCCTGCTCCATGTGGTATGCGATATTTTCCCCTAAAATAATCGCATCATCGACCAACATCCCCAGCACCATGATAAAGGCCATCATGGAAATTAGGTTGAGCGTCACGCCCATCATGTACAAAACGAAAAGCCCCGTTAAAAACACAAGTGGCAGACCAAGTGTGGTTGAAACGGCAACCGATGGGCGCAGGAATATCGCCAGAGTGAACAGCACAAGAAATGCACCTACCATTCCGTTGTTAGTCAAAACACCGAGCCTGAGTTTTGCTATTTTTGAAAAATCCTCAAAGGTATCCACCTCAATATCTTTCCCGTATTTGTCGGGCAGAGCATCGAGATATGCTTTTACTCTTGCAACTGTGTCGATAATATCTGCATTTTCCAGTTTCATCACGATAATGTGCAATGCAGATTCACCGTTAACATCCTGATAGATGGTTGCCTTTTCAAGATTCATTTTGACCTCTGCAATATCCCTCAAAAGCAGGCCTTGACCATATTCATTGGCGCGCAGCACCAAATTAGCTACATCTTTGTCACTTTGATACTCACCGAGCACCCGAACAGTTTTTTGTCCTTCACGTGTGTCAATACTGCCGCCAGATGCATTAATATTCCATTTTCGAATGACATCAGAAATTTCACCGACCGAGATATGCTGCTTCCGTAACTTCTCTGGGTCAACGACAATACTAATCTCTTGTTTACGATCGCCCTGTATCTGAATACGTCCAACTCCCGATAAGCGTAATAAATCATCCTCTATCTTACTGCCTAGCTGTTTCATAGCAATATCGCCCCGGGGAGCAGAGATGGCTATTTGTAGAACAGGAAAGACACGAGAATCTATTTCCAGCACAAAGGGTTTTTCAGGAAGATCAGAGGGTAAACGGGCTCGGTCTATCGCCAGTTGGACTTCATTGGTGATCTGGTCACGATTACTGGCATCAGGATCGAGTTCAAGCGTAATTCGTGCTGAGCCTGGAAATGATACCGAGGTCATTTTATCGATCCCAGTCAGGGTTTTTAGTTCTTGTTCTATCGGTATAACAATTAGACGTTCTACTTCTTGTGGCGATGCACCGGGTTGAACAACCGTGACTTGCACAACGTCAAGGTTAACATTCGGGAAAGCCTCCCGATTGATTTTGACCATGGAAAATATGCCCAGAGCAATCAAAAAAATCGACACCAGCCAAACGACGAGACTACGCTCTACCATGAATCGAATAATTGCTGTCATTTTGTTTCCCTATTCATATCCTGCATCGAAAACTTCCCAGTTCACTTGCTCTTATCAGAAACACTATTGAGTAAAAGTTGGCGATCCCATAATGAGCCAAGTAACAATTCAAGTTCAGAGTATTTTCTTGCTAACTCAATTTTTCTTGTTTCATATAACAAACTGCCCGCAAACAAACTGTTTTCATTGTCAATAAGCTCTTTGGTATCAGCACGACCAACCTTGTAGCGCTCAAATGCTTCATCAACTTTCTTTTTTTCGATAGATAGTCGTTGCTTTAAACTTTTTGTCGCAACTAAATTTTGATTAATCTGTTCAAACAGGCCATTGAGATCGTATTTTAGATCCGTTTTCAGGCGCGTAATTTCTTCTTCGATAGTCTGCTTGTCCAGCATTGCCTGATAAAGACCTGCATCAAAACCTTGTTGGTCCATCGAAAATTGGTACTCGAATTTTGCACCTCCTGCCCACTCGTTTTGGTTGAAGCCACCAGCAGCAGTATCCCCTGACGTATTTCTCGCTCCTACCGAAAAAACTAGATCCATCCTGTCTTTTTTTGCATCATTCGCCAACTCCATACTGGATTCTGCTGTTTTGAGTTGTGCTAGCTGTAACAGGATATCCGGGTTTTGGGTATAAATCTGTCCAAGTGCCGTTTCCGTATCCGGGACGTTTTTTTCGGTAATGATAACAGGAACAAAATCGCTACCTGGCTCAACACCCAGCAGACGGTTAAGCTCCGAACGTTGTCGACTCCAAATAACAAGCAAAATATCTCTTTCTGAAATTTTTGCACTTCGTTGAGCCTCAACAATAAGCAAATCTTTAGTTTCTGATAAACCCAGGCCCATGTTTTTCTGTACAAACTTTAACAGGCGTGTCGCGCGGTGGATCGCCTCGTTCGCGTCCTGTATGCGCATATAGGTAGTCGCCGCATCGTAATAGAGTGACAATGTTTGCTGCACGAGCGCATCAATCTGTCCGATTCTGGCGGCTTCGGTTGCCTGCAAGCCTGCCTCTGCTGAAATCATACCCTGCTGGTAGGCTGGATTGTCATCCCCTTGACCAAGCGGTATACGGTAATTCAAATCAAGTGTGATTCGTTCGGAAGGGTTGGGCACGGAGGGTATAACGGCTATTTCACTATTCTCATAAGAGTACTGTCCAACAACTTCAACACTATTTCCTGATTTTTGCACAGTCTCGACACTCGCCGCTGCATCAAAACGTTTGCTAGGAATATTAAAGACACTAACATCACGGGATACTCCAGTTTGTGCAGCGATCACCCAGCCAAGCTGACTCTCAATTTTTGCAAATTCCTGGCGCGACCGCTCAATTTCAAGTCTGGCAATTTTGGCTGTCGGGTAATATATTAAGACACGGCGAATAACATCCTGTACAGAACGTTTGTTACTTTGTTCCGCAAGCAAACTTGCTGGCACGGTAAATATCGATAGCAGGCTTGTTATTATTAAGAAATTTTTAAAAAAAATATTCATTTTTTTGCCACTAATCCATCAAAGAAAATGGTCGTGTGGAGTCTTATATACTCATCCACGTCGTAACTTTCTTTATCATACGCTGCTAATGACTTATCCCAGATCACGGCAAAAACGAGTGGTGCCAATAATAAACGTGATGTCGCGACAGGATCGCATGGCTTAAATTCACCGTTCGCGATACCATCACTTATCCCTCTTGTAACAAGATTCCTCGCACGACAGACAACATTATCAAGATAGAATTCGGCTAATTCTGGAAAGTTTGCTGCCTCAGATACCATTAACTTTGGTATACCTGCAAGCCGCGTTTTACCGACAACTTCCCACCAGTTAACGATCAGTCTCTTAAGCAATTCACGCTGTGGACCGACAAATTTGGCCGCTGCCTGCTCTGCTTTTTCGACCTCAGGAATGATAATTTGCTTAACGACTTCACGAAACAGCGCCTCTTTACTCTCAAAATAAAGGTAGACGGTTCCTTTGCAGACACCGGCCTTGTGTGCAACATCATCCAGCCTGGTCGCGCTAAATCCATTCGCAACAAAAAGATCCAGTGCCGCATCAATGATTTCGGTTGGTCTGGACTCTTTTCGACGGCGCCATTTACAGCAACTTTTCTTGGTCATATATGCATTATAATAACTTACTGACTGGTCAGTTAGTTATTATACCAAATGCCTGCATATTTTCAACAAATTATATTCTTCCGTTAATTCAGTGCATTACAGAAATAAATGGCGTGATTACGGGATCCCGGCATAGCATAGCAACTCTCAAAATACAAAATCTGGCCTTGAGCGCGACCATCGCCTGTCAGACACGAATAAGCGGCCCTACGCCTTCTAAAAAGCTGCTCAACCTATCATCTCGGCCGTATGGCCATCTAGCTGGCCCTTGAGGACCGCTTTCGCTCGTGTTCTTTGAGCAGTTTCTTGCGGATACGGATATTATTGGGCGTGACTTCGACAAGTTCATCATCATCAATAAACTCCAGGGCCTGCTCAAGCGACATCAGGATCGGTGGGGTCAGAATAATATTTTCATCATTGCCTGCCGCCCGAATATTGTTGAGCTGCTTGCCCTTAAGAGGGTTAACCACCAGGTCATTATCACGGGAATGAATACCCACAATCATACCTTCATACACTTCTTCACCAGGTCCCATAATCAAACGACCCCGTTCCTGTAGATTAAATAAAGCAAAACCCAGTACCTTGCCCGCACCATTTGAGATCAACACACCGTTATTGCGTTGACCATAGTCCCCTTTCTTAACGGGGCCATAATGATCGAAGAGTGTATAAATCAGACCAGTACCCTGGGTGGCGGTAAGAAATTCTGTTCGGAAACCGATCAAACCACGCGACGGCATAATGTATTCAACCTTGACCCGTCCCTTACCGTCCGGCTCGATGTTTTGTAAATCACCACCGCGGGTACTCAGCTTTTCAATAATTGTACCCTGGTGCTCAGACTCTACATTCACACTCACCTGTTCGTAGGGTTCGCACAACTCGCTATCAATCTCTCTGATAATGACCTCTGGACGCGATACACCCAATTCATAACCTTCCCGTCGCATCGTTTCGATCAGGATAGAAAGATGTAACTCTCCTCGTCCTGACACCTTGAATTTGTCTGGATCACCTGAGTTGTCAACACGCAAGGCGACGTTATGCACCAGCTCACGTTCGAGCCGTTCACGTATCTGCCGCGAGGTGACATATTTACCATCGAGTCCTGAAAAGGGTGAAGTATTGACCTGGAAGGTCATAGAGATAGTAGGTTCGTCAATGGTAAGCGCTGGCAACATCTCAACGTTTTCTGGATCACATAAGGTGTCCGAAATCGACAGACCTTCTATACCAGTAAAGGCAATGATATCTCCCGCCTGTGCTGTAGAGACATCAACACGATCCAGCCCGGCAAAGCCGAAAATTTGTAAAATCCGTGCGTTACGCGTCTTACCCTCACGATCAATAATAGTAAGCGGCGTATTGGTTTTAATTTTGCCTCTTTGGATCCGACCGATTCCGATCACCCCAACATAGCTATTATAATCGAGCGAGATAACCTGTAACTGGAAGGGGCCATCGGCATCTACATCAGGCACCGGCACCTTGGAGGCAATGGTTTCGAATAAAGGCCGCATGTCGCCGTCACGTGCCTCTGAATCAAGACTAGCGTAACCATTTAGTGCTGAAGCATACACAACAGGAAAATCCAGTTGTTCGTCGGTGGCACCAAGACGATCAAATAAATCAAATGTTTGATCCACTACCCAGTCCGGACGTGCGCTGGGTCGATCAACCTTGTTCACGACGACAATGGGTTTTAATCCCAGCGCAAACGCCTTTTGCGTAACAAAGCGTGTCTGGGGCATCGGGCCATCGACCGCATCAACCAGCAATAGCACTGAATCAACCATCGACAAAATGCGTTCGACTTCACCACCAAAATCAGCGTGTCCCGGCGTATCGACAATATTAATGTGATAATCATTCCAGTCCAGCGCCGTATTCTTGGCCAGAATGGTAATCCCGCGTTCTTTTTCCAACTCATTGGAATCCATTAACCGCTCGGGGGCTTCGCCACGGTCGCCCAGGGTTCCAGACTGCTGGAGAAGTTGGTCGACCAGGGTTGTCTTGCCGTGGTCAACGTGCGCAATGATGGCAATATTTCGTAATTTATCTATCGAGTGCATATCTCAGATCCATAAAAAAAACGGGCCATCGTGGTCATGAACCCGCTTTTTGTTAATTTTTGGTTCGCTATGCTGTCTAGCGACATTCAATAATCTATCGAAAAACCACATAACTTACTGATATTCTACAAGTTATTTTATCACCGTGGCGTGCTCCGTTCGGCGCAAGTCTAACACAAACAACCAGCCCGGGGTTATCCCTCCTAAAGGAATATAACGGTGATTTGATACCAACACACCATGCTAAGATAGACTGAAAATCAAACTGTCCTCCAGCAATGACCCATACACCACAATCCGTTGATGTTCTTGTGCTTGGTGCCGGTGCAGCAGGCCTGATGTGTGCCATCGAGGCGGCAAAACGACAACGCACCGTCCTCGTCCTCGACCATGCAAACAAGCCCGGGAAAAAAATTCTGATGTCGGGTGGCGGGCGCTGCAATTTCACCAATTACGATATCAGTGCCGACAACTACCTTTCGAATAACTCACATTTCTGTAAATCCGCCCTTAGCCATTTTACGCAATGGGATTTCATCCGGATGGTTGAGCAACATCAAATCCCATACCACGAACGGGATCACGGACAATTATTTTGCGATGAAAGTGCCCGGGATATTCTTGAGATGTTGCTCAATGAATGTCGACAATACAATGTCACGCTACAACTTGATACCACCATCAACAACATTACAACTCAGGCTAATAACACATTCGGCATCAAAACCCTGCACAACGACAACGTTACTAATGTGCTTTGCCAGTCGCTGGTCGTCGCGACCGGTGGCCTGTCGATACCAAAAATGTGTGCCAGTCCGATGGGCTATCGAATTGCAGAGCAATTCAACATCAAGGTCATCACCACTCATGCAGGCCTGGCCCCCTTTACGCTGCATAACAACGATAAAACACGTTTTAGTACTTTGTCCGGCATTGCGGTGGATGCTGTCGTCAGTACATGCCAACAGCAGTTTCACGAGAATATTTTATTTACCCATCGTGGCCTGAGCGGTCCAGCGATCCTACAGATATCCTCTTACTGGAATCCTGATGAAACGATTTCGATTGACCTGCTGCCCGACAACAACATTGAAGCAATACTCGCGACTGCACGCGAAGATTCTCCCGCCAGAAAAATAAAAACTATTCTGGGCCAATATTTACCAAAACGACTGATCGCTATCTTTCTACCGCAAGATCTTCTAGAAAGCCCTGTACAACAGATCACCCGGCAAGATATAAAGGATATTCACACCCTACTGCATAACTGGTCAATAAAACCAAATGGAACCGAAGGCTACCGAACAGCAGAAGTCACACTAGGAGGTGTGGATTGTAATGCCCTGTCATCAAAAACAATGGAATCCAATACAACAAAAGGTTTATATTTCATCGGAGAGGTTATCGACGTGACTGGTTGGCTTGGTGGTTATAACTTTCAGTGGGCATGGTCGTCTGGCTGGTGTGCTGGACAGTACGTGTAACAGATGCGAATTTACACTATATGTTTAAGTATAACTATCCATGCGGGTTATGGGCGCAGACCATCAACTCATGATGTGTTCTGATAATTGTTCCGGGTGTATATACTCTTCCGACACGGCGTACGCTTTTACAGAAATACCCGCGTGGTGAACTGAATTCTGGTCTTCGCTCAGCAGGGGGTGCCATGTGGGCAATGGACGCCCTTCGTCAAGACAGCGATACGCACAGGTCTCAGGCAAATATCGAAATAACAGTTGTTGATCTGGCCCCAGCACCAAACAGGTGGCGACGTGTTCAACACGATGTTCATAGTCATGACATCGACATGTTTCTATGTCCAGCATGCGGCACGCTACATTGGTAATAAAAACCTCATCGGTATCTTCGTCCTCTAATTTGACCAGGCAACAATGCCCACAACCATCGCATAACAACTCCCATTGTGCTTGAGTCATTCGAGAAAGTGATTGTGTCTCCCAAAAGGGTGGCTTGCTATTTTCTTTCATAAGGATAGGATCTAATTTTAGAGCCGCCAGCTAACATGTCTTCTTAAGGTTCTAACTAAAACCGCTAAAACGCATTAATCTTACAGTATATTTCAGTATAATGGTGGAATGATGGATACCCAAAAAGAATCTACCGCGGCAAAAGCTAGTCTGGACAAGTCTCTGGGGCATACCGAAACAATCAGGCTAACAGAATATAGTCATGGTGCTGGCTGTGGCTGTAAGATTTCTCCAAAGTTGCTTGCGGATATCCTCAAAACGGATATGCCCTCTATGGTATATCCGCAATTGCTGGTCGGCAATGACAGCAAAGACGATGCGGCCGTATTTGATCTAGGCAATGGCACCTCGGTCGTTAGCACCACGGATTTTTTTATGCCCATCGTTGATGACCCATTCAAATTTGGCCAGATTTCGGCAACCAATGCCATCAGCGATATCTATGCCATGGGTGGCACACCGTTAATGGCCATCTCTATTTTTGGCTGGCCAATTAGTAAACTCGGCCCGGAGGTTGCTCGACAGGTCATCGATGGTGGCCGGCATACATGTCAACAGGCCGGTATTCCATTAGCAGGTGGCCACTCCATCGATGCGCCTGAACCTATCTTTGGGTTGGCGGTTACAGGTAGTGTTGATAACCAATACCTGAAACGGAATGATCAGGCGCAGGCTGGTTGCAATCTCTATCTTACCAAGCCGATAGGCATTGGCATATTAACGACGGCACAAAAGAAAAAACGTCTAAAAGCCGAACATCAGACCGTCGCCCTGGACATAATGTGTCAACTTAATACGATTGGTGCAGAGTTTGCCACACTCCCTTCTGTTACGGCGATGACCGATGTCACGGGTTTTGGCTTAATGGGACACTTAACCGAACTGTGTGAAGGCAGTCGGGTTCGTGCCGTTATCAACTACCAGGCCGTTCCGAAATTGGCCGAGGTCGAGACCTATCTTGAGCTAGGTTGTTCACCAGGTGGTGCACAGCGCAATTTTGATAGTTATGGGCACCAACTTGGTTCAATGGACATGATACAACAGCAAATTCTCTGTGATCCACAAACCTCAGGCGGACTTTTGGTGGCAGTTCGGCCCGAAGGTGAAAATGAATTCCAGGCGATAGCGCAATCACATGGGCTGCACCTCGACGTTATTGGCCAGCTTGAAGAAACGGCACCCAGACAACCGCTCATCAGTATTATCTAGTCCATGGAATTACCCAAAATTGACAACTACCAGGATTTGCTCATTAACGATATACCGTTAATCGATGTACGCGCACCGATTGAATTCAACCAGGGTGCCTTCCCTTTCGCCCAAAATCTACCGCTGATGAACGATGAAGAACGTCATCGTGTTGGCATTCGTTACAAAGAACAAGGACAGGAAAAAGCGATTGATCTTGGCCATGAGCTCGTCAGCGATAATATCAAACATACGCGTGTTAATAACTGGGCTAAATTTAGCCGGCAACATCCACAGGGTGCCTTGTATTGTTTTCGTGGTGGCCTGCGCTCAAAAATAAGCCAACAGTGGATCTATGATGCCACCGGTATTATGTATCCAAGGATCAGCGGTGGATATAAGGCACTACGCCGTTTTTTGATTAATGAACTGGAAACATCAGCACAACAAATACAACCCCTGATCCTTGGCGGCCGAACCGGTACCGGGAAAACATTGCTATTAAACAGGCTTGAGCAACAGATCGATCTTGAAGGAATTTTTAACCATCGCGGCTCGGCTTTTGGAAAACACGCCCAGCCACAACCCGGTCAGATAGATATCGAGAACAACTTATCGATCACACTCCTGAAACATCGACGCAATACAATCGGCAGGCTGGTATTTGAAGATGAGGCATCTAATATTGGTTCCAGACAAGTGCCAAAAATTCTTTTCAATGTAATGAGTCAGTCTCCCCTGATCATGCTGGAGGAAGAAGTAGAAACCAGGATCAATAACGTTTATCAAGAATACATTATCGATGCCTTGCTTGAACACCAAACCCTGAATGGGAAAGAAGAAGGTTTCAACAGTTGGGCAGACAACTTAACAACAGCGATGTCAAAAATAGAACGGCGTCTGGGCAGTCAACGCTATAAAGAACTTCAAACCATTCTTAGCAATGCGATTAGCGAACAAAACCACGCAAACAACCCGGAGTCACACAAAGAATGGATACGTATTTTATTGCTCGATTATTATGATCCTATGTATGACTATCAACTCGCTAAAAAAACCGAACAAATTGTTTTCCACGGAAATACCGAAAGCGTGCTAAATTATTTACAGAGACAGTACGGCGTCAGCTAAGCACCGGCCCGCTCGTTTTTAGTATCTCTCGATTTATTTGTATCTTTTCGTGGCACATGAGACGGTTTGCTTAATACAAACCAGGCTCCGTATAACATCAGCAACCCAACCAGGCTCTGCTGCCACCAGGACATCGGACTATATATCACCATCAGCGTAAAACTCAGTGACATCATCGATACAGAGGTTATTTTTGCTTGCCACGGAATAACCCGGTGTTCGTCCCACTGCTGTAACGGTGCTCCAAAAATACGATGGTGATACAACCATTGGTGAAAACGCTCAGAACTTTTGGAAAACATCCAGAGTGCGAGAATCATAAAAGGCGTTGTTGGCAATACCGGTAAGAATACACCCACGATGCCGATCCCAAAGAAAACCCAGCCCAGAATAAAATAGAGTGATTTGAACACGTGCATGATTCTTTATCGGCCTGTTTGCTTTATATCTTCACTATTTCCTCTTTACCCACTCCCAGCCCCTATCTGGTTAAAAATTAGACCTCTGTGCTGGATAGGATTATGCGAAATGCAGACTATCCCCCGCACTCCTCAATCTGCTAGAGTTAATCAGGTCGCCAGCAGGTTCAGGATAAACGGTTGAAACAACAACTAAAACGTTTAATAAATCCATTTCTATCCAGTACCCGGGATATGCTGCCCATCATTCTTGTTATTGGCTTTTTCCAGTTCCTGATCCTGAGACAACCCATACCCAATCTTATGGATATCCTGGCTGGCCTGCTCCTGGTCATACTGGGCCTGGCGCTATTCATCAAAGGACTGGAAATCGCCCTGTTTCCAATCGGTGAATCCATGGCCTACGCCTTTGCCCGCAAAGGCAACCTGTTCTGGCTACTGAGCTTTGCGTTTCTGTTAGGCTTCGGCACCACGATAGCAGAACCCGCTCTGATCGCCGTTGCCGATAAAGCGGCAAGCCTCGCTGCGCAGGCGGGTGCAATAATAAATACTGACGAGTCCCGAAGTCATTATGCCTACTGGCTACGCATAACCGTTGCCCTTTCAGTCGGCTCGGCAATACTGATTGGCGTATTACGAATCCTCCGTGGTTGGCCTATTCTGTGGTTGATAATTGGTGGCTATACTCTGATTGTGATTCTTACCAGTTTCGCTCCACCAGAAATCATCGGCATTGCCTATGACTCAGGGGGCGTCACCACCTCAACCATTACCGTACCGCTAGTAACTGCGCTGGGAATTGGATTGGCGTCAAGCATTAAAGGACGAACCCCAATGATCGACGGTTTTGGTTTAATTGCTCTGGCATCCTTAACACCTATCATCTTTGTGATGATTTATGGAATGATCGTATTATGAGCTGGGAAGCGATTACTACCAATGATTTTATCGGCACCCTGCTGGCGACCCTGCGTGATGTTTTACCTATCATATTAGTTATTTTTGGCTTCCAGTATTTTGTCCTTCGCCAACGTATTAAAAACATCAAGAAAATCCTGTTCGGTCTGGCGTATGTCATATTGGGGCTTGCTTTTTTCCTGGTCGGCCTGGAAAAAGCACTCTTTCCACTTGGTGAGTCAATGGCAAGACAACTCACCAACCCAGAGTTTATTTATGGAACCACACAACACGTGAGGGAATTTATCCGTTGGCAGGATTACTACTGGGTCTATATCTTTGCCCTGGCCATTGGTTTTGCCACCACCATTGCTGAACCTGCTCTTATTGCAGTTTCCATTAAAGCCAACAGTGTCTCCGGTGGCGCTATAAGTGTCTGGGGTTTGCGTGGCGCCGTTGCACTCGGGGTCGGTATTGGAATTACCCTGGGTAGTTTTCGTATCGTAACGGGCACGCCCTTACACTATTATATAATAGCCGGGTACACGTTTGTTATTATCCAGACATTTTTTTCACCACGTCCGATCGTCGCGCTCGCCTATGACTCAGGCGGTGTAACCACATCAACCGTTACCGTTCCGCTCGTTGCTGCACTCGGTATTGGTTTAGCAAAGACCATTCCGGGGCGTAACCCACTTATTGATGGATTTGGCCTGATTGCCTTTGCCAGTTTATTCCCGATAATTTCAGTAATGGGCTATGCGCAATTAAGCCACTGGCGATTAAAAAGAAAGACAAACACTAACTTAGAAAATAAATCAGGAGACTAACCATGCATTTTAAACTAATCATTGC
>ENA-ORDP01000897-ORDP01000897.1-marine-sediment-metagenome-genome-assembly--contig:-NODE-897-length-17892-cov-2.955710_pt1 | contig 17892 bp, 16 predicted proteins | sample MGYA00248627_ERZ508539 | MGnify/ENA primary metagenome ERZ508539 (study PRJEB26208, sample SAMN05571518) | marine sediment metagenome | biome: deep sea; feature: Hydrothermal vent; material... | reverse complement strand
TTTCGAGCCACCCGCCGAATAAATATGCTCTGCCAGCCGCGCCGCAGTTTCAGCATCAAACGGGTTGCCCGCGTCCTCAAAAGCCTCAAAGGCATCAGAATCGAGGGCGAAAAGGGTTTGATCCAAAATAGCATTCTCGGCAGCCACGACTGAATTCTCGACCATAAACTCTGTCAGCGACTTACCCTTAAGCCTTGCTGCCTGCGAAATAATCGATTTCTGAGAAGGGAGAATCTTCATGGACATTGATGATCGCTTCTCTTGCACAACTGAAAACATCTTCCAAGTCTCCTGCATAAGGTGAAATTTATAGGCTTTCTTGAGTATATACATCGTACATATAGCGTCAAGGATGGTATATACATCGTCAATACGATTCCCATATTCGAGCACTTAGTAAACGAAGGTAAGGTTGGCGATTAACGGATCAAATCGACGAGTACCGCACAATTCCACCATTTAATTCTTTGACACCCCTCACCTCACGGGCAAGGTTTACCTGCCAAAATGCATGCCGATCATGAAGGCTATCAGCCCAATCATGGTCCACTTAAATAACCACCACGCCAACCGGAACGGAAATATGATTTTGATGATGAATCCAATTTCATTGGACATCCAATGAAGTCAAACATGCGCTACGGGAAGTTTCTATGTCTGAAATGTCGGCTTGGGTGCGGATTGCGGAAGTGTGGAAAATCTATCACTAATGACCGAGCCTCAGCCGTAAACGGTCATTCGGTAATTGACTATTTTGACGATGTAACCGCAGACGCCTGCTATTTTATTTTATCACGCTTGTTGAGACGGTAAGCTAATTGCGGCCTGGTTATGCCCAACAGTCGCGCCGCCGCGGATAAATTCCCATTGGTGCGATTGACGGCTTTGTCGAGGATTTCGCCTTCGATATCATTGAGGGATTTTTCTCCTTCGAAAAGGCTTTCGAGCAACGGCACCCTATTCCCGTCCTCTTTATCGAGCTGGTCCTCAGTGGTGTGCAGTTCGCCTGATTTGTCGAGTTTTAACATCTGCGATGGAATCTCGTCGTCAGCCGTGAACAAATGAACGACATCAATGGGGTTGCCATCGTCGGTCAGAATTACAGCCCGCTCGATCATATTTTCCAATTCACGGATATTTCCGGGGTAGGAATATTCATAGAGCGCATCGATGGCCTTCTCAGTAAACCCGGTCACCTTCTTGGTGTGCATGGCTGTGAAACGATTGAGGAAGTGATCCATCAGTAAGGGAATGTCGTCACGTCGTTCACGCAAGGGGGGGATGTGAATCGGGAAAACGTTTAGGCGGAACAGCAAATCATTTCTGAAGGTGCCGGCGTCAACGGCATTCTTCAAAATGACATTGGTTGCGGCGATGATCCGGACATCGACCGAGATCGTCTTGATTCCGCCGACACGTTCTATTTCCATTTCCTGAATGGCGCGCAGCAGTTTGATTTGGGCCGGCATCGACAAGGTGCCGACTTCGTCGAGAAACAGCGTTCCTTCATGGGCGCGTTCGAAACGCCCCGGCCGCGATTCCACGGCCCCCGTATAAGCCCCTCTCTCGACGCCGAAGAGTTCCGCCTCGATAAGGTTTTCCGGAATGGCGGCGCAGTTGACCGCGATGAAGGGTTTTTCGCTACGTTTACTGGCCCGGTACAGGGTTCGGGCGAATTTTTCCTTGCCGATGCCGGTCTCGCCGATAAACAATGTCGTCGCCTTGGTCCCTGCGACCTTGCGGATAAGATGGCAGGTTGCAACGAAACCGGCCGAGGCGCCGACCAGATTGGCGGATAAATCCTGTATCTCGCGACTCAGATCGTTATCCATGGCGGCGGGTAACACCGCAACCGAACGTTCAAACTTGTTGGCGAAGTCTTCGGGCTGCAAGGCGCGTAAATCTTCTTCGATCTCTTTCCAGTCTTCCTCAGGCCAATCTTCAATCGGTTTGCCGACTATGCGGCACTGGTGCGCCCCCATGGAAATGCATTCTACTTCCTTGAAAAGCACCGTCTTCCCCAGGAAACCGCTGGCATATCCCGAAAAATAACCGAGTTGCATCCAGCAGACGGGAATTTTTGAAATGCCATAGGCGCTGCGATGAGAATCAACTTCGAAGGATTCCGACCACGAAAACTCGCCGTAAAACCGGCCCGCCGGGACATCGATATCGAGGGCCAGAGGGGTGGGCACGCACACTCCCTGTAAGATGCGCAGTTGAGGACCGACAAGGAAGGCCTCTTTAACAGAGTGGTGGGGTCTGATTTTACGGGCCAAGGCAGCATCACGCGCGCCCGACGAATAGCCCATGCGGGTCAGGAAACCACGCGCTTTTTCTGTACCCAGTGTATCGATGAGTTCGCGGCGCAACGAATTAAGTGTCGATAGATGAACAAGGGCGACACGCTGGGAGTCGAGCCAAATACGTCCTTCCTTAAAGGCAAATCGCAGGCGCGAGGCAAGATCGCTGATATCGGGCGGTGTCGGGTCGTTAACCAGATCGCCGTCCGCCATACGCCCCGCCGCCAGCCGACCCGTAACAAGCTGCACCGCTTCGCGTTCTTCGGCAGAAGTGATGATCTCGTCAGCGCCGGGTTCAGACATTCCAGCCCCTCGTTTCAGCAAATATTATCTACTTATTTGTCTAAATGATCACATGTCATGCCCTGCTTGGCAATTAAATTGATTAAATAATTAAATTATCAATGTTTTGATGAGTTCTAAACTGCCTGAACCCAATACACTTGCTAATGAGAACCTTTTCAAATTTTCTAAATACCCGTTGATTTAATGTGGAAAAGCGTATCTCCAACGATCCGCTTCGACCGCCATACCGATTATCCACAGCGGCAAAAGCCGGTTGGCACGTTCATTGCTATTCTACAGGCATCATGAAGGGAGCGGCCGAATCTTGGTATCACGGCAAAATAACCAACACGATTGCAGTGAAATCCGGTATCCGTGATCAGCGGATAGGCACCGCACGACCCTTCATTTGAGGCGAGATGATCCCATTCAAGGGATCATCGCTTTTAATAGCGCGGACTGTAAATCAGGCCGCACCAACAAGGGAGGTCCGTAAGATGACGCAATCGAAAGGTAAATTCCCGGTTCCCAGCGAACTGGAGACGATCCCCGGCACAGAGGGCTGGGAAAGAATGTATCCATATCAATACGAATTCGTGACCGACGATCCGGAACGCCAGAAATATGACGAAGAGACATTCTGGTTTTACGACGGCCTGCACTACCCGGAGCCGCTCTATCCTTTCGACACGATCTGGGACGAAGCCTGGTTCCTGGCGCTTTCCCAGTACAGCCACAGAATATTCTCGATCCCGCCGGTAATGGGTGTCGATCATCGCATGAAGAACGGCTACGTCTACATTTCACCGGTGCCGGTGATGGACCCCAAGGAAGTAGAAGCCCGTGTGCCCGCCTTCATGGAACGCGCCGGTTACTACTACGAAAACTGGAACGAGTTGGAAGCCAAGTGGGAAGAAAAGATGAAGAAAACCATCGCCGAGCTAGAGGCGGTGGAAATTCCCGGACTTCCTGTCCTTGAGGAAATGTCCGTCGTCACCGAGGGTATCGGCGAGTCGAAGGGTTATCATCTTCTGAAAGCCTATGATGATGTGATCGATCTTGGCATTCGCTGCTGGCAGTACCATTTCGAATTTCTCAATCTCGGATACGCGGCTTACGTGACGTTTATGGGACACTGCCAGAAAATATGGCCCGATATTCCGCTACAGCGCATCACCCAGATGATTTCCGGCATCGATGTCATCATGTATCAGCCCGATGAAGAGCTGAAGAATCTCGCCCGCAAGGCGATCGAACTCGGCCTGGGCGATGCGATCAAGTTGAGCCCGCAATTCGACAAGGTCAGGGAAGGGCTTGAAAAAACCGACTCCGGCAAGGAATGGTTGGCCGATTTCGAAAAAGCCCGCTATCCATGGTTCCATGTTTCAACTGGCACCGGCTGGTATCACCATGACCGGTCCTGGAACGACGATCTGGATGTTCCTCTTTCATCAATCTGCACCTATGCCGACAAGATTGCGGCGGGTCAGACCATCGACCGCCCCTTGGAAGAGGTCCGCAAGGAACGCGACCGGATCACCCAGGAATACCGCGATCTTATCGACAACGACGAAGACCGTGACGCATTCGACCAGTTGCTGGCGACAGCGAAGACGGTGTTCCCGTACGTCGAGAACCACCTTTTCTACGTTGAGCATTGGTTCCATTCGATTTTCTGGAACAAAATCCGTGAAGTCGGCGCGATCATGAAGGAACACGACTTCATCGAGGATGTCGAGGATATCTGGCTGCTCAAGCGCAGCGAAATCAAGGACGCGTTGTGGGATCTAACGACGGCGTGGGCAACGGGCGTGAAGGCGCGTGGCCCCAAGGTCTGGCCCAAGGAAATCGAATGGCGCAAGGGTGTGATGGAGAAATTCCGCGCCTGGTCGCCGCCGCCCGCCCTGGGTCCGGTTCCCGAGGTTATCCAGGAACCGTTCACGGTGGTTCTGTGGGGCGTCACCAATGACTCGCTGGCCAACTGGTCAGAAGTCGCCGCCGCTGGAGAGGCAGGTAACGTCACCTCCTTCAAGGGCTTTGCCGGAAGTCCCGGCACCGTCGAGGGCAAGGCGCGGGTCTGCCGCACGGTGAAGGATATCGGTCAATTGCTCGAAGGCGAAATCCTCGTCGCTCCAACCACTTCGCCTTCATGGGCACCGGTCTTCGTCAAGATTCAGGCCTGTGTCACCGATGTCGGCGGTGTGATGAGCCACGCGGCCATAGTCTGCCGTGAATACGGTGTGCCGGCAGTGGTCGGCACCGGTCACGCCACCAAGGTGGTCAAAACCGGCCAGATGATCCGCGTCAACGGATCGACCGGCGAGATCGAGATCATCGGCTAATGGAATGTCCTGGGACTCCCTTCCCGGTAGCCCCAGGACAGCCCGCGAGATTCCGTCCCTGGAGATATCCATGACCGGCCACCGGCCCCTTGTCTGTCGATTTGACGACTGTAATAAAGAGTCCATCGCCTTGGTTGGCGGTAAGTGCGCATCCCTGGGCGAATTGATCCGAGCCGACGTTCGGGTGCCGCCGGGCTTTGCGGTAACGACGGCAGCATATCAACAATTCATTGAAGATGCCGGTCTCTTTGAAACCATTTATACAAAGCTCGATAACCTTGCCGCAGACGATATCGCCGGTCAGGAAAAGGCCAGTGAAACAATCCGCACACTGATCGAAGACTCGGCGTTTTCGATTCAGCTTGAAGACGACATCGCCGAGCATTACCGACGTCTTTCGAACCATTGCAACAGGCCCGCGCTACCCGTCGCGGTACGCTCAAGCGCCACCGCCGAAGATTTGCCGAACGCAAGTTTCGCCGGACAGCAGGATACGTTTCTTTGGATTCGCGGCATTGATGACATCCTGAGTAACACCAAGAAATGTTTCTCGAGCCTTTTTACTGCGCGGGCGATCGCCTATCGCATCCGCAATAATTTCCAACACCGGGACGTCGCCATCAGCGTCGGCATTCAAAAAATGGCGAACTCCTTTGCCGCCGGTGTGATGTTCACCCTGAACCCGACAACCGGTGACCGCTCGATGATACTGATCAATTCGAGTTTCGGTTTCGGTGAGGCCGTGGTCTCCGGCGAAGTCACGCCGGACGTGTTCATGGTCAACAAGGTATCGCTCGATACGGTCGAACGAACCATCACCCGGAAGGAAGTGGCCTATGTGGTCGATGCCGAAACCCACAGCTCGATATTGACCGAGCTTCCGCCCGAGCGTCAGAGGGTTCAATCCATCATCGACGAAGATATCACCGAATTGGCGCGCATGGGTAAGGCCATCGAGAAGCATTACGGCCGACCCATGGACATCGAATGGGCGATCGATAACAACCTGCCGACCGGCAGCAACATTTTTATTTTACAGGCGCGACCCGAGACCGTTTGGGCGAACAAACGATCCGCCCCGGTGAGCGGCGGCGCAAAAAATACCATGGAGCATATCCTGTCGGCGGTCATGACAGGGGTCAGGACGAGCTGATCATTTAACCAAATTTGACCAAAACCCTTGCCAAATAAAAAGAACATGAAAAGGAGAAGAAGGCGATGATCGACGATATCAGGAGTTACATATCCGCCCTCGAAGAGGCCGGAGAACTTAAGCGGATTACAGCCGAAGTCGACTCGAAATATGAGCTTTGCCATATCTCGAAGGTCAATGAAGAACAGAAGGGTCCGGCCCTTCTCTATGAGAACGTCAAGGGCTTCGATATCCCGGTTTTCACCAGCGCCTTCACCACACCGCGGCGCCTGGCCATTGCCCTGGAACAGGACCAGGACCTTTCCATGAGTGAACTCTCAAAAACATGGATGAAGTTGACGACCCAGGAACTGATTCCGCCGGAATTCGTCGATAACCCAGCCGTAATGGAGAATATTATCGAAGGTGATGACGTCGATATGACAAAAATTCCATCGCCCTGGTTTTATCCGGAAGACGGCGGGCGCTTCTTTGTCACCGCCGGGTTTTTCGTAACCGAAGATCCCGATACCGGTTGGACAAATCTGGGCACCTACCGTTCCCAGGTGTTGGGAAAAAATATTCTTGGCTCGCAAATCATCAAGGGCAAGCACGGCGATTTTCACATGAAACAATACGCCGAGCGCGGCGAGTTAATGCCGGCGGCGGCGGTCGTCGGAACAGACCCGGTTTTGTTCCTGGCCTCCTCAACCCTGGTCAGCGCCCAAACCGACGAATACAATATCGCCGGTGCGTTGAGGCAGCGTCCGGTGCCGGTCTTCAAGTCGGATTTAACCGGCCTGACCCTGCCCGCCAACGCCGAGTTCATTGCCGAAGGATACATCGACCCCAACGAATTGATGGAAGAAGGGCCGTTCGGCGAATACACCGGTTACTATTCCGGCAACAAGGGCAAGGACTATCCCAAGCCGGTGCTGCGCGTCAAACGCCTCCTGCATCGTAACAAGCCGATCATGTGGTCGACAACAGTGGGCAAGCCGATCAACGACATCCACATGATTCAATCCCTGAACCGGACAGCGACATTGTGGCACGACCTGGAAACCATGAAGGTTCCAGGCATCGAAAGTGTTTTCATTCCACCCGAAGCCTGCGGCCGTTTCTGGTCCGTGGTGTCGGTGCGTCAGAAATACCCAGGCCATTCGAACCAAGTGGGTAACGCGGTTATCGCCTCGACAACCGGCCACTATGGCATGAAGGGCGTGATCGTCGTCGATCACGACATCCAGGCCGACGATTGGGACCGGATCTGGTGGGCCCTATCGACTCGCTTCGAACCCAAACGTTCGGTCCAGATCATCGATCGGGGCCGCTCGACTCCACTCGACCCGGGTCTGCCCATTGACGCCCGCGAGATCACCAGCCGTATTATCCTTGATGCCTGCACGCCGTTCGAGTGGAAGGACAAACCCAATGAAATCTTCATGGACCGTGAAGTCCTTCAGAGGGTTTCGGACCGCTGGAATGAATACGGATTCGAGGGAACCAGCCCGGTCTCCAATATGATCGACCGTTTGACCCGACCGGAACCGGTCAAAAAATAGGTTAAGCCTGCGACTCAAGATCCTTTCTGGGCCCGGCGCGGAGCTAAAGTTCGTTTTGGTGACGCGTCGGGGAAGGGGGGAGATAATTTGTTTATGGGAGAGTTTACCGTGGCGGACAAGAAGGGCATCGTCATCATCTGCAATCTGGATACCCGGGGCGAAGATATTATTTTCGTCAAGGATCTGATTGAAAGGCGCGGCCATCAACCCATCCTGCTCGATTTTTCGATGGAGGAGCCGCCGCCGTTCCCCGGCGATATCCGCACCGAAACCGTGGCCGAACGCGGCGGCCTACCGATCGAAACCGTGCGCGAGATGTACCGGTCGGACCGCGACGCGGCGACCGAAAACCAAATCCGCGGGGCCGCTGCGATTGTTGATGATATGATGCGCGACGGCAAGGTTCATGGAGTCTTCGGCGTCGGCGGCGGCACCGCGACCCTGGTCGCCACATCGATCATGAAACGCCTGCCCTTTGGTCTGCCCAAGTTGATGGCGTCGCCGATGGCGGCGCATCCGCGTTATATCGATAAATATGTCGGAACCCGGGACATCACCATGCATCACACCGTGCTTGATATCGTCAAGATGAACCCGCTGCTCAAGGCGCAGATCACCAATGCGGTCGGGGCTATTTGCGGCATGGTGGAGATGACCCTGGGATGCGAGTTCAGCTTCGACAAACCGGTTGTCGCCATCACCGGCTTCGGCTTCGGCGAGATGGCGGTGCAATCAGCGGTCGGGTTGCTCGAGGAAGCCGGGTTCACGCCAATCGTCTGTCACGCTCAAGGTAAGGGCGACAAGGCCATGGAAGAGATGATCCGCGACGGTGCCTTCGACGGCGTCATGGACATCTGCATCGGTGGTGTCATGGAGAACCTGTTCGATGGCAACCGCGACCCGGGGCCGGACCGCCTGATGGCGGCGGTCGAGGTCGGCATTCCGACGGTTCTCGCCCCCTGTGGTCTCGATATTCTCAGTTATGGCGGACGCGATGACAAACTTGCCGAAACAGCCGATCGGGCGCAATTTGTTCAAGACAAGCTGCGCGTTCAGGTGCGCACGACGGCAGAGGAATTGCGCCGCGCCGCCGATGTCATCGCCGGTCGTCTCAATCGCTCCAGGGGCCCCTTCACGTTTCTCATCCCGCTCAAGGGATGGTCGTCGCTTGACCGGGAGGGGGGAGAAATCTTCGATCCCCAGGCTGACGCCGCCTTCGTCGCCAGACTGAAAGAGAAAATAGACGACAAGGACACGATCAAAGAGGTCGATCTTCATCTTTATACACCGGAATTCGCCCGGGTGGCGGTCGATCAATTCGCCCGACTCTACGCCGAAGCCAACCCCGGTTCCCTCGACAAGGCAAATTGAGGAGAGATATCGTGATTGTTCGTAACTGGATGCAGGAAAACCCGACGATCATCGGCGGTGACACACTGGTCGTCGAAGCCAAGCGTATCCTCTCCGAAGGTAGCCTGCGCGCCTTGCCGGTGGTCGATGACGGGCGTCTTCGCGGCGTTGTCACTCGCGCCCATTGTCTGCGCGCGGCGGAAGCCATAACCCGCAATCAGGATCCGCACGAGATCGACTATTTTGTCAATCGACTTAAAGTGAAGGATATCATGGTTCGCAACCCCGAAACCGTTGAGGTTGGCGACACCATGGCATACACGCTGTTCAAGGGGCAGGATAAAGGCGTCAGCCAATTCCCGGTCATGGACGATAACGCCGTGGTCGGTATTGTTTCCGCCGCCGAGATTTTTTATCTATCGGCGCAGCTTCTGGGGGCCTGGGAAAATTGGTGCGGTATTACCCTGGACAACGTTGCGGTCGGCAAAGGCACCCTTGCCGAAATCGCCGTCTTTGTCGAATCCCAGGGAGCTACTCTGCACGCCATTTATCAGTTGGCTAAACAGGACACCAGGGAGAAACGGGTGGTCATGCGGCTCGACAGCAAGGATATGGATGCAATCGTTGCGGCGCTGATTGAAGCCGGTTATCACGTCGTGGAATCGTCCACCAATGTTCGGGGAAGCCGCTCTTGAAACCCAACATGCCACCGGAAAACACGCCAGCCATATTGCCGCGAACGTATGTTCGCGCCGACGACGAAGGTTACACTGTCGAAGCCGAGGCGGTGTGCATCGGCAATGATGTGCTGATTTTTATCTGGGGCGGTGAACGGCCCCATATCGGGGCAGTGGCGGCGGCGCAACCTCGCCCGTCGCTGGCCGATGCCAACGCCAGGGGAGCCACCGCTTCGGTCCTCACCTATCTTGGCCATAAAGAGGACGAGGTCGTAAAACAGGTTTCCGAGACGATCGCCGCAGCCCTTGATCGAAACGTGGTGGTAACCGCAGGAATCCATTGGGATAACCTTGACAAAAAGGCCATTGAGACCATCCGTGTGCGGGTCTCGGAATTGACTCAAACTCTCATTGATAAACTACGCAAACAGGAGATAGGAACATGAGCTTGCCTCTCGTTGTCGGAATCACCGGAGCTTCGGGCGTCATTTATGGCATCGAACTCCTGAAAGCGCTTAAGGAACTGGGCCAGGAAACCCATCTGATCCTGAGCGAGGCTGCAGGCCGTAATTTTACCATTGAAACCGAATACTCCATCAACGAGGTCAGGGCACTCGCCGACGTGGTATACAGCAACAAGGATATCGGCGCCACGGTTGCCAGCGGCTCCTTCCTGACCCGGGGTATGGTTGTGGTGCCCTGCACGATCAAGAGCCTCTCGGCTATCGCCAATTCCTACAATGCCAATCTGATCACCCGCGCCGCCGATGTGACATTGAAGGAAAAGCGCCGGTTGGTGCTGATGGTACGCGAAACGCCGCTGCACAAGGGTCACCTTGAACTTATGCTTCGCACCGCCGATCTCGGCGCCACCATTTGTCCACCCATGCCGGCTTTCTATCATGGCCCGCAGACCATCCAGGACATCATCGACCAGAGCATCGGCAAGGTGCTCGACCAGATCGGCATCGAACACAATCTCTTCCGTCGCTGGGGCAGCAAGGAATTGATGACCGAGATCAAGGATAAAGGTTGCGAAGTTGCGTGACTGTTTTTTGGCAAAGAGTACATGACATTTCCGCAAAGCGATTTCTGGGACTTTTCGGTCAATCTGTATGGCGCGGACGGTGTGCACGACGCCTGCGTCACCCTGCAAACTGAATATGGCCTGGACATCAACCTTGTCTTTTATGGGCTCTGGCATGCCGCCGTTGGCGCCGGGCGCATTTCCTCCGAAAAATGGCGTGAGATTTTCGATACGTTCGGTGGCTGGCACAATTACATCGTGCGCCCGGTTTGGCAGGCGCGCCAAAAACTGAAACCCGCTTTCGCCGACTTTCCGACGAACCTTACCGAGCCGTTACGCCAAATGTACGTCAGCGCCGAACTCGCCGCCGAGCATATTGAGCAGGTCATGCTGGGCGAGCGCTTCGCTGTTGCGCCAAACGAGGCCCCGACATTGGAGCAACGCCACGCGGATGCGACGGCGAATATTGAGGGCTATGCGGCGCAAATTGGTGTAAAGGCCGGTTTCGACAATGAAATTGACTTGTTTCTGCGGGCAATCGATTGGTAATACCCCCTTTTTCAAGGGTCTCTGCAAGTAGAATGCTTTAAGCTGCCATGGGCAGCAACGGCAACCGCGAGATCCGTTTTTTTTTGGGACGCCTTGTCCAGCGCCTCCTTCAGGATCTCGTTCTCCATGGTCTTGCGGCCCAGCAGCCGTTCGAGCTCCTGAACCTGGCGCTTCACGAATTGGGCGCAGGTTGTCGGCCGCTATGCACTTGGCGGCCGCGCCCAATTCGTGAAGCGCCAGCTTCATCCACAATTCGCTGATCTGGTGAATGATGATGAACAAAGGCTCGTCATGTTGACCGGTGACCGGCTTCTGGATTTCCAGCAAGGCGGTTAATTCCAGATAGTCGCCATAGCCCATGGATTTATCGAAATCCGTGTGGGCACCGTCGGGCAGGGTTTGATGAATGTCGGTGTCGGTATCGGGTTCTTTTGTCATAGTTTGTCCAGTGATCCCGGTTTCTGCCGCCGGGTCAATCGGGCATTTTTTTCTCGACCCGGCTGAGCCAGAAGGCCAGCGCCATGCCGCCGGTGGCGCAACTTATAATCAACCATAACACATCGTTCCACGCCCCCATCACCGCGACCACAGCGGCGACCGCCGGGGGGCCGAAGAAGTTACCCAGATTCGACCCCTGTAACAACAAGCCACTGACCGCGCCGAACTGGCGGGGCGTCGGCGCATGGACGGCGACGGAGGCAAACATGGCAGTGGGCACGAATCCGGCGCTAAAGGAAAACAACAGGACCAGCCCGTAACGGACGCCATCGGGCAGGACATCGGAAAAAATCCCGATGGCGCACAGGCCCATCATCAAGTGGGCCCCGCCGATGATATGGCTGCGCTGAACGCCCCGATGCAGCAACCAGCTACCGGCCAGATTGCCCGGCGCATTGACCGCCACCACGATTCCGGCCAGAACCGCCGCGCTGGATACATCCAGTCCGCGCTGTTCGACCAGAAAACTTGGCAACCACATGATGATCGATCCCCATTGGGCGGTAAACAGGCCAAAGTTAACGGCCAGAATCAGCGGCCCGGCCCGGCTCAGAACCAATCGCAAACTGCCCCGAAATGAATGGCGCGGATGATCGCTGTTGACCGCCGCGACGGGCCTGATGAACAAGGCCAGCGCCAGCGCCGCCGCCAGCGCCGCCCAGAACAGCCACAAGGGCCGCCAGCCAAAGGGAGCCAGAATCAATGGCGATACGAACATCGAGATGGCAATTCCCGCAGGCACCCAGGAACTCCACACACCCAACACCAGTTGCAACAGTCGCGGCCGGATCGACATGATAATCAGCGATGGCCCGGCGACGGCGATGGCAATAACGCCAACGCCTTCGAGAAAACGGGTAGCCAGCAGCATTGTCGCTCCGCTCGCCTGTGACCCGACGACGCTGGCAAGCGCGATGATGGCCAGGCCGATGATGATAATCCGGTGGTGGCCGATGCGGTCGGCGACCATGCCCGCCGCCATACCCGTGGCCATGGCCATGGCGGCGATGATCGAGATCACCCAACCGGCCTGGACAATGGACATATTCAGTTCGGCCCGAAGCAAAGGCAGGGCCGGTGGCACTTTCCCCAGGTGAGCGGCAGCCGTGATCCCGGCCAGGATCGTCAAGACGATCACCGGCCAGTCTGTTTTCCGGGTCTCGTTCATCATCCGGTATTATTGGACAAAGCGCGGCTCCTGGCCGCGGCGATGGCCTCGGCACCCGCACCGGCCGCTACGTCGTCCTGCAAGGCCTCGAACGCGGCCTGACCGCGGGCGTGAGTATCGCCATAGCCTTTGATCAGCCGCGCATTACGGGCGATTTCCAGGGCCAGGGCCGGATCGGCCCTGGCGATCTCGGCCAGCCACCGGTCAATCCCGGCCTGTTCGATCTTGTAGCGGTATGACAAGCGGCGCAAAGGGCGCATGAGGGCCAGAATTCTGAGCGCCAGAAAGCCGCTGATCGTGGTCGAGCGCAGGGCCAGGGGCCAGGATAATTTCAATCGTTTGGGTTTGTTCGCCGCCCAGGCCAGAATGCGCCGGGCCAGGGCCGCCGGTAAAATGTCGCAGACCTCGGCCAATCCGGGTCGGAAATATTCTGTGATCCGGACCACCTCACCCGCCGCCACCCCGCCCGACAACTGGTTCAGGCGGCCAGGCCGGGTTTTTAGCTGGGCGACCCGGATGATGTCTTCATAGGCCATGCGCCGCAGCAATCCCCTGGACACTTCGGCCAAAACGTCGCCCGAAAGATCTTTCAGTCGATCCCGGTAAAGGGCGGCGTAGGCTTTATCCTGATAGGCGGTCAGTCGGGCTTCTGCTTGTGCCCATAAATCCACTTCGGGGATCGATTGCCGTTCCGCCTCACTCGCCTTCAAACCGGCGGCGAAACCGTTCAGGCTGGCTTGCACCGAGACCCCCATGGCCCGGATGGCGTCCTCAAAGGCGCGCTCTGAAATCGGCAGCCTGCCCGATCCGGCGAGCAAGCCCAGCAACACCGCATTGGTGCGCGAGCCGCTGTCGCGCGCCAGGGCGTCCAAATCGACCAGCCGCACCGTCTGCGCCCGGCTTTTCGCCGCCGCGGAACTCGCACTCGGTGCCGACGAACCCGTCGCGCGCGGTGCGTTTCTCGGTCAACGGCACGTCGGAGTCGAACAACAACACGCGCATTGACCGGTTGACCGATGCGATCAGATGGGTCCGTTCGGGGCTGATCAAACCATTGCCGATGCAGCGCCCGGTTTCCAATAGTTCGGTCGTCGCCACCATATCGACTTCGCCGGGGGCCGGAGACAGGGCCAGCACCGGTTGTTTGTCGCCGCTCACCGCTTCGGGCCAGATTTCCACATAGTACGTGGTTGCCCCGGTTCGTTGGGCGACACCGGGGATCGACGTGGCCTGCACGGGCAGGCCCTGGCCGTGGGCGGCGGCGACGATCCAGTTGGTCAGCACGCCGCCGCCCTCTCCGCCGAGCGCGGCAATCAGTAAATTAATCGACGCTGTCATGGCTGCCCTCCCCCGCCCATCATGTTCAGGGCCATGGTGCGCACGTTGCTCAAAGCTTGTTCCGGGCCGCTGGCGTTCTTGATGCGCTCGATCTTGTAAAACGATGGACACAGCGCCGCGCTCACTGCCAGTTCGCCACATAATCCGCAACCGACACAGCTATCGATGACGGCGCTGACCGGGTGTTCGGAAAACGGATCGGGATTGGCTTTCAGGGTCAGGCTGGGGCAACCGGACAGGCGAATACAGGCGTGATCGCCGGTACAAATGGCGGCATCGACGCCAAATTTAGGCAAGGCGACGCGCTTGCCCTTATCCAGTTTGGCCTGGTTTTCGCTGCGCAATTTACGCTGCCGGGCCAGTTGGCATTCGCCGTCGGCGATAATAATTTTCAGGCCTTTTTCCTTGGTCGTCAACGCCTCGCGCAGAACCTCGATCATGTCGGCCACATCGTAAGTGCGCTGAATTTTCAGCCACGGCACACCGAGCGCCCGCAGGGTCGTTTCGATATCCATGCCGGGGCTTTCGCCATGCCAGCCGACTTTCGAATTGGGAATGAATTGCTGGCCGGTGGCGGAGGTATAGCCGTTCTGCATGATCACCAGAATACCGTCACCCTGGTTCATCAGGGTGCCGATCACGCCACTCACCAGCCCGTTATGCCAGAACCCGCCATCGCCCATGATCGAAATGGATCGGCGCTTCTGAAACCGCCCGACGGCGGCGGCGCTGGCCAGGCTCATGCCATATCCCAGGATCGAATTGCCCATGGAGAACGGCGCGAAGGTGGCAAACGAATGGCACCCGATATCGGCGGATATATGCACCTTGCCAATGTCGTGCTGAAGAATTTTCAGGGCCGAAAACACCGGACGTTCCGGGCAGCCGGTACAGAATTGCGGCGGCCTTGGTGGCAATGGGGAGCCCAGCGCCCGGACACCTGCGTCGCGCACGGCTGACAGGTTTTCCGTCGGGCCCACTTCGCCGGACATTCCGGCCTTGGCGAAGAAAGCCTCAAGCCCATCGGTGATTGCTTCGGCACTGTATTCGCCAGCCATGGGCATGACCGATTTGCCAACCAGCTTTGTTGCCACATCGGCTTGCCGCAGATAGGTGTTGATCTGGTGTTCGATAAATTCCGGATTGCCTTCTTCGAGAACCAGCACCGCGTCCCTGCCCCGGCAGAAGTCTGTAATCTGGTCCGGCACCAGCGGGTGGACCACGTTCAGCACCAGCAGCGGCACCCGGCTGTCGCCGAAACCATCGGCCAGGCCCATGACGCCCAGTCGGCGGATCACCGTGTTATAAAGGCCGCCCTGCAATATGATGCCGACGTTGGCGAGGTCGCCATCAAAAGTCTCGTTCAGGTCATGCTCGATAATGTAGCGGCGGGCGGCGGGCAGCCGTTCTGTTTTCTTGAGTTTTTCGTGGGCAAAGGTAACCGGCGGGTGGGCCAGCTTGTCGTAATCGAAGGCCGCCGGGCCATCGAATTTGTTGTGGATATTGACCGCTGCGGCGACATTGTCCTTGGCCACAAAAGTGCCCTGCATATGGCAGGCCCGCACCCGCAGACCCAAAATCACCGGCGTGTTGGAGGCTTCCGACAAGGCAAATCCGTGTTCGACCATGTCCGTGATTTTGCCCAGGTCCGGGCGTGGATCGAGTAGCCAGATGGTCGATTTCATGGCCATGGCGTGGGTCCGTTCCTGGATCACGCTGGCCCCTTCGCCGGTGTCTTCACCGGACAGGATCAACGCCCCGCCTTTGACCCCCGGTGAGCATAGATTGGACAAGCCGTCAGCCGCCACATTGGTGCCGACGATGGATTTCCAGGTCACCGCACCGCGCAGGGGATAATTGATCGAGGCCCCTAACATGGCGGCGGCGGCGGCTTCATTGGTGCAGGTTTCCACATGCACACCCAGTTCGTTCATTAAATCTTCGGCCTGAACCATGACATCAAGCAAATTGGACAGGGGGGCTCCTTGATAGCCGCCCACATAGGCCACGCCCGATTGCAGGATGGCCTTGGTCACGGCCAGGATGCCCTCGCCCCGGAAGGTCTCCCCCGCCGACAGGCGGAGGGCCTCAATTTCCCTTGAAAATGATCTTTCCGTACTCATGATCGACTAATCCCGCCGCCGCTTTATTTCTGTTTCTACGACCTGACAAGGTAAGGTACACCGGACGATTTGCTCAACGAATAAATCCAGTATTTTCTTTTTAATAATTTGTTTAACATTGAAGAAGCAAATAAATGAAGGTCCGGATATGAACCTTTTGAACGTCGATCTGAACTTGCTGAAAGTCCTGCACGCGCTGATCGAGGAGCGCAACGTGACCCGTGCCGGCGTCCGCATCGGTCGCGGCCAACCGGCCATGAGCAATGCCGGACTTTGCCCGGCCAAATATCGCCAGGCGGCAAATACAGAACTGGCGGCAAAGGAAAAAATGTAGCCATGTTGTTTCGTCAACTTTTTGATCTGGAAACCGCCACCTACACCTACCTGCTCGCCGATAGGGACGCGGCCGAAGCGGTGTTGATCGATCCGGTCTACTAACAGGCCCGGCGGGATGGCGCATTGCTGGACGAACTTGGCCTCAAATTGCGTTACACCCTGGAAACCCACGTTCACGCCGACCATGTAACCGGGGGCTGGCTGTTGCGCGACCGGCGCGGCAGTAAATTCGCCCTGGCCCAGGCGGGTGGTGCCGAAGGGTTCGATTGGGGCCTCAACCACGGCGACAAAATCCGGTTCGGCAGCCGCTATCTGTCCGTCAGGGCGACGCCGGGACACACGATTGGCTGCATTACGTTCGTTCTCGACAACGAGCAAATGGCCTTTAGTGGCGATTGTTTGTTGATCCGCGGCTGTGGCCGCACGGATTTTCAGGGTGGCGATGCCGGTCAGTTGTACCGCTCCATCCAAAGCCAAATCTTCACCCTGCCCGATGATTGTCAGATTTATCCGGGCCACGACTATTCCGGCCTGACGGTGACCAGCGTGGCCGAAGAGCGCACCTTCAACCCGCGCCTGGGCGGCCAGTTAAGCGAGGCGGATTTTATCGGCTACATGGATAATCTGGGCCTCGCCCATCCGAAAAAAATCGACATCGCCGTGCCCGCCAATTTGCAGTGTGGCCGACCGTCTGGCGACACCCCGCCCGAGGACAACGGAGACTGGGCCGATTTAACCTACACCTTCGCCGGGTTCTGGCAGGTCGAGCCCCAGTGGCTGGCCGAACATCCCAATGAGGCGCAAATTCTCGATGTGCGCGAGGGGCCGGAATTCGATGGGCCGTTGGGTCGAATTGCCGGGGCCCGGCATGTTCCGCTCGGGGACCTTGAAAGTCGGGTAGAAGAGCTCGATAGAAACCGCCCCATCGTTACCGTTTGTCGGGCCGGGGGCCGGTCGGGGGCCGGATCGCGGCGGGGCAATGCCCGGCGGCGTGTTGTGCCGCGTGCTCCCGATATCGGCGCTGGTTCTGGTTCTGGCGGCGCTCGGAGCGCCGGCCGCGGCCGCGACCTACCCGCTGCCGCCGCGCGGCGAATCGGTGGTGGGTCGCCTGCAGTGGGTGGCGGCCGGTCCGCGGGACACCCTTTCGGACATCGCGCGCCGCTATGATCTCGGTTACGACGAGCTGCGCGAGGCCAACC
>ENA-ORDP01000896-ORDP01000896.1-marine-sediment-metagenome-genome-assembly--contig:-NODE-896-length-17892-cov-5.671694_pt1 | contig 17892 bp, 14 predicted proteins | sample MGYA00248627_ERZ508539 | MGnify/ENA primary metagenome ERZ508539 (study PRJEB26208, sample SAMN05571518) | marine sediment metagenome | biome: deep sea; feature: Hydrothermal vent; material... | reverse complement strand
CATTCAGGGCGAGGACCGCGTGGCTGCCGATGTATCCTGCGCCGCCGGTTATCAGGACCGTTTTTTCCCCCATGGTCATATTTTCTTTTCCCGCTGAATGCCGACATAATGCGCGGCTGCGAATACGTAACAGTTAATATTAAGACGTTTGCGTACCAGCAGGATAAACCAAAGATTCCAACATGCCATCGTTATTGCGGTGGCGATTGCGGCGCCGGTAATGCCGAAGGCGGGAATAAGAACGGCGTTAAGGATGATGTTGAGCACGGCGCTGCACCCGAACACCAAGGCGCTGGCATCATGGTGCCCGGTCATCGTCATCAGATAGCCGACCGGCCCGGCCCCGGCATTGACTAGTTGCCCCATGGCCAGGACGGAAAGCGCCACGGAGCCGGCGGCGAACCCGGCGCCGAAGACGGCGAGGACGAAATCGCCGAAAAACAAGGCGATCAATGTCGCCAATACCGATGGCCAGAAAATCCAGTGGGTTATGCGTGAAATTAGTTTCTGCAGATCGGCCATCCGGCCCTCGGCGTGCAGGCGGGCGATACTCGGCGCCGCCAGGGCGTTGACGGCGATAAGAAAACCGGAAATCAATACCGCGGTGCGGGCCGCGGCATGGTAAACCGCGACATCCTCGGGCGTCATGAAATAACCGATCATGATTATATCGGCGTAATTCAGGATAAGCTGCATCCCGGAAGCGAACAACAGCGGCAGGGAAATGCGCAGCCATGCCCGCACCTCGAAAGCCGGGGGCGCGTTTGAAATGTTATCGGGCAGGTCCTTGTGCAGCAGCCGACCCTGAACAATGGCGAACAGCGCACAAGCCGCCAGCGAGAAGACCATGATATCGATCGCTTTCAGCGGTTTGCCGGCGGCTACCCAAATGCCCGCCGCCGCGATGACGGCCAGGGGCACACCGATAGCCTTGGGGGCGAAGGCGACGCCGACCGAACCCAAGGCCCGCCCCGTGCCGTGAAAAAGCGTAAGGATCGCCAGGAAGGGGGTTATGGCGAAGGCGATGGTCAATGGCCAAACGTAGCCGGGGGGGATCGAGGCGCCGATCAGATAAACGCCGGCTGCTCCCATTCCTCCGGCAACCAGGCCGACGGCGAATACCAATACCGGCGTCATCAAAAGAACGCCCTTGACGTGGGACCATCGCGATTGCGCCGAATACGACGGCACAAGCTTCATTACGGCCAGATTAAAACCGAGCGGCAATAATGATGCGAAGCCGGTGGCATAGGTCCAGGCGTATGCATAGAGCCCGAACTCATACGGCCCGGAAAAACGCGCCAGGAACACCTGGCTTGCATATGTGGCGATAAAACCCAGAAACAGGATGATAAAAGAGAAAGCAGCCCCGCGAAGAACCTGCCCACTGTCGGTATTATTATCCAATACACCCGCTAATAGGCGTTGAACATATTTACGAAACACACGATTTCCAGAATCCATAAATAGATTGCTCTTTAACAAAAAACGTCAATTAAACTAATGCCGCCTTACACTTTATTTCCACGCCGAAAGGTCGCGCTCGATTATGTGTTCCAGTTTTTCTATATCCGGCCTGTAAAAAGCTTTCAATTCTTCAGCCGCCTCGGATGGGATTTCCATGTGCTTTAGGTTCCTATTCAACACAAAATCACGAACAACTGCCTGATAACGCTCCGGAATCAATTGCCGAGCCAGAGTCTTGAGAAAAGTATCCCGTTGCACCTACCGATGGAGGGACGGGAATCTGGGCGATCCGGAAGCATTGCGCTTTTCAGCGAAAGAGGGCTCAAATCCGTCATTAACGTCAAGAAAGCGGAATACATTTTGAACTAATGACAACTGGTCTTCAGTGAAATCATCGAAAATTCCGATCCATATTTGTTCCTTTTTAAACAAGTTTAAAAATCTTTGGACCTGTTCGCTGTATAGTCCGAGCTCACGATAGCGCCAGATATATTGCCAATTGCTTTGTTTTCTCTGTTGTTCCTTGGCCAGCGCCGAGCCGAAGCTTGCTTTCCGTTCCCACCCGTATTGGCGCATAAACATATAACTGGAAAAAGCGCGGCTGACTGGATCCCGAAGGATCATTATCAGCTTGGCATCCGGTAAATAGCGCTTGATCAAGCGTGGCGCCTGCCGAGCGCATAAATAGTATGGGGTGGCTTCACCTACGGCCTTTTCGTTTTTCGCTTCCGCGAAAACAGAACGGTATTCATCCCAGGTCTTTATCCAAATATTATTTACGATATCATCACCTGGTCCCTGGAAATCAGGAGGTGTATCGGAAGCTAAAAAATACAATTCCTTTTGATGGCTCATGAAGATATCGGGGTGTTGATCGAGAAGCCCATGAAGGGCGGTAGTTCCGGACCTGGCGGCGCCGACGATTAAAAAATTAGGCAAGGTCATCTTATCGCTCCATGACGGTTCGCCGCATGGCGAATGATCGTGAAGGCGAAAATCGAACCTATGAGCGGGACGAAAAGCTCATTCGTGAGAGTTGCCGATGCCAAGGACACGATGGCCGTTTGCACCAGAATCAGAAAGCTGAACAAGGTCATATGGTCCATGCCGTCGCGCAGGTTCCGATAAGCCCGGACCATAAAAAACATGTACATGGAAATGTATGAGATCAGCCCGAAAAACCCCGATTCGCCCAGGACTTTGGGCCAAAAGGCGTCCATTAAAAAACGACTGTCGTTCCGCGAGCCGCCGTACGCGAAAGACAGGCCGAAGATATCATAAATAGGGCTGAAAAAGAGCGTGCGGGAGGGCTGGCTGACGAAGGTTCCGGCGCCGGAACCAAGTGGGAAATACGCTTCCGCGATATCCCATGACCGCATGTACAAGAGGGTGCGCACGGCGCGGCCCATGTCCTGGCCGCCGAAATAAAGATCAAAACGATTGGCCAGGATAGGTCCCAACAACACCAGGAAGGCGAGGCCCGCCATGAACAAAAGAAATACGACAACGGCCTTTACCAGCCATCGGCTGTAAGTATTTCGCGGCGTCATGTGGAGCGCCAGGAAAGCCCCTGCGAATCCGACGGCGATTATCTCCTTGGCGCCCAGGTGCGCTATCGCGATCACGGTCAGCCAGATCCACGCAAGGCCCATGCCGGTCTTCTTGCGCCCGACAAACAGGCTTCCGGCGGCGATGGCCCCGAACACCGAGAAATTGGCGCTCATCATATGATGATGGAATAATCCCATGGGTTGATATTGACCGGCGCGGACGAATAGTTGGTGGCCGTAAAGACTGATACCACCGGACATTAAGTCGCGGAGAACAAAAACACTGTTGATCAGGGCCAGCCCCACCAACACCGTCAGGAATGCCCGGTGTGAATCGGCGCCGGAATGGCGGCGGAACAAATACAGAAATCCCAGCATAACGGCGATAATCTTTGCATCCAGAATGACGCCTATGCTCGCTGCCTGCAGCCTGGGATAGTTGGAAAGGCCGTTGAAATACGCGGAAATGAAGCTGAGGCTTATATATGTTCCGAAAAGAAAGAGGACGATGATTGTGTCCCGGGGAAATCTCGTTATCCCCGGCAGGCTGCAAATGAGAATGATCACAGCGAATGTTTCGTCTACATAACTGCTTTGTCCGATCTTGGTCTTGATGAAAATATTATTTATGAAAATGACCAAATAATAAGCAATCAGCAACAGCCCGCCGACGGACCAACTGCTGTATTGCCGTCGCGGCGTTGAGCCGCCCATATGGCTATGGTGATGGCTAACCGGCATCATTTGTTATTAATCGCCTGATGGTAAATATTCATTAAATCATGATAGTGCTTTTCCGCGTCGAGGTTCTCTTCGACGAACCGGCGGGCGTTGGCGCCGAATTCTTGGAGCCGGATTGACCCGGCCATCATAATTATCTTCTCCCTGAGGTCTTCGGCGTTTCCTGGCGTGAACGTTCGACCGGTGCGGTCGTCAACCACCAGTTCGGGAATTCCGCCGATCCTCGCGCCGAGGACCGGTTTGCCCAGGCTGAATGACTCGATAATGGTGCGCGGGTTGTTTTCGTACCATTCCGACGGCAAAACCATGAATTTAGATTTGCATATTTGCTCGCGGAGGCCGTTACCGCTCATATAGCCAAGAAGCGAGGCATTGGCGATTTCCTCGCGCTCGATCTTTTTTTCCATCTCCGCCTTTAGCGGGCCTTCACCGATTATCGTTAATTCGATATCCAGGCCCTTGACGGCTTCCAACAGTGTCAACAGGCCTTTCTCGTGCGACAGCCGGCCGACGTAGACGCAGCCCCGCCCGTCCGACCGGCCGCAGGGCGGGAAATCATCGAGGTCGATGAAATTCGGCAGGTATCGGAAATTGCCCTTCAGGCCCATTTCCCGGGCCTTTTCCGCTAAAAATCCGCTCGGTGAAATAAAGGTGTGGATATGGCCGTATATCCCCATTATCCGGTGGTGCAGATACATCTCAATGGTGTTTACGAAGCTCTTCGCATAAGAGCCTTTCGTGCATTTACGCAAAGTACACCAATAATACGCGCCGCCCTTGCATCGCTCGCAGGGTGAGCCGCCGGAAAACATTTGATAACTGGGGCAGACCATCTTGTAATCATGCATGGTCATCACGGTCGGAATGCGGCGCCTTTTCAATACATGCAGGATCGACGGCGAAATTTGATGGGCGAAATTATTCAGGTGCACGATGTCCGGCGTTACTCTTTCGACAAAGCGCTCAAATTTTCTTCGGGCCTCGAAAGAATACAGGATATTGGCCGCCGCGCGAATTTTACCGGGGCCGGCGGAGCCATGTTCGTAGTCTACATGGCTGACAAAGTCGCCGGAGTAGGGGAAGGCGGGGTTGCTCGGGTGATCCATGCCCCAGCAAAAAACCTCGTGACCCTTGGAAGCCAGCAAATCCTTGGTGGCTAACGTGCAGACGGCATCGCCGCCTTTGCGAAACAGGAACTTATTGACTAAAATAATTTTCACGATCGGAAGACGCGGATTGTTTGCATTAACCTGCTGTGCCCGTCACTCATCACTGGTGTTCCGAAAGAACGTCGACATAGGCCGCGAATGTGTCCCTGGCGATTTTGTCCCAGCCGAAATTCCGCGAAACATACTCCCTGGCGCCGGCGGCCATGGCCATTGCCTGGTCGCGATTGACAATAGCTTCCTGCAACACCCGTTTTAGGTCATCCGTGTTTTCCGCTTCAAAGAGATAGGCGTGACGGCGATCATGATCCTCCACAACTTCGCGGTTCTCCTGGATGTCACTGACAACACATGGGACACCATGGCTCATGGCTTCCAGCAGGGTGATGGGCATGCCTTCGATGGTGGAAGGCAGCACGAAGACCTGGGCGTGGTTAAACATTGCTTCCTTATCCGCCCCAAACAGCGCCCCGGTGAAAATAATACGATGGTTTTCGGATGCCTTCCTCCGCAACCGCTCCACATACTCCGACGTATGGGTTCCACGGCCTACGATTACGAGTTGGCAGTCGGTATCAAGGCTCGAAAAGGCCTCGATCAACACATGAACGCCTTTTTCCGGAACAAGACGTCCCAGAAAAAGCACGTACCGTCCAAGCGCATATTTCTCAATAACGTCGCTTCGCGTTTTATCCTCCTGGTCGGTTGACGAAAAACCGTTTGGAATATAAAGAACTTTCCGCCCGTGGCGTTTATTTACGTAACCGGTTATTTTCCGCGAAACGGCAATTGTCCGGTTCGGTGCGTAAACCGCCGCCAACTCACCTAGCCGAAGCACCGTTTTGGCTACGAAACCCCACTTTTCCCGCTGCCAATCCAGCCCATGCATCGTAACCACGGTGGCTTTTCCAAACAACCTGGGAAGCCAGGCGAAAAGCGAATTGCCAAGCGCATGATAATGAACCAGATCGTAGCCTTGGAAAATTGCATGAATAGTCGATAGAAATGTATGGACTATTGCTTCGAGGTGCTTGGTGTTTATCGTCGGAATAATTTTGATATGGACGCCGCGATATTCGGATCGTTCCACGGAACCTTGATATAATTTTCTTCCGTAGACGGTAACATCCGCCCCCAGCTCGACCAGACGAGGCGCTAGTTCGCTAACCGCTACTTCGACACCGCCATCGGAAGCCGGTATTCCCCTGAGTCCTATCATTGCGATTTGAAGCCGCCCACGAGAAGCCTGTCGCTTCATTTGTTTACGAACTCTTTTAAAGGATAGCGTTGTTCGGTCGTTTCCCGGCCCTTGACAAGCTTTCCTTTCGTTCGGTCATTAAGGAAAGAAGTACGTGGCGCATACGGAGATGATTTAACATCACCGAAATCAATTAAAGCATCAAAATTTACTCTTCCACCCAACATTACCTTGGCCTTGTTGTGAAGCACCCAGAGAAACGGGGGAAGCTTCGGCAGCTGGGGAAACAATTTGGAGCGCATGGCGGTTCTGGCGGTTGTGACCATCCAACAGTTCTGGTTGCAAGCGGCAACTTTTTCAATGGCGCCGGCAGCGGCCCGAGAGCTTATGATCTCATCCCAAGTCTGCATCGCCAGATTACCAACACGAAGATCGCTGCGTACATTGCATGCCCATACGTCTGACCACGGGTCGACGAACATGAAATCTTTTCCGGCGGTGCACTCGATTAACCTGTTTTGGCCCAGTATTTTTTTCATAAGACCAAGATTCAGATAGGCCCGGAACCAATTCTTTACATTGTTTGTTTTCAGCAATGATGTAATGAAATCTTCGACCGTTTTTGCAACCCGCACGCGGTCGTAAAAGAAATTATCGTTCTTATAGAATTGCCAGGCATTATGAAGAGTTGATGTGGACAGCTCAAAGCCCGCCGAGTGAGCCATCTCGAAAATTGATGTCAATTGTGAAATATTCTCATCTTGGATCACTGTGGCGAAACCAAGATCCGTGCCTCCCGCCTCGCGAAGCATCTGCAATCCGCGCATCTTGGTTGCATATCCATCCTTTTCCCCGCGTATGCTGTTATTGGTCGTTTCGTCGCCTTCAAGGCTGAAACGAACCTTGATGTCATGGTACTTCTTAATGATCGGGACAAGCCTTTCCGGGTGGAGACCGTTTGAACTGATCTCGGTGATCCGGGCCTTCGGGTAAATGATGTCCACCATCTCGGCCAAGTCGCGCCTTAAGGTGGGTTCACCACCCGAGATATTAACATTGTCGAAGCCGGAAGGTAATTTCTCAATGGTTTCCAGTGAAACCTCTTCCATTGGGCTGGTGGGATTCTGCCAGACAAAACACATTTGGCACCTGGAATTACACCGGAAAGTAGAGATAATCGTGAAGTCCATAAGTCATGTCTTTCCCAGGCTGCTCGGCGATCAGGGCGATTGTATCCGAAATCAGCCATTCGGAAAACCATCACCAACTCCGGCGATTGCGTTCCGTCGCCGGTTATGAGAATAAAGCGTTCCGGCGGTTTTCGATTGATTCGGTGTCCGCATAAAGAGAAACTGAACACGGGTTCGGCAAAATTTCCTAAACCGATAATATACCGATGATCTTCAAGCTCCTCGTCGCACTCGTTGTCCTGGCGCCGCTGCCGTTTGCTTCCGTCTATCCGTGGAGCACCTCTTTGATGGCCGTGGCGGTGGGCCTGCTTCTGGTCGCCTGGAGGTTTGAGCTGATAATCAAGGGCTCGGAGCCTGCCCTGGGTCTTCGCTCCACCTGGCCGTTCGTTCTGTTGTTCACCATTGCCGCGGGCTGGGCGGTTCTTCAAGTCCTGCCGTTCATGCCGGGCGAATGGCACAACCCTATTTGGCGCCGGGCTGCCGAAATTCTTGGAGTTCCGCTCGCCGGCGCCGTTTCGCTCAACCCGGAAGCAACCGCCACGGCCCTCATGAGGTTGCTTACCTATGCCGGAGTTTTTTGGCTGTCGCTTCAATACTGCCGCCAACCGGCAAACGCCCACCGGGTCTTCAAGGTTCTGACCTTCGCCGGCATGGGCTATGCTTTCTATGGATTGTGGGTGGCTTTTTCCGGCTCCCGGACGATCCTTTGGTTCGACAAGTTCGCTTATTTCGACGACCTGACGAGCACTTTCGTCAACCGTAATTCCTATGCCACATATGCGGGCCTGGGGCTCGTTTGCGCGACCGGGCTGATCATCCGCCATCTGATACATTCGCTGGTCAAGCCCTACGGCAGAAGGGAACGCCTCCGCCAGATCATCGAAACCATGTCGGAACGAGGATGGTTGCTGCTCATCGCCTGGATAGCGATCATGACGGCGCTGCTTATGAGCCATTCCCGCGCCGGCTTTCTCAGCACCGCCCTGGCGCTCGTCGTCCTCAGTCTTCTGCTCGGCTTTATGGAAGGCGTGAAGCTCCGTTACGTAATGGTTATTTTCGGGTTTTCCGTGCTGGTTATAGGCCTCTTTTTTCTATTCAGCGGCGAGGCGCTGAATGTTCGTTTCGGCAAGCTTTTGTCGGCGAGCTCCAGCCGGCCGATAGTCTACCGGCTGGTTTTCGATGCCCTGATGAATGAACCGTGGCGGGGGACCGGCTACGGCACCTTCGCCGAGGCGTTTCAGTCGCTTAACACCCCCGGTCTCTACAGACCTTACCTTAAAGCCCATAACACTTACCTGGAGAACGCCTTTGAGCTGGGATTGCCGGCGGCGATAGCGCTGTTCGGCATTTTCGCCGGTTTCCTCGTTCTCACTTTCCGCGGCATCCGGTCGCGGCGCCAAGGGGTTATTTATCCATGCATCGGATTCGCGGCCACGGTCCTGGTGGCGCTTCATTCAATGGTCGATTTCAGTCTCCAGATTCCCGCCGTCGCCGTTACCTACAGCCTCATAATGGGGGCCGCCTGCGCCCAGTCATGGAGCAGCCGCAAATCCCGCGACCCATGGTGATAGCAATGGGCGCGGTTTCAGCCGCGCTTTCGCCGGTAGTTTTTTAGGAGTTTCTCGAATCTGGAAAATTGCTTCGGCGTCCTGAAAAGAGCGGCCCGGACCAGGCCGACCCGTCCCTGATCGGTCGCCATCTTGGTCAGCCGGTATGCGTCGAGCCGCCAGGCGAACCGCGTTTGACCCAGGATCATCCGCCGGTCCGCCTTCCCGAACCGGGGCCAGGCGATGAAGATGAGCCGTAGCCGCGGGAACGCCAGGCGCCGGCTATAGGGCGCCAACATTACCGCCATGCGCAATTCCCGCGCCATCGACGGCGAAGGGCCTCCCGTCTCCATGTCGATATAGGCCAGGCGCGTCCAGGCGAAAGAGTTGGATGGGGCCAGCGCCAGTCCGGCCCGCAATGAATAATCCGCTTCGCCGAGCAATGCGTTCCGGTTCTTGGCGGCGCCGGGCTCGTTGGCGAGAAGAATCTGAGTAAAACCGAGATCGGTCCAGCGCCGCGATGTTCCATGCCATTTCAGGCCGCGTTGCTGGGTGGTAATGAGAATTTCCAGACTCTTCGCGTCAACGGCTTTCAAAGCCTGTATCCTTTCCAAGATAGGGCTTGCCGGAAGGGTGACTAAGGCGGCGACGAGCCTCGGAAGGCCGAGGGCGAACAAGGCGCCGGCGACCAGTAAAATGGCGCCGGTGCCGGTCAGGCGCATTATTGCAGTCATGAGTTCATCACCAAAAGGCGCTTTTAGCGAACGGAATAGTACTTCTGGGATTCTCCCCGGGAATAATATGAATTCCCGTATTTGTACCTCGAATATAATTTCAAGTCGACCATCGACAGAATAATCCCCGACAGTGATCCCAAGGCGCCGCCTAGTTGCTTGATCGACGTCATGACCATGTCGCGGCTGGTGCTGGCCCAGCGCACCACCAGAACGGTCGCGTCGACCTTCGTCGTCAGAATGCGGGAGTCGGAAACGGCCAGGACGGGAGGCGAATCGATTACTACAAAATCGAATGATTCTTCCAATTTATTGAGAACCTGGGAAAACTTGTCGGAAGCGAGAAGGCTTGGCGGATTCTGGGTCGGCTTGCCGGCGGTGATTGCGAAGACGCCGGAAGCCGTATCCTCGGTGATGACGTCATCGTATTCCGCTTCGCCCAGCAAAAGGTCGACGAGGCCGGGTTCTTCCTGTATTCCGAGAGACTTGGCGACGCTCGGGCAGCGTAAATCGGCGTCGATAATAAGAACCTTCCGCCCCGCCATGGCCTGCATTCTCGCCAGGCTTATTGAAATAGTCGTCTTTCCTTCATCGGCCTGCGACGATGTGATCAAGACTCTTCTCGGGGGTTCGTCGATGTGCGAAAGCAACAGGCTGGTATGGAGAGTCCTGATGGCTTCGCTGAAAGGTGATGCGGCGTTGTGGAGTATGTAATCGGCGGCCGCCTGCCTGGCGGCCACCTTTCTGTTCAACAGGGGGACGAGGCCGAAAACCGCGACATCGGTGAATTGTTCGATCTGAGCGCAGCTTCTAAAGCCGCGGTCGAGTATTTCCATCAAAAACGCCAGCAGGACGCCGAAGCCCAGTGAACCGGCTAAAGCAAGAACGAGAACGATCCCTTTTTTCGGGAACGATGGTTCAATCGGAATGTCGGCCATTGATATCATGCGCGCGTCCGCCCTTTGGGAGTCTCTATCCTCCTGGGCGCTGGTTTCCTTGTAACGGGCGAGGAAAATTTCCAAAAGGTTCCGGCTGGCGTTGGCTTCCCGCTCAAGAGCGCGCAGCTCGACTTCCGCCCTGTTCGCTTTCGCCACATCCGCTTCCAGGTTTTTGAGGGTTCTTACCAGAGAAGCTTCCCGGGTCAGGGCGATTTCGACTTCGTTGCGCATTCCCTTAACGATCTTGGAGACTTCTTGTCCGATCTTCCTGCCGATATCTTTTATCTCGGCGCGTATGTTTATCATCTTGGGATGGCGCTTGCCGTATTCCCCGGATAATTCGGCCGCCCGGCGCTGGAGCGAGGCTTCCTGTTCACGCAGCTTCTGGATAAGAGGAGATTTCAAAACCTCTACCGCGGAGGAGACCCCGTGCGGCGATTTCAACAAGGTTAGTGTCTGGCGAAGGCGCGCCTGGGCCTCGACGCGATCGGTCCTGGCGATAACGACCTGGGTGCTGACCTCGGCCACCTGCTGGGAAATGATCGTCAGGCCCCTGGTCTCGATCAGCCCGGATTTGTTGCGGTATCGTTCCACCGCCGCCTCGGCCTTCTTCACCTGCTTGCGGAGGACATCGACCCTCTTGTTCAGCCATGAAGAAGCTCTCTGGGTGGCCGCCACTTTCAAGGAAAGCAGTTGCGCCACATAGAACTTGGCCATGTCGTTGGCAACCTTGCTGGCAATTGCCGGATCGGTCGAAGTAAAGCCGATGCCTATGACCCGTGAACGTCCTTTCTGGCTGACCGACAGTTTTTTGAGAAAGGAGTTGATGGTGGCTATCCCGCCTTTGACGCTTGTCTTGGCGGCCATATTCTTGTTCTTGTTATTGCCCATGCCCATAAGCGCCACCGGCCGTTTTCGCCCGAACATTGCGTCCAGCCATTCCTTTGGCAGAATACTGTAAAGGACGCCGTTTTCTTCGAGGAGCTTGTCGACGAAGCCTTTCGGGGCGTAGGAACTATTGAATTCAGGCCTTCGATCCAATGCCAGAGTGGTAATGACTTTTTCCACCAGGGGACGGGAGCGGATGACTTCTATCTCGCTCTGGATGGTTTCGTTGTCGCCCGACAATCCCGACATTACGGCCTTAACGTTGACGACGTTGCTCTTTTGCCCTTCGATCATAATGAGGGACTCGGCGTAATAACGGGGCGCGATCTGGAATAGAATGGTCGCCGTGGCCGCCATGGACACCACAACCGTCGTAATAATCAATCCCCGCCGCCGCCATATTTTATGGAAGAATTCCTCAATGGTGCCGCCCAGATGCGGACTATCGGGCCGCGCGTAGGTGGGGCGCGCGTAAGCCGGCCGGGTGATCGGATCGTGGCCGAAGGCATCCCTTTCCGTCGGATCAGGCGTATCCGCGAAATCGCCAAGGTTGTCGTTGTTTTTCCAACTGGTCATCATACGCTCAGAAGGTAATTTAGCATATTTTACCGTATGTTACATGTATGCTGACGTATATTCGGATATTCAGGCATTAGTTGGTTAACAAACCTAGAACATCAATCTAATCTTGGTTAAGCGAGGCATTTCATTATTTTGGTTTTCCGGGGAGGAGCCCCGGCGGCGATATTTCGGCTAAAGCCCTTGGCCGATGGATATTCTCAGAAAAAACGTTCCGGAACCTCGATCACGTCGCCCGGCAAAACCTGCGTCGAGTGGTTGGCGGGCCTTTGTTTTCCGTCTCTCGCCCGTGTTATCAGTACCTTGCGCTCCCTCGCCCGGTAGGTGTAGCCGCCGGCCAGGGCAATGGCGTTGACCACGGTCATCCCGGCCACGTAGGGGTAGCTTCCGGGGCTTTTGACCTGGCCGATGATGTAAAAGGGGCGGTAATTAAGAACTTCCACGTTGACTCGTGGATTCTTCAGAAAATCCGGTTTCAGCTTATTGGTAATGGTTTGTTCAAGCTGCCGCAAAGTCAAACCCGCGGCCTTTACTCCCTGGATCAACGGAAGGGATATATTACCCGTGCCGTCGATTTTGAACTCTCCTGAAAGGTCGTCTTGACCGAATACGACGATACGAACCCGGTCTCCGGAACCGAGAACATAATCGGAAATTTTCTGCCCAAAAGCCTGATTACCGTGAGCGGCGAATGTCATGGTGGCGAAGAAGGCGAGCGCAAACAACTTGCTTAAGCGGCATTTTAATGACCGGCTTGACATTGCTCGCATCCGTATTCATCCGCTCTTGCCAAATCCACGGGACAGATGTGTATTGGCCAAGCTGCCTTCCCAATTCACGTTCGGTTCCACTAATATACAGATTAGTTAATATGAAAATTTAAGGCTCATATTAAATAGTCGTGTTACAACAGCCTTACAATTGACTTGATAATTGAATCATATAGACATTTTTCCCGTAATCGGAGTTTTGAGCATCCGATTTGCGTTGGGAATAGCCGTAACTGAAATTGGCGTACAAGTTTCTGAAGAATTTGTAATCGACATCGAAATCGAAGGCAAAGTCATTATCGGTGCGTTTGATGCCTTCGTAATCATTGCGTGTAGACGTAAGTTTGGCGCTGAGAATCATGTTTCGCAACAGCTCGTGGTCGACGGAAAGTGTAAACTTTGTCCTGAATATTCCAGACGCGCCGACGGTGGTCGTTTCCTCAACCGTTCGCACGACGCCTCCTTTCAATGTCGTCAAGGCAGTCGCGTTCCAAGTTATGTTGAGGCCGCCTGAAACACCCTCGGCCGTCGTCAGCTTCGCATCTTTGAACGACTGCATCCTGTAGCCGGCGAAGATATCGCCGAAGGTTATTCCGGTGCCGCCGAAAGAAATTCCGGTTGTCAGGTCGTAACCATGGGAATCGCGATTGAAACCATTGTCGTCGATGCTGTCCTTATAGTTTCGGTCGTTGACTTTAAGCTGCACAAAATTCTCGTAATCAGGGGAAAACTTATAACCGAGCCGCAAGTTCGCCATTGATTCCAAGCGATCCCGGTCGCCGTTGTTGATCGTTCCCGTCGACGACGCCACGTCATTGTAGTTAAAACGGTCGATGACCAAGCCGCTGTTTATGGAAAATTTGTTGAAGGTTTTGTTGACTTTTCCGTCAATGGACATGCGGGAGAATTGCGCCGGCTTTAGGCCGTTGGCATCGTCAAGAGAGCTGCGTTTTTCATGTCCGAAAAAAACATTGGCTCCACCCGCAACGCTGAAATTATTTGAAATATCGTAACGACCGTCGGACGAAAAGCGGTAATCGTTATAGTCTTCGGACGACGAATCCCAGTATCGTCCGACCTTCACGTCGCCGGCCAGTTTGATGGAATGGAGGCTCCAGTCGGATTTCAGGGCCGCATTGGCGCCTAACACGGTGATGTAGTCAGACTTCTCATTGTTCTCCGCGGACATGATGTTATCGTCGAAAGATTCGGAAACGGATACTTTAGGATAGAGAAGAAAGCCACCCATGCGGATGCCCGCCGGATCAAGTTCGGGTTTGGGACGGCTTTTTACGGTTTCGCCGCGAGGTATTTCCTGGGCCATGACGGGCCTTCCCGGCAACGCCGCCAGAAGGAACGCCGCCGCCGTCACGCCATTGAAGAAAATCCACCGGACATGTCCGCCGCCGAACTGTTGCCGGACGGAAAGCGGGGTCTGTCTTCCGAATTGGCGCCGCTGGTTCCAGGCCATGATTCTTAAACAAAGGGTAGTAATCGGAAATTCTCCTCAATAAACCGGCAAGGTAAAAAGTACGGGGGGCAATTCGGGACGCCGGTCGCCATCAAGGCGGACTTGAAATCAACGCCTAAAGGGAAGGCTCCTCGATCAAGTCTCCTGAAATGGAGATTGCGTCAGCCCGTCGGGCTCGCCGATTTCGCTGTCGGGGTTTCGGCTAATCCGGATGCCGTTTCGAAAAGTCCCCCGGCTTTGGCTATGTCCATCGTATCGTCATTGAACAAGTCGACAAGGCCGGATTCAACCTTCGAAGTTATTACCTTCGCGAGCTCAGCATTGTTCGATGCGGTCGCGGCGATGATTTCTTTGAACAACGCCGGCGCGGCGGTGGCCGGCCCGACGGCGGCGGCGACCGAAAGGGACCGTAAAAAACTTTTGGAAAGTCTCTTTGCCGGCAACTCCGATATTGCGTATTTGGCGATGAGCACGGCCAGACCCGGCGTTCCGATGGTGATATCTAAAAGACCGTTTTCAAGCACCTTGGCGTCGCCGGAAAGAATGGCGGCGTTGATCAGAGTTTTGATCTGGATGGCGATATTATCAGGAAGCACAGCGGATTTTCGAGCCGCAACAGGCGCCGATTGTCCTTGCGCCTGTCCTTGCGCCATGACGGGCGCCGACGAGAAAATCATCCCGAAGATCAAAGCCGTCCCAAGCCCGATCCTAACCCACGCTATCATGTTATTTTCCTTGCCTGTTTTCCATCCCCGGCACAAATCCAAGACCTTTCAAACCGAGGCAGGGGATTATACATACCAAACGTAGTAATTAGAACCCCAATTTTATTTTAAGACAAAATCGGCGGTTGATCTTAACTTTTGTCATATAAATTTAATTTTCCGCCTCCATGCTCCGGGCTTCCCGGGCATGGGGGAAATCAGGCAATTCCCGGCCTGTTTTTTTCGTCCGGTCAACCCGAACGCTTTTGGACACATCCTCTTAATTTATGTTAGCGTGCCCTCGACTTCAGTTCTAACAACGAAAATATTACTGATTATTGGGCTGGTCGGTTCGTTGTGCGTTTGACCCGGAGATTAGACGTTCATGATGGAAAAAGAGTTTCGACGCGGCGACTTTCTTTTCAAGGAAGGCGACCGGAGCGATGTAGTCTTCCGGATTATTTCGGGTTCGGTCGAAATACTGAAAACAATTGAAGACAGGGTCCAGGTGGTCGGCACCGCGAATGTTGACCAGACGATCGGTGATATCTCCACCACGATCGACCGCAAACGCGCGGCGGCGGCGTGCGTTACCAGCGATGGTACCCGCGTCCAGTTGCTGAACAAGGAAGAATTCCTGCGCATGGTCAGCCGTGATCCGGATAGCGCCTATGATCTGATGAACCGGATGGGCGAAAGGCTGCACGCCGCGAGCCGCCGCGCCTCCGACATCCCCTCGCTTCATGTCGCCAGGTCAGCGGAGCACCATCACAGCATTCCCGAGATCGAGGAACACGCTCCGGTTGAGGCTCCGGGCACCAAGCTGACTATCACTCCCCATTCCGACCTCATGGCTAAGCAAATTCCGAAGGATGGAATAGCCATCGTGGCATCGCCATTCATCGTCGGGCGCAAGCCCGAGCAGGATGAAATGCAGTTGCAACGGAGTTTCGGTCGCTTGCGCCATGGGGACAGGCGCGCCCATGCGGAAAGACGGAAAGACGGCGACGTTGATCCTGAAACCAGGTCGCCCCGGATTCATCTGCAACTGGAAGATAAGATGCCGTTCCGGTTGTCCAGAATTCATTTTTCGATTCAGAAGATGGCCAATGGCGCCCACATCGTCCGCGATCTCGGCAGCTCTTTGGGAACGAAAGTCAACGATGCCTATCTGGGGACGGACTTTCCTCGGGATTTCGCCAGTCTCGATATGGGAAAAAACATGATCACGGCGGGCGGACGCCAGTCGCCATACGTCTTTCAGGTCGTCATTAACAAAATGTGAACCCGCATTGCTTCGCCAAGGCGTCTTTCGATCCGCCGGAGCAACACTATAGTTCCCCCGCGAACTGAGTATCCCTTAACAATCTGTGGATATTATGGCTTAAAGCCGTGCTTCTGTGTGAATTTTTCGTGAACCCTACGGTTTGACCTTTACCCCTTTATAGCTATGCGGTGAGAATATAGCGCGCATTAGCATCTCCCAAAGCTGAACGGATCACATAAAAGGAAAGCCTTGGATATGGACAACTTGGTTTTACAGTCTTTGCCGGGAAGGTTCCCCAGCGAAGCCCATGCGGGAATGCTGGACGTCCCGGCGTCTGACTCCTGGCTGCGGGATTTACGCGAAAACATAGATTTCGCCTTCCAGCCCATCGTCAATATTCATACCGGCGCCTGTTATGGGGTCGAGGCGCTTCTTCGCGGTTATGAAGGTTTGGGGTTCGATAAAATTTCGGATGTTTTCGATTACGCTAATCATAACGGCGTATTGTATAAGACGGAAATCACCCTGAAGGAAATTTCAATTACCAAGTTCGCCAAACTTAAAATGGATCAGTTTGTGCGTCTGTTCCTCAATATCGACAACAGGGTGCTGGATTCAGCCGATTACCGCCCCGGCCAGACAAGCCGGATTTTAAAAAGACACGGCTTGTCGCTGCGTTCCATCTGTCTTGAGATTTCTGAACGCCACGAGGTCTCGTCCGGCGGCAACACCTCGAAAGTACTGGAACAATACAAAGAGCGGCCATACAAGCTGGCGCTTGACGATTTCGGCACCGGATACGCGGGCCTGAAGGTTCTTTATGATTACCATCCCGATTTCATAAAGATCGACCGTTACTTCATCAACGACATTCATATTGACGAGAAGAAGAAACTTTTTCTGTCCAATATCGTGTCGTTGGCGCACGTTTTGGGGATTACCGTGGTCGCCGAAGGCGTCGAGACCGAGCGTGAATTTTTAACCTGTAAGGAAATCGGCTGCGATCTGTTACAGGGATATTTCGTTCAGAAACCGACGTTGGATTTAAATAAGCTTAATTCCAATTACTCTCAAATCAGCGCCCTGAACAGCCGCGACAGACGGGCTGTCGGAGGCGACCGTAAAATCATCGACGAGCAGATCGAAAACATTCCCGCCCTGAAATTCAATACGCCCATGGACGAGGTCTTTGATATATTCCGCAGGAACAAGCACCTTACTTTTTTCCCCGTCATAGATGAAAACAAGGAGCCGCTTGGCCTGGTCTGCGAGAATGACCTCAAGTATTACACCTATTCCATGTACGGCAAGGAACTGATGTCGAACAAGGCTTACAGAAAGACCTTGATGGATTTTGTTTCAACTTGTCCGGTTGCGGATATTCGCATGGGAGCGGAGAAAATCATTGAAATTTTCAGCCTGAGCAAAAACCCGGAAGGCATAATCATTTCCGATAGCTTCCGTTACGTGGGCTTTTTAAGCGCCTCGTCGCTTCTGCGTGTGATCAATGAAAAAAATCTTACCTACGCCCGCGACCAAAACCCCCTTAGCAAGCTGCCCGGAAACAACGTGATTTCCGATTACGTGGCGCGGTCATTGAGGGACGCGGAACGGTCGATGACGATGGTCTATTTCGATTTCGACAACTTCAAGCCGTTCAACGACTATTACGGTTACCGGCA
>ENA-ORDP01000894-ORDP01000894.1-marine-sediment-metagenome-genome-assembly--contig:-NODE-894-length-17919-cov-2.601265_pt1 | contig 17919 bp, 21 predicted proteins | sample MGYA00248627_ERZ508539 | MGnify/ENA primary metagenome ERZ508539 (study PRJEB26208, sample SAMN05571518) | marine sediment metagenome | biome: deep sea; feature: Hydrothermal vent; material... | reverse complement strand
CTGCCCCCGATTTTTTATCCGCTTCGCTACGCCCCCCCCAAGTCCGACAAGCTCCTAGTTACGCAGCAGGGTCTTTCTGGCGGTACGACTGACCGTTGCATAGTGCAAGCCGAAATGCTCACCAATGTCCTTCAGGGTGTACGCCGTACTTGCATAGGCCGCCGCGATGGCGGTTGAATGCCTAGGTGTAGACCCCGTGGACTTCGTGCATACCACCACATAGCGCTGGTTACAGTGTCTCGATCAGCGGGGGTAGTGATTGTCCATCAGGCAATACGCGTCACAGACGCCACTCGAAGCGTTCGCTCACGCGTGACAGATTGGCAAGAAACGTCTGCCGGCCCAGATCATCCAGAAAGATCGCTTCGCGCACATTGCCACGGGCTGTCGCGTGGTACAGCGCGCTGGCGAATTCGATACGAAATGGGCGGGACAATGGGCATTAGGCTACGCTTGTCGGGATGTTATAATACGAAACTGGCCCCATTCTTCGCAAACCGGTTACCACGTTATCGAGGTGTTGGTTAAGTTTCTCCAGCCGGTCCAGGCTGGTCAGGGGCGCTGCTTAGGGCGACCGTGCTCATCATGAAACGACTCCAGCAGCTGCACATAGCGACACGGACCGGACGGGGTAACCTTGATGTATATGCCAGTGCTGTATAGGCATACAAAACATGATCAACAATAACCATTGAATAATAAACGTACTACTACGTTGGTTTTCAGAAAATCGTTGGTAAGGTAGTGTTTCTATTGAACGACAATCTGAAAAAACACCCCATTTTCCCAATAACTGTCGAACTCGGGGGAGCTCGATGACATCGAGCCGTCAGCAGGATGATACGCTGCTGTCGCAGCATCTCGACCAGCACTTCGGCGAGCACAATGCCCCGATCAGGTTGCTGGGCCAGTTCAGCGAGTTGGTGGATGCAGCGCTGGTAGTCGGCGATGGCGAACAGCGTCAGGCCCCCCATAGTTCAACCGGACATTCATAGCGAGATACAAAACTCAAAATTACCATGGCATCATTTCAATATTCGTTGTATAGTCAAAATATGAAGAAGGAGACAGCAACCTTAATATTTGAATCCCTCTCATCGGGCACGCGGCTGGATGTGTATCGACTACTGGTCAAGAAAGGATCAGAAGGGATGGTTGCCGGCGAGATCGCTATAACGCTCGACGTACCTCCGTCCAATCTCTCATTCCACTTGAAGACGCTGACACAAGCCCGTCTGCTCACCGTGGAGCAAGAGGGCCGCTTTCAACGCTATCGAGCCAATATCCCGCTGATGCTCGACCTGATCGCCTACCTGACCGAAGAGTGCTGCGCCGGTCATCCCGAACAGTGTGTGAACCTTCGAACCGCGTCGCCGTGTTCGGAGAGCGTACTTCCTTCCCCTGCTTCAACAAGAGAACTCACATCGTGAATATCCTGTTTTTATGCACTGGCAACTCCTGCCGTTCGATCTTGGCCGAAGCCACGTTTAACGCCTTGGCCTCGATCGGTTGGCACGCTATGAGTGCCGGCAGCCAGCCGACCGGACAGGTGCATTCACGCTCGCTGACCTTGCTGGAGCGCGAAGGCATTCCCACTGAGGGGCTGTCCAGCAAATCCTGGGATAATCTGCCGGAAACGCCGGATATTGTGATCACCGTCTGCGCCAGTGCTGCCGGTGAGACCTGCCCGGCTTACCTTGGCCCGGCGCTGCGCGCACACTGGGGCGTCGAGGATCCCGCCAAAGCAACCGGATCCGAAGATGAAATCAATGCAGCATTCGAGCAGGCCTACCGCATCTTGCGTATTCGTATCGAAGCACTGCTGGCATTACCATTAGTCAACTTGCGTCAGAACCCCGTCGCTCTCAAGGCGGAACTTGAGCGCATCGGCACACTGGCGCCCTAAGAATTGGAGCCTATGAGGCAACCTCTTCGTTACGAGGTATTGCCTTTTTTATTGAGCAACATTTCAAATTTATTAGGAGCATTGAAATGAAAAAAATTGCAATCTTTGAACCTGCCATGTGTTGTAGCACTGGCGTGTGCGGCGTGGATGTCGATCAGCAATTGGTGACCTTTGCCGCCGATGTCGATTGGGCAAAGCAACAAGGTGCCAGGATCGAACGGTTCAATCTCAGTCAACAACCGATGGTCTTTGCCGACAATGCCATCGTCAAAGGCTTGCTGGAGCGTTCCGGGGAAGACGCATTGCCATTGATTCTGATCGATGGCGAGATTGCGTTGGCGGGACGTTATCCGCAGCGCGCCGAACTGGCGCGTTGGCTAGACATCGTGCCGGAAACCCCGGTCGCAGCACCGGGCTCGTCTCAGGACGGTTGCTGTGGCGGTGGTTGCGCCTGCTAATGCGGGGTTGCATCGTGCTTTTCATCAAATAGATTTAAGAGGATGCACTATGAAGTTCCTGGATGACACACCCAAGTTCCTGTTTTTTACTGGTAAGGGGGGCGTTGGCAAAACATCACTGTCCTGCGCCACTGCCATCCACCTCGCTGGGCAAGACAAACAGGTGCTGCTTGTCAGTACTGATCCAGCCTCCAACGTTGGCCAGGTGTTCGAGCAGACCATCGGTAACCGAATCACCCAGATCGACACGGTACGCGGCCTATCAGCGTTGGAAATCAATCCGCAGGCTGCAGCGCAGCAATACCGCGAGCGCTTGATCGAGCCAGTCCGCGGCGTGCTGCCAGCCGATATCGTCAAGGGGATCGAAGAACAGCTTTCCGGAGCCTGCACCACCGAAATCGCGGCTTTCGACGAATTCACCACGCTGTTGACGGATGCCGAATTGGTCAATCGTTATGACCATATCGTGTTCGATACGGCGCCCACCGGCCATACCATTCGCCTGCTACAGTTGCCCGGCGCTTGGAGCGGCTTTATCGACAAAAACCCGGATGGGGCCTCTTGTCTGGGACCGCTGGCCGGTCTCGAAAAGCAGCGCCAGCGTTACGCTGCAGCGGTGAAAGCGCTGTCCGATACTGAACGCACACGGCTGGTGCTGGTTGCCCGGGCGCAAAAGTCCACCCTGGATGAAGTCGCGCGCACCTCTAAGGAGTTGGCCGCCCTCGGCCTGTCCAGTCAATACCTGGTCATCAACGGTGTATTGCCGGCGGCCGAGGCCGAACATGATGTGCTGGCCGCTACCGTACACCACCGCGAACGGGTCGCCATTGCCGAGATGCCGGCAGCACTGCATCGGTTGCCGGTAGACTCGTTGCCGCTCAAAGCCTTCAATATGGTGGGCATTGAGGCGCTGAAAAGCCTTTTTGGTGGCGAAGACGGTGCGGTACCGTCTGCAGCGGCAATCCGCACGGCACCGGTCGATTTACCTGGCCTCTCCACATTGGTGGATGAGATGGCCCAAACCGGCTATGGCTTGATCATGATGATGGGTAAGGGCGGCGTCGGTAAAACCACCCTGGCGGCCGCCATTGCGGTCGAACTGGCGAGGCGTGGTTATCCTGTACAACTGACCACCTCCGATCCGGCCGCGCATCTGTCGGATACGCTGCCTAGCTCGCAGGATAACCCGGAGGTCAGTCGCATCGACCCGGGCGCGGAAACCGAGCATTACCGTCAACACGTGCTAGCCACCAAGGGCAAGGACCTCGACGCTGAGGGCCGCGCGATGCTGGAAGAGGATCTGCGTTCGCCGTGCACCGAGGAGATTGCGGTGTTTCAGGCGTTCTCACGCATCATCCGCGAAGCAGACAAAAAGTTTGTGGTGATGGATACCGCACCGACCGGTCATACCCTGCTGCTGCTCGATGCCACCGGTGCCTACCACCGCGAGGTGGCTCGCCACATGGACGCGAACGCACATTACACCACGCCAATGATGCAGTTGCAGAACCCGGCGCGCACCAGGATTCTAATCGTGACCCTGGCGGAAACTACCCCGGTACTAGAAGCGGCCAGTCTGCAAGAAGATCTGCGACGCGCTGGGATTGAGCCGTGGGCTTGGCTGATCAATAACAGTTTAGCCGTCAGCGAGACACGATCGCCATTGCTGAAGTTGCGCGCCGGCCACGAGCTGGCGCAAATCGAAGCGGTACGCACGCGGTACGCCAAACGCGTGGCCCTGGTGCCGGTACAAACTGAGGAGCCGGTGGGCATCGGACGCCTGCTGGCGCTGGTCAACCAGTAGCCGGAGAGCCTATCCATATACATTCGAAACCTGCTGACCCGCAACCCCATGACTGTTTGTCCAGACACTCCGGTCGACACCATTGCGCGGCTGTTGCTCGCTCACCGCATCAACGGCGTGTCGGTTGTGGATGAACAGCAGCGCTTGCTCGGCGTTGTGACCGCTGGGGACTTGGTTCACCGCGCCGCCGATGAGCGGCTTGAGTCACGTGAATCACTTTGGAGGGAAAACTTCTGAATTTTCTTTCTCAGCCCCGAGGGTGCCCAGCCGGGCAAGCCCGAGGGCTGCACCACGGTAAGCCGGTGAAGGCTTGGCTGGCCAAGCATAGCGAGCAGGTCGAGGTGTTCTAATCTGCCCAGCTAAGTCCCGAACTCAATCCTGACGAGTGTCTCAACGCCGTCTCAAGCAGGCGTTAGGGACCCGTGTTGCGCTGCGCACCAAGGCCAAATCCAAGCATGCTACGGAGGCCCACATGATCGGCCTCGAAACGCAACCGAAACGGGTTCGTGCGTTCTTCGGTGATCCGCATGTCAAGAACGCGGCTTGAGCGATAATCGGTTCCGGATCAATAAGACCCGTGCCATCTGCCATCGAGAACTATTGAGAAAAGAGTGCTGCAACATGTGTTTTGACCCTGCGGGACAGCCCGCAGGGTATGGTAGCTTTTATCAAGGCGGCAAACTAACGGTTCCGAGACCAGTGATGGGGATTGGATCTTGGGATGTCATGAATGGGCTGTGAATAAACCGATGTCGGTGGCGTGTGCGAGTCACGGGCTTTTACGGTGCGCCCCGGTAAATACATCACGACCAAATGTTCTCAACCCCGGCGTAGCGGCATAGCCAAGATGCGAGAGTCCGAAGAAATCCTCGACTGTACGTAGGAACGAATAGTGATTGTAGGGGACTTCCGAGACGGTACCTGGGCGAATAAAAGGGGAGATGGCTACGGCACCGATACGTCCACCACCCGGGCCGAGGCGGCCTGGTTTGGGACCACCCGGAAGTTTCATCTCGTGACAACAGGCCCGGCCATCGCTTGCGCTGCCTTCGTCAAAAGTAATCAGCAGTAGACCGTCTTTACGGAAAGCCGGAGCGGCCAGGATCTTCGGTACCCAGACTTTTAAGAACTGGTTAACCGAAACCAGACCACCGGGTTGGCCATTGGCGCAGGGCGCATTGTGCCCATCATGGCAAAGATCGGGGACGATGAAGGCGTAGTTGGGGGTGGTGCGGATGGATCGAAGGTCAGTTTTAAGCTGGGCCAGGTTCACGACATGGGTATCGCAATTGGCCTGGTTGTCGATGATCGAATGGAAATAGACAAACGGATTGTGTTTGGCCGCGTACTGATCATTGGCCGCGGCATGTTCGGTCCAGTCCTTGGCGCCGATCGGAACATGGGCGCAGGTTGCCGACTCGCGCTTGAGATCACGCCCCATATCTTCGAAGTATCCTTTCCATGTATCGCCCTTGGCCTGTAGCTGGTTGGCTACAGTCTTGACCCAGGATGGGTAGATACAGCCCTGGCCCAGTGCTTGGTCGTAGGATCCGGGGGTGCTGGAACTCAGTTTAAACTCACTGTACACAGGACAGTCGTTTTGTGTTGCGGCGTTGGGGGCTTGGCCACTGACCATAGCGATATAGTTATCTAGGCTGTAGTGGCCGATAGCGTAATACTGCTTCAGCAGCGCCCCTTTTGCGGGAAGCACCTTGGCTAGATAGGGGGCAGGAGAGTGCTTGCCAAAGCTGGCTTGATAGGGTTCGTTTTCAAGAACGATCACGAAGACATGGTGAATCGGAGCAGCAACTTTCACCTTGGGTACGGAGGCCAAGGCCGGGGTGGTAACGATGCCGAGAGTAAGCAGCAGCAGGGGGAGGATGGCACCCAGGTAGCGATGGGGTGGGCTGGAATGGGAAGGCATGGGTGATAACTCCATGGTGATCATGAGCGGGTGGAAGGGGCTGCTGGGGACGGAAAGCGTAACGGCGGCAGGATCCCTGAGTTAGTCAGAATGACAAAACAGTCGCTGCCTATTGGATCACGTTCGGATGGCAAAGTTGAGACAGAGCCTGGTCCAATGGCCGATGAGCCTGAAGGCGATGGGGGGGCTGGAGATCATCGGAGGAATCCGTCTGAGTTTGGGTCTGGCGGTGCGGCTTGTTGGCATCCCCTTCGTGATGCTGCTTCTGGCCAGAGCCCGGGGTCGGTTGCATGGTGAGATCGCCAAGCATTGGCTGGTAAAAACGGTTCGCTATTGAACCCACCGGAGACAGGCTCCATGCCGGACTTAGTGTGGAACGCTGCTGGCCAATGCGATTACCGCCTGGATTAGCAGAGCGATCTGGGCCAGGCTGGCGAGTGTGAAGGCCGGCCCCCGGCTACCCGGATTATGTACGTACATAAACAGGTAGGCGATGCGGCCGAGCAGCCAGATGGTACCCAGCCCGCCGGCAATCCAGGGGTTGCCGAACCAGGTGGCCAGTCCGAGCACAGGCAGGAATAGGACCAGGGCTTCGAGCGTATTCATCTGGATTCGATAAATTCGTTCAAAGGTGGGGTGTCCGCTGATGGCGGGGGCCTTCACTCCATAGCGAACCCGCGCCCAGGCGACCCAATAGGTCGTCAACTGCAGTAATAGAATACTTGACAGGGCAATCAGCAGAGGCCAACGGTAAGCAAACATAGCGGGGTCCCAAGTATGAAAAATACAAGCTCATCATACCGGTGGGATCCTCGAAGAAAGCCACCATGCTGTTACTTTGCTGTGTTGCGTCCTCGCACACTCTTCACTATCACCCTAATAGGTCTCGGAGATCCACGACAGAGTGGCTTGCGCTCGAACCACTCGCTACGGTTTTACGAGGTGCCCTGGGGGGGATGATTTCCGATATTGAGCGATCCACTGGTAGGCGGAACGATGCTCAGAATGTACTGTCCAAGCCATGACAAGCGGCTATGCAGGAGACACGAATGCTTTCCCCATCGGCAATTCTGTGGAGCTCAATCTACGGATCAATCGGTATCGGTTACTTTATCTATGGCAAGCGCCAGGGGGATTTTCCAGCTCTGTTTGCAGGAATCGGCTTGCTGGCAGTGAGTTTCGTGATTAGTAATGGTTATCTTCTGGCACTGGTATCCATTGCCCTCATGGCCTTTCCGTGGCTGTGGAGGCGCTGGTACTGAATTCCCCGCCGACTCAGGTGAGCAGGCCCTGCTGGCGTAACCATGAAGTAAATTGGGACAAAGGCATGGCCCCAGACATACGCGCCACTTCCTGGCCCATGCGGAATGCTAGCAAAGTGGGGATGCTACGAATGCCAAGGCGGGTTGCGATACCGGGATTTGCTTCAGTATCCAGCTTGGCGAATCGCAAGCGGGGCTCAAATTGTTGTGTGGCCTGCTCCAGAACCGGTGCGAACATCCGGCATGGACCACACCAGGCTGCCCAGCAATCGACTACAACAGGGATACTGCTACGGTTTACTAAGGTGTCAAAATTAGTCTCATTCAGTGGGGTGGGACGGCCGTCGAATAGTGTCTGGTGGCACTTCCCACAATGAGGGTGGTCGTCCAGTTTTTCTTCCGCTACCCGGTTGATAGCAGTGCAGTGCGGGCAAACGATTTCGATCAGAGAGGGGTTCATTGAGGTCTCTAAAGCCGGTAATCCATGAGAATGCTACCCGTCGTGTCACTGGCATGGAAACGGATTTTCCAGCGGACTCGGGTAACCCACATCCCTCTGCAAAAAACACAGGGATATTGATGGGCGGGCAAGCTGCTAGCGTTGCATAGTAGGGACCGTAGAAATGGGGCGGTCGTGGGCCGGATGGACTACGGGGAAACGTTATTCCGTGTCTGTCGTGAAGGGGGTGTGCCGGATCAGCTTCATGGGTGAAGAACAATACTGCCGTTTGCGATATCTTCCTAACCAGGTGATATCGATATGATGGGAGACGCCTGTGGGCGCGTACCGCTCACGGTGAGCATGCCCCGGATACCCATCAAGGGCAAACGGTTCCCTTAGAGACCCAGGTTCTGAAATGGGTTCTTCAATCTATGCGGTGGATAAGGTTTGACAGTTTTCGATCCAGTTGGGTTACCAAGGTTGGGTCCGCCAGGATTTTGATGATGTTCGCCGACCATGTCTGCGCTCCGGTATGGTGGTCTATTCCAGTTGTGATGGATGGTTTGGCCCGACTATCCGGGCTGGAAAGTGCCGTGTCACCAAAGGATAAAAATCACTGTAGTGAACCTGGTTGGAAACCTTAGCGGCAACTCATCGGAGCTGTGTCGTCAGGATTACCTAAAAAAACTTCCATATCCGCTGGCCGAGTTGCTGTGCAGCTTATCCGTTCTATGATGTTCACCTTTATGGGCTTCCCTTATGCAGATTGCTAAAGATCATGTCATCAGTTTCCATTATCGTTTGACCAGCGAGGACGGGGTGCTGATTGATAGTTCGCATGGGCGGGGTAATCCGATGCAGGTGCTGGTGGGGTCTGGAGGGATCATTCCGGGGCTTGAAGAGGCCTTACTCGGACATGTGGAAAATGACCATTTCGATGTAACCGTTGCACCCGATAAGGCCTATGGTTTACGTCGTGATGGGGCGATTCAGCGGGTCTCCAAAAAATACTTTCATCGGCCCGGGCGGCTCAAGGTTGGGGATACCACCATACTGGCTTTGCAAGATGGCGGGCGCCAGGCGGTTACTGTGCATAAGGTCGGAATGACCATGATTGATGTGGATACTAACCACCCATTAGCAGGCAAGACACTGCATTTCAACATCGAAATCATTTCCGTACGTGAAGCTACTGCCGAAGAGCGGCAACCTCGTCACGCGCATGGCCCGGATGGGCACTCCGGGCCCTGAGTTGCATTCAGTCATGGTGTTCGGACTTGTCGGTTTATGATGCCAGCACGAAATAGCCATTCATCTTTTGAATATTTCATAGTCGAATTCAATCTTTTCTGTGAATCCGCCGCCACAAACATGCTTGTTGGACGGCGATGACGACAATAAGCGCCCGTCCCCCGGCGGTGGGTACCCCAGTGATTTTCGCCACGTTGGGGTTCGCGTTGCTGCCCCGCAAGCTATTCATGACTCTTGCTTCGCACCGCGAACCACGGCCACGGACAAAACCGATGTCCTTCATACTTATCATTTCCTTGTGCGGCGTTGTGTACCCACCCACTCCTCGCCTATCCGTATGATCTGTTTCGAAAATCCTCTCAGGGAAGCGGCTTTTATAGATGTCCCAATGATGGCTTCTGACTCAACGGTTTCGTTACAGAATAATCAGGGTGTCTCTACCAGCAGTGGGGATCAGCGCAGAATACGCAGGCCGTAGGCGAAATGCTTGCGCCAGTACGGATTGTTCAGGGTGTCCAACCGCACTCTGCCGCCGCTGTTCGGGGCATGGACAAAACGATTCTTGCCTACGTAGATGGCAACATGACTGACGTACGCGCCGAGGGTATCGAAAAATACCAGATCTCCCGGGGCCAGTTCGTGGCGGCGGAGATGAGTTCCCTGCATGTGGCTCATTTCCGCAGTGGTTCTAGGTAGTTTGATCCCCGCTACGCTACGGAACACATAATCAACCAGGCCGCTGCAATCAAAGCCGCTGTGCGGTGTATTGCCACCCCACCGATAAGGGGTACCAACCAGACTTATAGAGCGAAACAGTACGGCATTAGCCGCTATGGCTTGGACGCTACCGGCCTCAGGTCGTGGAGGCGGTGCACTTGCACAGGCGGCCAGTACCATAGTTACGAGTGGAATCAGGAAATATATAACCCGACGTCGGTACATGGGCGGCTAGAGTGTGGGGATGACTAGCGTGAAAGGTAATCCTTTGAGATTGGCTTGGGAAATGCCGGGGAAGCCGGCTTGCTTATGGCCCAGTCGTGGCAGACAATTTGTATGACGGTTCCCGTAGCCGGGGAGTGGTTGAATTCGGTCAGCTGTTGATCGAGTTGGATGTCTAGGACACGATGCCATGCGTTTGTCTGGACAGTTGCATGCATCAAGGTGCTCGGGTTGGCCGGTATGGTGAACCACTCTTGCTGAAGCACACTGAAGTTGGGGTCGTTGCGGGCCTTGTGCGGCGTCACCCGCAGTGTGTCGGGTTTGGCTGCGATGGGGTTACGTCGTACCTGGATACCCCTGCTTCTTGGCATACTTCAAGCAGGGTAGTACTAATCGTGAAGATTATTTACATTTATAGGCTTGCCTCACTGCCCTGTCGAGAATATACGCGTAAGTATATTGGCGTTCGATATTTGTCGACGTGTGGTGGCAGACCGGTCAGGGTAGGTTTATCCGATAAAGAAGGAGTGCGTCGATGGATGATGTGGTAATTCTGGGCGGGGGGGTCGTCGGCCTGGCCAGTGCTTTGGCGCTGGCTCGTGAGGGTTTGCAAGTGCGAGTGCTCGAGCGCGGTGAACCGGGTTGCGGAGCTTCACACGGCAATTGCGGCACTATTACACCCAGTCATGCGCCACCATTGACTATGCCAGGCGTCCTTGGGCATGCCTAATTCCTTCAAGACCTTGCGGCCTTCCTCATTGTGCGGCTCATCGAGCGTCAGCAGGGGCGGGTTCTCCTGTTCCGACCAGCGCCGGTTGACCGCCTCCCAGGCCATGTAATAGAAGCCGCCGTCAGTGTCCGGCGTTGGAACGAAGGTTTCACCGAATTGGCAGTGCTTGTACGCCTCGCTCAGCGCCGCTATCTGGTCTGCGTCGTGGACAATGAAAAAGTATCGCCCCCAGTATTCCAGGATGTTCTTGTTCAGCCCCACCTTGTCATGGAGGAGAAAGACGTACTCGATATCGGGAAGCAGCCCCAGCTTCACCGCCTTGAACAGGGTGTCGGAGGCTAGGCAGAACTCGCCGATGGCGCGGATGGGGGCGCCGTCGAAGTAGTAGTACAGCGCCCGTTTCGGCTGGCCGCTTTTCCCGGCAATTAGGTCGATCGTCTTTATCTTAAGGTTATGCATTTGAAGAAACAGTTTGTTTGATTCTTCGTATCGTCCTCCCATCCAAAGATAATAGGCGAGGTCCTTGCAGGCCTTTGCGTCATATTTATCCGGCGTCAAGCGTATGAGGGCCATCTGCTTGCTGATGGCGGCGTCCAACTCACCCTTCTCGTAATAATACTGGGCCTGTTTGCCGAGTAGCTCGGCGTCCATGTTCAATGACGCCCCCCTGATCCAAAGGTTATGGAATCCCGCGTGTCCTTGCGGATGCGGTTAATGGTCTCTTCGTCGGACTTCCAGATTTCAATTGTGCGGCGGCGTTTGACGGGATCGCCGAAATTGATCCGGTCCCATTCGTAGGCGCGCAAAATCCTAATGTCCTCGGGCGTCCATTCGTCAGAAATGATCTCGGCGGTCCCATGGCCTGACCTTGAGCCCCAGCGCTCACATTTTTCCTCGAGTTTTTTGGATATCTTGAGAACGCCCTGTTTCTCCGCCATCTCCCAGAGGGCGGTGTCAGGCAAAGGAGTGGCCATGAAGAATTTCACGTATTCGGCCCCGCACGTCTCGGCAAAGTGAACGGTTTGCCGGATTTCGTCCCATGTTTCGCCAGGAAAGCCAAGCATGAAATTCGAGGCGACAAAAATTCCCTTCGCTTTGATTTTCCTGATCCACTCCGGGACGGCCTGCAACTTTATGGGTTTTCTGACGATTTCGTCAAGCACCCGCTGGCTGCCTGACTCGATGGCGATGTTCATGCCGACGCACCCAGCCTCGGCAAGCAAATCCAGCATCTCATCATCAAGGGAGAATAGGGCGAACGCCCCGACCGTGAATTTTATGTCGAGCCGGGCGTCGATCATCCGGGACAGCAGGTCCTTGAAGTAGCGCTTGCTGGAAATCAGGTTGTCGTCGTCAAAAATTACGGACTTCACCCCGTAGCGGTCCCTGAGCAAGGCCAACTCCTCGACGACCTGATCGGCGCTGCGGGCGCGGATTCGGGCGCCGCTGATGAGCTTCACCTGGCAGAACGAGCATTCCAAGGGACATCCCCGCGTGATGGTGATGCGCACCCCCGGCAATTCGGGCGGATTGGTCGGGCCAAGGCGGTAGGCGTAGGCCCGCCGGGCGAAGTCGGCCATGTCGAAGAGGCCGTAATCGGGCATCGGTAAATCTTCCAGGTTCTCGACGATGGCCTGGGGGAGGGTGACGACTTTTCCTCCATCACGGTAAACGACCCCGGTTTCCGGCATCGGTCCCTCTCCGCACAGATGCGCCAGCAGGTCCCTTAAGATGTATTCGCCATCGCCGCGGACTGCGTAGTCGATTGTTTTATCGGCGATGACCTGTTCATATTCCCTGGTAACGTGGACCCCCCCGGCGATGATGATGGTGTCAGGTTTGCGTTTCTTGATGGCTTCGGCGGCGATGTGGAGTGCTTGGCCGTACTCAGACGACAACAGAGATACGCCAACGAAATCCGGATCGTTCTCGGTAACCTTTTCGGCGTATTCGTCAATTGACAGGTTGAGGAATTGGCCGTCGACGACGCTGACGTCCACCACGTCCCGGGCGACGGCGCCCAATTGGCACAGGGTGGCGGGGCTGAGGTTCCAGGTCGTAACCGGGTCGAACTTTAGCCAAAGGAGATTTGGATAGGTGAGGACTAATCTTCGCCGCATTAACTAAATCTCCCGAACATATTTCCAACTCATGCAGTATCAGGTCTTGCGGATGCCGATATTGGCGGCTGCGTAGGGCAAAATACTGAACGGCTAACAAGAGAGTCTCTTGCAAAATTGTGGGATTGTGCGGATTATTCCACTATTGCGGCCTATTACTGGGGCGCCTTCAATCATTTTCTGGTATAAAATTGATTCAAAATAACAACCAGCAAGGCCTGCAAACGATACCTCTTAGCAAGACGATATCAGGTTACTGGCAAATCATTCAAGGTCAACTTTTCCTGTGCTTTCCGGAAATCCCGCCGGCCATCAGCCGAGGCTACCTTGGTGTCGCCGGCGGGTCCAGGGCAAAGCCGGCTGGACGGCTATAGGCGACCTCAAGGGCGAAGCACGCCCCCCGGACGGCGTGGGCGCCCGCCCAAAACCTCCCCCTTGATGTTCTCGGCCGCCAGGATGGGCATGCCGGCGGCAACTGAGCATACGACGAAAACCGGCGGGGAAGTATGAGAAATTACCCCTCGGGGGGAATGGCGGAGGGAGTGGGATTCGAACCCACGGTACGCGTAAACGTACACACGCTTTCCAAGCGTGCGCCTTAAGCCACTCGGCCATCCCTCCGCTGGACGAGGCGAAAGGTAATCGAGGCTTACGGCGTCCGCAACGCTAAATCCGCACTATTGCTCTCTTTGACTTCGCCGTTAAAGCCTTGGGGATTTTAAGAGGTGAATTTCCGCATGGCGGAGATGAGGGCGATGGGGGGGATGGTTTCCAACTGCTGTTCGCTCAAGTCCTCCACCAGAAGGTGGTCGTTGCGGCCGCGCAGGTTGATTTGGCGCAAGGCTTCGATGACCTCGGCGATACGCACGCCCTTGGGGCAACGGCTGTTGCAGGTGTAGCAGGTGACGCAGAGCCAAATGGATTTGGCGCCCAACAACTCCTCGCGCATTCCCAACTGGGCGAAGCGGATGATCTGATTGGGCAGGATGTCCATGTGGATGGCCATCGGGCAGCCGGCGGTGCATCTGCCGCACTGATAGCATGACAACAGGTCCTGTCCGCTGAGGCGCTCAACCTGATCGACGAACTTGGCGGCGGCCTTGGATTGGGAAATATTAAAGGCCATTAGAATTTGCCGTCCATCCTGAACTCGGCTTCGTCGAGCCAGATGCCCACGTTCATGACGCTGTCATGCTGGGCTTGCAGCATGTCGTAATGGAACTTTTCCTCATCGGCCAGCTTGGCGGCCAGCTTGCGCGCCGCCGGATTGTCCACGTATTTTTTAGACAAGTCTTCGAAGAACTTGATGGCCCGCCTTTCCAAGTCCATGGCCATTCTCAGGGCCTCGGTCTCATCGGCCTTGTTTTCGCTTCCCCATTCCTGGACTTCCTCCTCGAACTTGGCCACCAACTTGGAGGGCGCGTGATTCTTAACTTCTCTCTGAAGGATTTCCTTCCAGTCGTCGCCGCCGAGCGCGGATGCGAAAATTACCCCCACATCCTTGATGTGTCCGGCCTCTTCAAGGGCCAGGCGTTTGAACATTTTTTTTCCGGTTTCGTTGTGGGTCACCTTGGCGGCGTGTTCGTAGAACCGCTTGGCGTTAAGCTCCAAATCGACCATTTCCCGGATCAACAGAACAATATGTTCGTCATGTCCGCTCATCCCGAGGGCCTTACCCTTGTTTTCAGCATTTCATGTCTGGCCAGGGCGTTTCCTGAGCGGGCGAGGCGGCGAATTTTCACGTCCTCGGGCGTATAGGACGGCAGGATGACCGGAGTCACCAGATCCGTATAGATGCCTGCTTTATCCATCTCCTTTTCGTGGGCGTCGATATGCTTGAGGGTGAGCTTGCCGGTCTTGGCCTTCTTGACGTATTCGCTGGTGTATTGGCCGGCGCGGCGGCCGAAGACGTTGTAGTCCAGAACCGAGTTGCCCATCAGCCTGTTGCGGCCATGGACGCCGCCGGTGGCTTCGCCGGCGACGAAGAGTCCCTCGATGCCGGTCTCGCATTTGTCGTTAATCTCGATGCCGCCGTTCTGGTAATGCAGCGACGGGTAGACCAGCATGGGATCCTTGATGATGTCGATGCTGTACTTGATAAACTGGCGGTGCATGGCGGGGAACTGCTTCATGGTGTAGCCCTCGCCGTGGATTTGATCGATCAAGGGCGAGTCCAGCCAGACGCCGTCGCGGCCGCTGGCGGTTTTGACGCCCATGCCGGTTTCGCATTCCTTGATGAAAGCGGAGCTTTCAATGTCGCGGGGTTCGCGCGGGAAGACGAACAGCTCGCCGTCCTTATTCACGGGCTGGCCGCCGGCGCCGCGGATTTTCTCGGTGATCAGGAAGCCGGCGATCTGTTCGGGGAAAACGGCGCCCGTGGGGTGATACTGGACCGAGTCCATGTACATGAGCTTGGCCCCGGCTCTGTAGGCCATGACCAAGCCGTCTCCGGTGGCGCCGTAATGGTTGGTGGTGGCGAAGCCGCGGATGTGAAGCCGCCCGAAACCGCCGGTGGCGACGAGGACCGCCTTGGCCTTGATGATGTGGAACTGCTCGGTGTCGAGGCTGTAGCACACGGCGCCGGCGCATTTCCCATTGACGTCCATGATCAATTCCAGCGCCGGCAGGAATTCACGGTAGGTGATCATCCCGGGGTGGTTCTTCACCTCGTCCATCAGCGTGCGCATGATGATGGCGCCGGTGTAGTCGCGGCACGAAATCATCCGCTTTCTCGACGTTCCGCCGCCATGGAGGACCTGTATGGATCCGTCTTCGTGTTTGTCCCAGATGACGCCGAGGTCCTCAAGCCACTTGACCACCCCGGGGCCGTCCTCGGTCAGGGCGCGCACCAGCTCCGGCTTGTTGGTGAAGTGGCCGCCGCCGATGGCGTCCAGGTAATGCCGGGTGGGGGTGTCGGTGGTGGAGACGGCGGCCTGCATGCCGCCTTGGGACATCATGGTGTTGGCGTCGCCCATCCTAAGCTTGGTGATGATGAAGGATTTTACGCCTTGCTTCATGGCGGTGATGGCGGCGTTGCAGCCGGCGCCGCCGCCGCCGATGATCAGCAGGTCGGTTTCGTGGTGGGGATTGTCCAGGTCAATTTTTTCCGGATCGACCCAGGAATGGGATTCGAGAATCTTGGCGACTTCGGTGGTGAGGGCCTCGCCCTTGTTGGGGCCGACGTTCACTTTCTGCTTGGAGTCCGATTTGTAGTCGGGGTGATATTTGTCCAGCGCTTGCTGACGCTGATCAGCGTTCATGGGGGCAAAGACCGGCCCTTTCTTTCTAGCCAGCTCAAGCCGTTTGGCTCGGGTCTGGACGACCTTCTTCAGCGATTGAGCCATGTACTCTGGATACATTTGACACTCCTGATCGCGCCCTTAGGCGCGCTGAGAACCTCGGTTACTCCATATCCCGATCGTAGTAGGCCTTTTTCAGCTTCTCTTTGCTCATGGCCATTAATTGGGAAAATTCCTTGTCGAAAACGCCGGCCTCTATCTGCTTGACGCGTTCGGCCAGTTCCGGGCTATGCTTGCGCAGGTAACGGCCGTAAAGGCGCTTGCCGAGGATGCCCACCTTGTGCTGGACGATCTCGGCCGGACAGCGCATGGCGCACAGGCCGCAGCACACGCAGTCAAAGGACAGGTCCATGACCGCCTCGACGTCGCCGCGCATGGCGGCGTTGACGTAGTCCATCACCTGCAGCCCTTGCGGGCACACCTTTGTGCAGGTGTTGCAGGAAACGCAGCGGAACACCACGGGATAGACCTTCTGGAAGGTGGCGGCGTTGGGCTCCAGCTTTTCAAGGTCGTAGACCGCCTTCTGAACGGGGAAGGCCGGAATTTGGGTGAGGGTCATGCCTTCCTGGACGACGGTTGTGCAGGCGAGGCCGGAATAAATTTTATAATCGCCGGGAAGACGGAAGATGGCGCCGCAGGCGCCGCAAAAGCCTTCCCTGCAACCGGCGCCGCGAATGATCTGTTGGCCGGCGTACTCGATGGCCCCCATGATGGTGGCCTCGGCGGGCACCTTATAGGGCTTGCCCATGATATAGACGGTCACCAAACGAAAGGCGGCGTCTTCTTCGGCCTTTTTGGCCGTGCTTTTGTTCTTGGATTTCGCATTCTTGCCGCTGCTCATCGCGATTTCCCCGCCTGCATCATTGGGAAGGCCCCATCCCTTGGAAGACACTATAAAACCGAGGAAAACAGGAGCCAACAAGGATGTTTCCAGGCGGCGAAATTGGGAACACCCGCTAGGGGGGCGGATACGTCTCTTTAGGGCGGGCTATGTCCCGCCTATATGGGTAGGGGCGCCCACCCTTAAAAAAATTTGAAGGGCGGTGAATTCAAGTTTGAAGCGCATCCGGTTTAGACGGAAGCGCTCAAGGCCGCAAAGAGCGGCCCGCCGCTTATCCGGCGCACCAGCTGTCGTCGAGCTAAGGACCCCATGGCGGAAACGCCGTCAACGAGAAATGCTCTAAGGAACGGCTACGACGAAAGGGTTTCGAACACGTTTGCGCCGGCGGGCGCGTTGTCGATGTGAATCTTATGCCAAAGCGCATAGAACAGAAGATTCCAGGCGGCTTTCCCCGCCTTGGCGCCGGGGTCGGCGATCAGCGTTTCGACGGCGCCGGGGCGGCACAGCGCCTGGACGCAGGGCTGCTTCGCCACCAGGGGGCCAAGGTCTTGTCCCTTGGCGGCGATCCACCCCGCCACGGGCACGGTGAAGCCGCGCTTTTTGGAAAAAGGCTGCGCTTCGGGAAGCTTGTCCTCCAGCCACTTTCTGAGCAGCCATTTTCCCCCACCGTTGTTTATGATCCCGTTTTTTATCTTGAGTTTGTCGGGCAGGCGGAAGGCGATCTCGGCGACGGAGGCGTCGAGGAAAGGAACGCGCCCCTCGACGCCGTGGGCCATCAGGCAGCGGTCCAACTTGGCGAGCAGGTCATGGGGCAGCCAGTCGGCGCAGTCCACCGCCTGGCAAACCTGAAGGCGGGAGCGTCCGGCCAAGTCCTCGGCCTTCTCGGCGGCGGCGACGCCGTTGCGCCATGCGTCCGTTTCGTCGCGCAGCACGCCCAATCCGT
>ENA-ORDP01000892-ORDP01000892.1-marine-sediment-metagenome-genome-assembly--contig:-NODE-892-length-17961-cov-8.786887_pt1 | contig 17961 bp, 14 predicted proteins | sample MGYA00248627_ERZ508539 | MGnify/ENA primary metagenome ERZ508539 (study PRJEB26208, sample SAMN05571518) | marine sediment metagenome | biome: deep sea; feature: Hydrothermal vent; material... | reverse complement strand
CTGGGGAGGATTTACAGGAGCCTTGATAGCTTTGGGATTATCGTTGCATTCGCCGTTTTATTTTTGGCTTTTCGGCATCATCATCGTATCCGGAATAACGGGTTTCGCCAGACTAAAAACAGCATCACATACACCTTTTGAAATTTACAGTGGTTATCTGTTGGGTGTTCTGGTTATGACCAGTCTGTTCCTTTACTTATTATAAAAAGGGATCCTCGAATGAACTACCTCCACACACAAACGGACGGGATGTCAATGGAAATATTATTTTATCGCTCAAGGGAGCGGAAAACCGGCCGGCCGGCAGGTAAAATCTGTGAGATCTTCCGGTTGCGCTCGCGATCAGTTCGACTAAATAATTTTGTTTCTCAAAATTAAAGTCTCACTGATTTAAAACGGCGTAAGTGTGATACCCAGCGACATGGGATGTAACTGAGGTCCGTGGCCAACCCTGAAAACAGTTCCCAACTGGTAAGAGAAAAACAGATTAAAAGATTTGTACCCAATACGAAATGTCGGGCTGTAAGCAAAGGTATTCAGCTGGCTGATTCCTTTTCTCTTAATGATTTGCTTCGGGCCATTTACATAAGTATTCCCCACATATTTCTCTTTGCTGTCAAGAAGATATCCCAATTTAAAACCAACGCTAATCTTGAAACCTTTTTTATCTCTGAATTTTAATTCCAGAGGCACCTCAAGATAAGTTACCGACAATTTAGTCTTTGTCATTTTCAGGCCGGTACCAGTGGGGACGTAAGTAATTGTATCCGCTTTAATACTCTGAATCATCCCATTATTACTGTACATGTTATGGTTGCCGATGCCCAAACCAATGGCAACAGTGGTGGTTTTTTTCTCACCAATAGCAAAATTATAAGTAACGAAAGTATTTGCCGAAGGATTAACCGTACGTATTTGAACATTCCCCGGAGTATTAAACCAAATATCCGTAAAAACATCTACACCTACAGTTACTTTTCTCTTGGCACTCGCACTAAGCGTCTGTGCATTAATCGATTCAAAAGACACCAATAAAAGGAGCAGGAATATACCTGAAGCTATACGTTTCATGTTTTTCGTTTTAATAATTTTTACAAAGATATAACAATTCGGGCATCATTTTATTCATAAACCCAAACTTTCAATGTACATCATTTTTGAAAGTTTTAAGTCGAACAATCCAGATGAAGCCGGAGGGGTATAATACTTTGTAGTACGATTACGATTGAGTCCCCAAAGTCTATGATTAATACTCCTATTGCATAATCAACTTATCAAGTAACTTTTTTACCTTACCGGAATTCCACCGGGCGGCTCCTTTTTTGGTCAAAACTACTTTGCCCTGTTTCGAAACTATAAATGTTGAAGGAATACTATTAGAAGAAAAATCCTTGGGGACATAACTATAGCGGTAAAAAGGAAGATTTTCAAAGTGATATTTACGGGCAAAAGCTTTCACTTTCCCCGGAGGCTCGTCGGTAAGCAGCAAAAAATTAACTTTTCCTTTGTACTCCTCGTAGAGCTTCTGAATGCCGGGAAGTTCCGCACGACACGGCGGGCACCATGTAGCCCACATATTTATAAATACAGGTTTGTTAAGCTGGTCTGAAAAGTTCACAGTTTTTCCTGACATATCTGTAAACTGCCACTGACGGGTATTATCAGAAATAGCATATTGTTTGTCAACAGAAAGTCTGGAAGGCGCAAAAGAGGTCAACCGGATGAAAAACGCCGAAACCGGCACACGCGTTGACGGAATCACTAAAAGAAGGACAAGTCCCCAAAACAGAAAATCCGTAATGATGGCAAAAGGTTTTCGCTTTTTAAAATAATTTTGAAAATAGTGCTTGATTTTTTCAAACATAAAAACGTCCTTGATAAAAAATATGCCTCAACAGGAGGCTCCACTGGTTTTGGTATAACACCCATTATTTCAGACGCGAACGTCTGTCTAACAGTTCATCCATTTGTTCAGGAGTCAGGTTGGGATTTTTCAACAATTCGTCAATTTCAGCAATTTCCTTTTCCGGATTGGTTGGATTCTGTTTAATTTCGTGAATCACAGGTACATCTGTCTCAGGAGCAATCATCCATTCCTCTTCACCTAACTCCTCTCGTAGCTGTTTGATAAGTGTCTCCACCATCTCCTGTATAGAGTCGCCAAACTGCCCCTGCAGCTGGTAAGCAATCTGGTCTTTCATGCTTTCGTAGTTGGTGAAGAATACTTTGAACTGCTCGACCATCATTTTGTTGATACCCGGAATGTTCTCCATATCTGCGTCCTGCTTTTCCATCAGCCTGTTGAAAAGCAGGAAAAGTTCATCCAGTTCTTGTTTAAATTTTTCGATATCCATAGTTTGGCAAAATTACGAATAAAATAAAATCAAAAGATGATGAATTTTTTTTGGGAGGGAAAATATTTGTAGTATTCATTATTGTTGTTACCATTTCGTCAGCTTTTTTGCTTAAAGCTCCGGTACTTGTCATAGTTTACCCTAAACCCGGAAAGCGAATATTTCGCATGTTTTGACCGGGTTATTGGAGATTATAAAAAATAAGTGAGAACAGAGGGCACGCATTGCACTCTCTCGTTCTATGCAGGGAATGTGCGCCAGTGAGGGGGATTTGATGTCAGAGTATCTGAGAATCAGAAATAAAAATCACACCTTCTTAGAAAGTGGCTTTGGCTTAGCCCCAAAGGACGTGGTTTTTTAAGGTGAAATAAACTCCTTCACACTTATTATTAATGATCGTTTAAAGGCAATCCCCTTTTCTGGTATTCCAACCAGTTTAAGTATTCCGGTCCCTTGCGCTTTTCCAGCATCGTGATACAATCATTTACCGGACAAACCAGCATACACAGGTTGCATCCCACACAGTCGTCTTCTTTAATAGTGTATTTGTTGTAGGGATTTCCGTATTCCACATTGATAGCCTGGTGTGAAGTGTCTTCACAGGTGATGTAACAAAGGCCACAGCTAATGCATTTTTCCTGGTTTATGTCAGCCACAATATGATAGTTCATATCGAGGTATCCCCATTTGGTAAGATACGGGACGGATTTGCCAATAAAATCATTTGTTGTTTGGAATCCTTTTTCATCCATCCAGTTGTTCAGGCCTTCGATCATGTCCTCCACAATTCTGAATCCGTGCGTCATCACTGCCGTGCAAACCTGAATGGTAGTTGAGCCCAGCAACATAAATTCTACGGCATCTCTCCATGTACTTATCCCGCCAATACCTGAAATCGGCACTTTATTTGTATAACTATTCAGGCTGAGGGATGCTAACATCTTCAAAGCGATAGGCTTTACCGCAGGCCCGCAATACCCGCCGTAAGTTGATTTTCCTCCTACATTGGGATTGGGCACGAAATTATCGAGGTCTATTCCCGTAATGGATTGGATTGTATTGATTAACGACAGGGCATTTGTTCCGCCTTCCACACTTGCCTTTGCTGTAGGAACCACAGAATGCACATTAGGGGTCAGTTTGGTTATTACGGGAATCGTGGCTGTTTCCATCACCCATTCAACGATCATTTTTGCGATATCCGGATTCTGTCCTACTGCTGAGCCCATACCACGTTCGCTCATGCCATGAGGGCAGCCGAAGTTTAATTCGATGCCGTGCGCACCGGTATCTTCCGTCCGCCTGATCAGGTCATGCCAGCTTTCCTTGTTATTATCGGCCATGAGCGAAACGATCATAGCCCTGTCTGGAAATTCACGTACGACTTCCCGTATTTCCCGAAGGTTGATTTCAAGAGGACGGTCGCTAATCAGCTCAATGTTGTTGAATCCCATTACCCGTTGTCCATTGAAGTTAACCGCAGAATACCTCGAAGAAACATTTTTTACCTGAGAGCCCAGGGTTTTCCATACGACCCCGCCCCAACCGGCTTCGAAGGCACGCAGCACATTATATTTCTTATCTGTTGGCGGGCCACTTGCCAGCCAGAAAGGGTTTGGGGATTTTATCCCGAGAAAATTTGAAGATATATCTGCCATGATTTTCTTTTATTATAGGTTATAAACAAAATGATATTTCGGAATTATTATATCATCTTTTGGAATTTATTTTAAATCGTTAATCTGTTATTCCGAGATACTTTAAGATTGATTTGGCTCCTTCCTTTCCGGCCTCCACGGCGTCCACGACTTCTTTCCCGCCGTTTACACAGTCTCCGCCGGCAAAAACAGCTCCGAGATTAGTAGAACTATTCGCATCTATTCTGATTTTGCCGGAGGATAATTTGATACCATTGTTTTGCAACAGATTCGTATAGGAAACTTGTCCTGTTGCTTTGATAACCATATCCACATCAAGTACAAAAGTCTCTCCGGTATCAAAAGGAAATTTTCTTCCTGAATCGTCCGGCTCCCCCAATTTCATTTTACTGCAAAGCAAACTTTTGACTTTTCCGTTTTCGCCATGAATCTCTTTTGGTGCAGCAAGCCAGATAATATTACATCCATCGAGTTTGGCAATTTCCAGTTCCTCATCGGTACAGGGCTTTTCCTTTTCAGTTCGGCGGTAAACCATAGTTACTTCTTTGGCCCCCAAACGTTTTGCTTGTGTGGCTGCATCTATAGCGGTCATCCCCATTCCGATTACCGCCACCTTATCGCCAACAGCAATTTTAGAAAAACCATCCTTCCGAAGTTCATAAATAAGACGGATGGCATCAACGACGCCTTCTAAGTCTTCACCCGGAATTTCAAGTTGTCTCGTCAGGCCAACGCCAATGCCAAGGAATACAGCATCGTAATTTTTTTGAAGGTCGGCGAGAGACAAGTCTTTACCCAACTCCTCGTTGTATTTTATTTCAATACCACCTATCGATGTAATAAAATCGGTTTCTTCCCTGCAGAATTCGGGTGTAACCTTATAAGCGGCAATGCCATAGGCCATAAGGCCTCCCGCTTCGTTTTCTTTTTCATAAACAGTAACGTCGATGCCTTGTCTCGTTAGCCAATGGGCACAAGATAGGCCTGCCGGGCCGGCGCCGACCACGGCAACTTTCTTACCACGGGAATTCTTTCTCTCAAACAGGTTCCATTGACTTTCTAATGCCCTGTCTGTTGAATAGCGCTGCAGCCTCGCAATATGGATGGGGGTTTCCTGCCTGTTATTGAGCACACACGCTCCTTCGCAAAGTTTCTCAACGGGGCATACGCGGGCACAACTCCCACCCATAATATTGGAGGAGAGGATTGTAAAGGCAGAACCTTTCATGTTTCCGGTCGAAATTTGTTTGATAAATTTAGGCACATCAATACTTGTCGGACAAGCCTTGATGCAAGGTGCGTCAAAACAAAAAAGACAGCGATTAGCTTCCAGCAGGGCTGCCCCACTCGTTTCAAAGGGAGGATGGATATCTGCAAAATTTTCTTTATACTGTTTTTCCGTTAACCGGTTATTTTTAATAGTCATTTTATCATGAATTTGGAACCAACAATTACCAATACATAAACAGCGAAGAAGTCTGAATTGACTTCATCGCTTAAAAAATTGTGATCAGAAAATAATTATAACTTAGTCAGAAGGCCGTAGGTTTCAGGCCTGCGGTCGCGGTAAAACTGCCAGGTGCTTCTTACTTCATCAATCATATCGAGATCAAAATCCGAGACAAGCAATTCATCATTATCTTCCGAAGCCTGCGCGAAGATTTGTCCGCGTGGGTCAACAAAATAAGAAGATCCGTAAAATTTACCGAGGTTCCATGGTTTTTCTTCACCTACCCTGTTAATGCAGCCCATAAAATACCCGTTAGCGACTGCATGTGCCGGCTGTTCCAGTTTCCATAGATACTGAGAAAGTCCTGCCACTGTAGCAGACGGGTTGTAAACAATTTCGGCCCCGTTCAATCCGAGGCATCTTGCGCCATCGGGAAAATGTCTGTCGTAGCAAATATAAACGCCCACTTTAGCATACTTTGTCTGAAAAACCGGATAACCTAAATTGCCTGGTTTGAAAAAGAACTTTTCCCAGAACCCGCTGGTGTGCGGAATATGACTTTTGCGATATTTTCCAAGATAGGTACCGTCGGCATCAATCACAGCAGCTGTGTTATACAACACTCCGGGCTGTTCTTTTTCATAGACGGGTACAATGATAACCATATCGTACTTTTTTGCATATTCAGCAACGCGTTCCGTGGTTGGACCCGGAACCGGTTCTGCTGAAGCATACCATTTTTTGTCCTGTCCGGGACAGAAATACGGCGTGCTGAATATTTCCTGCAGGCAAAGTATCTGAACTCCTTTTTTGCCGGCTTCCTCAATAAAAGGAATATGTTTTTGAAACATTGCCTCTTTTATTTCGGCAATGCTTCCTTCACCCTCTGTTAAAGGCAGGCTCATCTGTATTAATCCTGATTTTACGATTCTTGGCATAGTGATATGTTGTTAAGTATTAAAAGTATTTTTTTATAATGAAGTTGTTTAAAATTAATTTAGTATTACTTAACTAAATGTCTGTAAATCAAAAAATAAATATCTTTTTTATTAACCCACCCCGACACCCCTCCGAAGAGGGGAATTAAGGAATTTATTTTTTGATTCAAACTTTTCATTTCAAACTTTAAACAACTTTAATCTGATATTTTTGCAATGTAACCATTTGTTACACTGATTGTACATTCTCAAAGTATCCCCTTCACTTTTGAACGTTTAATGTATTTACCGTAACCTTTTTTAAGCTTACATTGCTCATCTTCAATGGCAATTTGTCCGCGCAATAAGACCGTTTTTACCTTACCGGTCAATTTCCATCCTTCATAAGCTGAATAATCCACATTCATGTGGTGTGTATCAACAGAGATAGTATGTTTTGTATTTGGATCGAACAACAGGATATCGGCATCGGAACCGGGCGCAATAGTTCCCTTGCGGGGAAACATCCCGAAAAGTTTGGCGGGATTGGTACTCGTAACTTCAACATATTTTTGAAGTGAAATCTTTCCTTTGCTCACGCCCTCGGAAAAAAGTAATTCCATCCGGTGTTCAATGGACGGGTGGCCATTCGGTATTTTTGAGAAATCATCTTTTCCCATTAATTTTTGATTCCAGTTAAAAGGGCAATGATCGGTGGCCACAACTTCTACCAATCCCTGGTTGATTCCTGCCCAAAGAGTTGCCTGGTCTTTCTTTTCCCGTAAGGGCGGGCTCATGATCCATTTGGCACTTTCAAACCCCTTATCATATAAAGAGGCATCAAGAGTAAGATACTGGATGCATGTTTCTGCAAAAACCTGCTGGTTGCGGCGCGTAGCATTTCGTACCGCATTCAGCGCCCCTTCGCATGTTACGTGAACAATATAACTTGGACAGCCCGTAGAATTTGCCATATCAACAAATCGTTCACTTGCCTCTGTTTCCGTTTCTTCCGGCTGCGAAAGGTAATGGTATAAGGGAGAAAGCTTCCCCTCGCTTTTGTATTTGGCAATGAGGTCATCAATCATGTCGCCGTTGGTGGCATGAACGGTAACCATACCTCCGTGCAGCTTAACCTCCTTCATCAGTTCTACCATCTGCAGGTCATCAATCATTAAAGCACCCTTGTAGGCCATGAAGGTTTTGAAAGAAGTGATGCCTTCTTTCTCAATCATATTTTTTATTTCTTTTTTTGTGTCAGGGTTAAAATCGGTTATAGCCATGTGAAAGGCGTAATCACTCACACAGTTATTATCTGACCTTGAACGCCATTCGTCGAGCGCTGATTGTAGGGAGTGGCCTTGTTTTTGTATCACGAAGTCAATTACCGATGTAGTACCGCCATACAAAGCTGCCCGGGTCCCCGTTTCGTAATTGTCGCTTGATGAGGTTCCCATAAAAGGCATTTCGAGATGCACATGGGAATCAATTCCGCCCGGGAAAACAAGCAGCCCCGTTGCATCGATTATTTTATCGGCTTTCATAGGGAGATTTTTGCCTATGGCCTTTATTTTTTCACCTTCGATGAAGATATCCGCCACACTATCTGATGCGACCGTGATGATTCTTCCGTTTTTTATTAATACTGACATAATAAAAAAATTAAAATTTATAAATATTCATTTTTCTCCTTCGCATCCACTTCATGAGTATCCAATAGATCAGAAATGAGACTCCAAAAGTAATAAACCAAGCGTAAGAATACAAATCAACCAACACATGTGGGAAATAATCTGCTTTAAAAATACCCACTGCGACCGTAAACCCGGGAATCACCGGAAGGAGACTCAGGACAAATGCAATCCAGCCCGGTTTGCTCCACCCTTTATATTTTCCATTCACTTTATACAAATCGGACAATTTGAATTTGGTCTTCCTTAATATGTAATAATCGGAAATCATAATACCCGCAATCGAACCCAACAAAGCAGAATAAGCAATTAGCCAACGAAAAATATATCCCTGAGGGTCAGCTATTAATTTCCATGGAAACATAAGAATTCCAATGATACCGGTAATATATCCGCCCATCTTAAAACTAATCTTCCGGGGCATAATATTGGCAAAGTCATTTGACGGAGCCACCACATTCGCAGCGAGGTTGGTTGATAGTGTTGCAACAGTCAGCCCAAACATAGCTACTATCACAACTACCGGAGATTTAAACATTCCTAATAAAGTAACCGGATTCCAGATTGCTTTCCCAAAGATTATCAAGGTAGCACTTGTAACGGCAATGCCGATAAACGAATAAAACATCATGGTTGGCGCCAACCCCATTATTTGTCCTTTTATCTGGTCTTTCTGTGAGCGCGCATATCGTGTGAAATCCGGAATATTCAAAGAGAGTGTAGCCCAAAAACCTACCATTGCGGTTAAGCCTGGAAAAAACAGCTTCCAGAAATTAACATCTCCCTTACCTGATAATGAATAAGAAGCATGAAGGATTTCGCTTAATGAACCAACCCGGTTCCATGCCCAGATCAGCAAAACCAATCCAATAATCAACAAAAAAGGAGCCGCCCATGTCTCTAAAACTTTTATGGAGTCAATACCTTTATAAACAATCCACATATTCATAGACCAGAAAATCATAAAACTAACAGCTTGTGCCACGTTCAGCCCAATGAAGCCGCCAAGGGAAGCCGAAGTTGCAAAGGAGGGGAAGAAGACTAATGACAGTTGGTAAATGGCTGCCCCTCCAATCCATGTCTGTATGCCAAACCACCCACAAGCAACAAATCCCCGGAATAAGGCAGCGAGGATAGCTCCCTTAGTGCCGAAACTCAGGCGAAGGAAAACCGGAAGCGGAATACCGTATTTTGTCCCTACATGAGCATTCAGAAGCATGGGTGCCAGTACGATTATGTTACCGAGTGAAATGGTAATGAATGCCTGCCACCAGTTCATCCCTTCTTGTATCAAACCACTGCCTAACATATAGGTCGGAATACAAACAGCCATCCCCACCCAGATGGATGCAATATGCCATTTGTTCCATCTTCTTTCTGAAGATCCTACGGGAGCAAGGTCGCTGCTATAAAGGGGTGATAAAGAGACGTCTTCCGTCAGGTCGATTATTTCATTGTTCATAGGCAAAAAGTGCATGGGATAGTTAATTAGTGCTTGCCAGAAAACGTCAATTTCTTTGTTACGCTCGCTTTGAGTATTAGTCATTTACATTAGTAAACTCCTAACACTCAAAGCTTCGCAAGCCTCGAACTTAACGTTTTCTGACTAAGCATATCATAAACAGGTGGTTTTCTTGCTGAAACTAATTACAATATTCATCGGCAATAGCTATTGCCTGTGAGATGATATTCATCCCTTCATCAACCTGCTCTTTTTTGATATTCAGAGGTGGCGCCACGAAAATATAGTTCCAACGGACAAAAGTGTACAATCCCAATTCTTTAATTTTTGCCGCTACTTTGTTCATAATCACCATTTCTTCCGGCTTTGCGTTGAAAGGGGCCATAGGCTCTTTGCTAAGCCTGTTTTTCACCAATTCAAAACAACCCAATAAACCGGTATTTCTGAAATCGCCGATACTCGGATGTCGTTGTTTCATCTCTTCGGCTGTTTTCTCAACGTATTTTCCCATATTGACCACATTTTCCAGCATATTTTCATCTTCATATATTTTTAGAACTTCAAGAGCTGCAGCACAAGATACGGGATGGGCATTATAAGTCATGCCGAGCATTAAGGGCTTGTCGTCGTAATAAGAGGCAATCTTGTCGCTTACAATCAATGCCCCTAAAGGCAAATAACCGGCAGTGATTCCTTTTGCAACAGCCATCATATCAGGTACTACGCCGTGGTTGTCGATGCCAAACCATTTTCCGGTCCTGCCAAACCCGCTCATCACCTCATCAGCAATCAAGAGGATGCCATATTTGTCGCAAATAGCCCTCAGTTGTTTAAAATACCCGGGAGGATATTTAATACAACCCGATGAACCACTTTCTCCTTCCATTAATATGGCGGCTATATTTTCAGGTCCCTCAAACTTAACAACTCTTTCAATATGACTTATACATTCCATTTTACAGGATTCTTGTTTCTGACCCCACGGACAACGGTAGCAATAGGGATCTTCAACATGAATTATGTTAGGCACCTGTTGTGAATCAGATTGCAATTTTCTCGGGTCGCCACCGACACTCATCGCACCATAAGTAGCCCCGTGATAAGAACGGTATCGTGAAATAATTTTATGTCTCCCGGTGTAGAGCCTTGCCAGTTTAATGGCGTTTTCAATAGCCGTGGCACCACAAACGGTAAAAAAGGTTTTTGTCAGGTTCCCCGGAGTAATCTCTGCAATTTTTTTACCAAGGTCACCTCTTACTTTTGTGACACAACCCGGGGTTACATAGCTTATTTCCATCATCTGGTCGGCAACTGCTTTTGTCACGCGTTGATTTCCGTGGCCGATGTTCACATTCATCAGCCCTGATGAGAAATCAAGATAGCGTTTCCCATCATAATCATACAAGTTAACACCCCTGCCGCTTTTGATTGCAATTGGAGAGATGCCTTTCTGCTTACTCCATGAAAACAAGGTATAATCCATACTGTTTTGTATGATACCGGTACTTTCTGAAACTGATTTTGTTTCTGACATGATTAATAAATTGTTTACGTTAAATAATTATTTTAAATCCCTTAGGGTTTGTGACGAAGAAAAAGCACAAAAGAACAAGCCGAAACTGTCAGGTTATTTTGTTACAATCCCTTAACTCATCCAGTTAACTCCTGCTTCCGGATTCCATTTTGTCGTGGTTTTTTTCAGTTTGGTCCAGAATTCAATGGAGCTCTTTCCCGTGATATCACCAACGCCAAATTTACTTTGATTCCAGCCTCCAAAAGAGAATGGTTCTCTCGGGACGGGAACGCCCACATTAACACCTACCATTCCTGCGCTTGCATGTTCGGTGATATATTTTGCCATCCCGCCGTTTTGTGTAAATACGGAAGCGGCATTCCCGTAAGGGCTGGCATTTTCGATGGATAATGCTTCATCCACGGTTTTAACACGTATGATGCTGATAACCGGACCGAAGATTTCTTCTTTTGCCACGGCCATATCGGGAGTAACAAAATCGATAACCGTAGGCCCTACATAGGTTCCTTTTTCTTTGCCGGCAACTGTAGCGTTTCTGCCATCGACAAGAATTTTAGCTCCTTGTTTTTCCGCTTCGGTAATGTACTTTTCAATTCGTTCTTTGGCTTCTTTGTTGATGACTGCTCCAAGGTTTTCACCAGGAACAATTTTTTCGGCTGCAGCACGTACTTTCTCTATAATATGATTAACATCTCCAACTGCAAGCATAGCAGAAGCCGCCATACACCGCTGTCCGGCACAACCACTCATGGAGGCTGCAATATTTGAAGCTGTCATTTGAGGAATAGCATCAGGCAATACAATCAGGTGATTCTTGGCCCCGCCCAAAGCAAGGCATCGCTTATAATTTGATGTAGCCCTGTGGTAAACGATCTTTGCCACTTTTGTTGAACCTACAAATGAAACGGCTTCAATTCCGGGATGATCACAGATGGCCTCTACCATTTCGCTGTCGCCATTAATGATATTAAATACGCCATCCGGCAAACCGGCTTCTTTCAGTAATTCAGCAATTCTGCCGCAACTGAGAGGGTCTTTTTCCGAAGGCTTCATAATCATACAGTTTCCCAAAACAATGGCATTCGGCAGTGTCCAGTTAGGAACCATACTTGGGAAGTTGAAAGGAGTAATAGAGGCCACAACACCTACCGGGTTATACTCTGTACGGCATTCAACGCCACGGCTTACCTCCAGGATTTCACCTGTTATCAATTGTGGCAGTGAGCAGGCAAATTCGGTCAGCTCCATGGATTTTTCTATTTCAGCTTTTGATTCGCCAAATGTTTTACCACACTCTTCCTGAATCAGATTGCTCAGTTCTGTCATGTGTTTTTCAAGCAGTTCCCGATAGCGATAAAATATCTGTACCCGTGTTTTAATCGGAGTATTTGACCAGCCGGGGAAAGCTTTGGATGCAGCCTTCACTGCTTTATCCAGATCCGACCTGTCGGACATAGGCACTGTTGACAGCAGAGAACCGTCAATAGGTGAAATAATTTCTAAACTGCGTACACCTGAAGCGTTCATAAACGCTCCGCCAATAAAATTCTGAACCTTTGGATACTTCATTTTTTTATGTTTTTTACAAATTTTTTAAAAAAGATTTCAAATGTATCTATTATTTTAATCCCATTTGAGTTATTTTCTCTTTTTGTACCGGCCCTATAGCATATTAAGACTGAATTAGTAAGCACTACTTATACAAACTCTCATAATTATTTTCCCAACCGGGTAGTTTACCTTTTACTGATAGGTCTAAGGGCGGATTTTTCCCTCCCATATTTAATAATCTAAGTAACCCTTTGTTAATATATGGATTTTTAGCAGGATTGAAAGTTTCGCCGGTATCTTTAATGAGTTGGTCATCGTTGCAACCTTCAAGCAGTGCTTTTTTCTTTTGCAGATTGTATAATGCTACGGAATAAGGCACTGCAAATTTTTGTTTTAAACGGGCTATTTCAAATGCTTTTTCAAGGAGTTCGTACTCACTTTCACTTATTCCGTTTGATAATCCCAGCTCATAAGCCCTTTTGGCGGTAAATCCCTGTAAGAACAATTCATCGATTACCGACTCGCCAAAACCGAGGCGAACAAGTTCCTGAACAGCACCAAAACCGCCGAGTATAGCATATTCAATCTCGGGTTGATTATAATTATTTTTGTATTTATAAACCGCTTTTCGTTTTATTGTATCAAATTCAACACCTTTCAATATCAGGTCAAACCGTTGGTTTAAGAAATAGGTGAATTCTGCACCTCCACCCCATTTTTCGCCAAATGCACCAATAGTCCATATTGGAGATTCTTGTAAAAATCTAAACAATTTAATGCCTGCTTTTGTAAAATAAGAAGCATCTTCTTCGCCCAGGAACTGATATCCTTTTTTAGCATCAAACCATCCTTTGTTGAATTGCCTTGCATCGGCACCCAACATACGCATTCCTGTTCCCGAAGCCGTAAATAAAATAGCTCCCAATTGACCTTTTTCGTACATTTTAACAGAAATTCCTATTGCATGGTCAAGTTGGTCGATAGTATATTTATTCCAGACATTGCCTCTGAGCGGGTTATCAAAAATTATTGAAGCAACCCTGTCCTTTTTTGTCGGGAATATATATCTCAAATCATTATAATATATATCCATACTATCTGTTTTGAAGTTTCTTTGGCTTACCGGAGTTGCATATATTCTTCCATACCCAAGCAAATTAGTCCAGCCCTTCTTTTTCATTGTATATAAAAGGTTTAGGATTCCTTTTCTAGGGCCGGCCTTACCGTCTGTATCAAACAATTCCATTCTATCAGGATTTTCAATAGCTGCTTTTTTAACTAATGAGATAAATCCATCTATTCCGAAATAATTTAAGAAACCATCAATTATTTCACATAAGCCATATTTAAATCTTAATCCGACTTTTGTTGAAACATTAATATCTGCTACTGTTCCATAATTATCCTGAATGAGGTCTAATGCATAAAGCATAATAGGAATTACATACCGTCTGAATGTTTTTCCGCCTTTGTCATCGGATAAAGCAATTTGTATCAAGCCTTTAATGCTTTTAATTGTTGCTTCCCTCCGGTCTAATGCATTAGCTTCTGAAATTGACCAGAACTCATTATAATCAGGCTCTTTAATATCGACATATTGTTTAGTTTCAGGGTCGTAAACTTTTATTGGTTTTTCTCTGTTTACAGCTCCGTCCCACTTAAAGAAACCTTCTTTTGCTTCATTATAAATTCCAATCCTTCCTGATTTTTCCAGGTCTTCAATCCATACCGGGTAATGTTTGGTATCCTGATTATATAATGATTTTAATCTGTCGTTTGCAGGAAGTGCTTTTCCAAGATGATTTGCACTTTCGGTGTAAGGCATATGGCCGGTTCTGTCAAGAACCAGGAATGGATTTGCAGTAAGCAAACCAAATACTTGTGGTAATTCCACAATATCTTGTCCTGTTTTAATATCCCAGCTAACAATAGCGCCCATAGCCTGGAAAACAGGGTCAGCAATATAGCCATGATGGTCGTTTCTAAGAGCGATAACTTTTTTTTCAAGTATTTGTTCTGCAAAAGCCACACCTGCAATAAAAGTTTCTTCGGAGGCATATTTACCTTTCATCACATCAAACAAGCGGTTTGAATGAAACGGAAAATACCCATGGCCTGTCAGAAATTTATCTTTTAAGAAACGGTCGTTGAAAAGCACAGCCAATTCTCCGGTTGTATGTGATGAGGTATTTGAGAACACAAAAATCAACTTATCCTGGTCGGCATATTTTTCGATATTTCCAAAAATACTTTTTTTAATATCGAGGCGTTCTGTTGCAACTTCCCAGATAATATCGGCATCTTTCAATACTTTGAAATCTTTGGTATATTTCACCCTTTTCAGGTAATTATCAAGATGTCCGGTTAGTATTCTGCCTCCCGATACCATTCCGGAAAAGTATGCTTTAATGTCGTTTTGTGCTCTTTTGAGCGACTTGTCGGAAACATCAATAAACACGACATTAAACTCTGTTTTATTTAATATATCGATTCCGATACCAATTCCCATCGTTCCCGAACCGATGAGCGTAATATTTTTAACACTATTAAGTTTTGTAATTTCTTTTTGCAACAATTTATTGCCATACGAAAAACAAGTTCCCATAATATTTTATTTTTTATTTATTAAACAATTTCTACACAAACAGCACCACCTTGTCCACCACCAATGCAGGCAGCAGCAATTCCAAGTTTTTGTTTTTGCCGTTTCAGTTCATATATAATATCGGTTGTCAACCTTAAACCCGTAGCAGCAATATTATGTCCTAATGCAATGGCACCACCGTTAACATTTGTTCTATCTCTTGGCAAACCAAGCTCTTTTTCGTTAGCAAGATATTGTGGAGCAAAAGCTTCGTTAATTTCAAACAGCTCTATATCCGACAATTTATATTTTAATTTTTTCAGTAAGTCTTTTATTGCAGGGACCGGTCCCTGTCCCATAATAGTTGGCTCAACGGTTGAAAATTGATAGCCTTTAAGAATTGCGAGATATGGAATTTTGTTTTTATCAGCATATTCTCTGTCCATAAGAACAGCAGCAGCAGCACCATCACTAATTTGACTGGCATTTCCCGGTGTTACAAGGCCGTCGGCTTTTAGCAACGGACGGAGTTTACTTAGTTCATCAATACTGACATCGTATTTGGTTCCTTCGTCTTTCCAGACACAAATAGTATTTCCATTTTCGTCAATAGTATCAACCGTAAAAAGTCCTCTTAAATAATTGTTATTTGATTTATCATTTGTAAAACGATTCCATTGTTTCATCTGTGCATTTTTAGCACGGGTATGACTAATATATGCATATTCATCACAATCTTTGCGTGTTATTCCAACTTTTGAGCCATATACATCGGCAGTTTTAGGCATTAAGGTTTTAAATAAATTGTGGTTAAATCCTTCGAGCAAATAATCTTTCATTCCGGCATCTTCAAATTCCCAAACCGAATCTTTTTTTCTTCTGCCTTGATGGATTAAGTTTGTTTGCGACATATTTTCCGTTCCAAAAGAAATGACACAATTCATTTTGTCATTATTTTCATTAGTAATTAAATCGAAAGCGTCGGCAAGTGTTTGAAATCCCGTACCACAAATTCGCAAAGAAGTTTTGCCGGGTGCAACTTTAAGGTTATTAGTATCATTTAATTCTTTTGCAACACGATAAGCCACATTTCTTGGTAAATAAATTTGTTGATTATTCGAATCAATATAAATCATACCGGCAACAACCTGGTCTATGGTTACTTTATTCAAATCAATTCCTGATCTGAGGATGGCTTCTTTTACAGCAAGGACAGCAAGATCTTCGGCTGACAAATAATTATAATAGCCACCGTGTTTACCAATTGGTGTACGCGCTGCGCTAACAATTACGATTTCTTTTTTTCCCATACTCATGATAATTATTTATTAATGATTTATAATATTTTACTTATTTATTATCCGGTTTATTATTATGCTCATCTACGGAAACAACAGCCATAGTTAACCTTGATGTACAAACTAATTTACCATCTTCATTGGTAATGTTTATTCTCCAAATATGTGTTTTTCTTCCAAGGTGAACAGGTTTTGCTATGGCATAAATATATCCGTTGAAAACGGGGCGGACATGACTTGCATTAATATCAAGCCCGAGACAATAATATTTTTCGGGATTAACAATTAAGTTTGAGGCAATACTCCCGAGTGTCTCGCATAAGGCAGCAGAGGCACCTCCGTGTAAAATTCCCATTGATTGTTTTGTATGTTGCAATACTTCCATCTTGCATTTAAGAGAATCCGGAGTTATTTCTGTAAGCTTAATACCCAGGGTTTCTGCAAGGGTGTTTGTAATCTTTTCTTTTAATCCTTCAATTGTATAGGATTTATACCAAATACTCATCTTATTATTTTTTTAACTATTTAACAATACACAGCCCCAAGCTGCTAAAAATTGAGAGTTTTCAGGACTTTCACAATTTACGAATTTTTTTTGGAATAATTTAATCATAAATGAATGATTAGCGGGAATTCCTCCTGTTAAAACCAAAAAATCTTCGATGGCTGATAACTCTATGCTTCTGGCAATTACCGAATTATAAATTCCCAGAATAATATTTGGCAAAGTAGCACCCTTTTTTACCATTCCGATAATTTCAGAAATTGCAAAAACAGTACAATAGCTGTTTATTCTAACTTCTTCGGTAGCTTGCCCGGCATAATTGGAGAATTCTAATGGAGAAACATCCATTCGGAAAGCTAATTCTTCGATAAAGGAACCTGTGCCGGCTGCACATTTACGGTTCATTTTAAATTTATCTACCTGCCCTAAACTATTAATCTTTATATATTTAGTGTCTTGTCCACCAATATCAATTACCGAACATTTTTTCTTATAAATTGCAAAAACAGCTTTAGAAAGTGCCATAATTTCCGAGTTAGCGACAAAGGGGATTTTTAATTCATCGCGACCATATCCACAAGTATAAACAGGAAATTGGATTTTATTATTTGAAGAAAATTTATCAATTATTTTATTAGCAGCCTTTTGAAAATCGAAACCCGTGCGTGTCAAAAAATAATCAACAATTTTGTGGTTATCATCAATTAGAACACCTTTGGTGTATGATGAGCCGAGGTCTATTCCAATTTTATACATTTTATTTTCTTGATAATAACTGTTTAATAAAAGTCTCAATTGCAATTATGGATTGTTCTTCGCTGTAACAACGAGAATCGCATAAATCGCCATTGATTTCGAGATATGGGACATTATTCTGATTATTAAGACGGGTAGGAAGTCCAAAGCGATTATTTGAATTTCGTCCACAGGTTTTAGCATCGTGATAGATTATTCCAT